>Ga0114980_10000610_pt1 | contig 25745 bp, 43 predicted proteins | sample S_140806_EF_Meta_FD_87018 | JGI IMG/M metagenome (GOLD analysis project Ga0114980, IMG submission 87018) | Freshwater microbial communities from Lake Simoncouche, Canada to study carbon cycling - S_140806_EF_MetaG | ecosystem: Environmental > Aquatic > Freshwater > Lake | place: Lake...
ATGGTCGCTCAGTTTGTATTACAAGGTTGCTCCGATAACTTTCCGTAGGTTGGTAAGATCAGGCAAGGTGTTTCACATTGAACCGAGCGATTTGTTGAGGAGCGTGGCATGAAGTTGGTAGCAGGTTTATTTTTAAGTTTGTATGTTGGGCTTCACTGGCATGTCAAAAGGTCTGTTGATAACCACGACCATGTTGGGCAAAACAATCGTCACGATCACAAACATTGGGGAGAAGGGTGATGCCGTGGGGCAGGAAAGCCTTACTGGTACTGGAAAAGAAAGACTTGACTAGGGGTTAGTTTTCGGTTACAATTTTAGTAGAGGGGCAGGGAGCCTTTCGGGAAGGGAGTTCAAATGCCAGTTTCGGTTCTTGAGCGTGAGATTCAACAGACACGCGAGCAACTTGAAGAACGCGCTTACAATCTTCGCTTCTTTGAGAATCGTCCGTGGGGTGAGATCGCTACAGCCTGCGGTTACAGCGGTGAATCGGTAGCCCGCGCAAGTGCAACAAGATTTCAACGCAGGGCGAACCTACCACCATTGACAGCGCCCAACCCAAGGCGAAGCGCGGCGGCACGAGTCGCGGTCGCGGCACGATTCGGTATTCCTGTTCCACCCGCACCGATCGCAACACGAACCTTTGGTTGTGAGATTGAATATGTGGTCTTGAGGAATCACGCTCTGACCCGCCCAAAGGTCGCTGAAGCGATCGCAGTGGCTCTCGGTGTTCCTCACATTCACACATTCGCCTACCACGACAACACTTGCCAAACTTGCCAAGTCCGTGTCACCGAACAATACCTTCAATGGAAAGTAGAGAGCGATGGCTCGGTTGATGGTGAAGTCGTTTCGCCAGTTCTTGCAGGCGCGGAAGGTTTCAAACAAATTAAAGTCGTGATGAAAGCGATGAGAGATGTTGGTTGCAAGATTGATGACAGGTGTGGCGCTCACATTCACATCGGTGTCAAAGACCTTGACAAGAATCAGCGCGTGAACCTCATCAAAAAGTGGTACGCAAATCAACCAATGGTTCGCCAGTTTGTTGCTCGTCAGCGTTGGACAAATCACTACTGTGTGAATCCGCGAGATGCGGAATTGCAAGAATGGTACCAATTGATCCTCGCGGGTCGCGACCCAAAGAAAGGTCAATACGGCATCACGAGGACAGCAACACTGAACATCACACCGTTCCCAAAGATCGGTACTTACGAGATCAGGTTTCACCAAGGTACGCTCAACGCAAAGAAACTTGGTTCGTGGATCAAGTTCCTCCTAGCCTTCGTAGAGTACGCAACGGAAGATGGTGAGATTGAGAATCCAACTCAAGAAGAGTTCGGTATTCTTAAAACTCTGATCCAACCAATTCAAAACAAAAACAACCTGTTCACTCAGCGCGAAGCAGATTACCTGTTAGAGCGAGTAGCAGAACTAGCCCAAAGAAGGAGGCGCTAACTATGTGCGGTATCGCAGGATTCAGCATTTCGGACAAGGATCACAAAGTCATTAGGACACGACTTCTATCGGAAGCAATGCTCCGACAGATTCAAGTTCGTGGCACTGACGCGACAGGCGCAGTGTGGTCGGAGAACACCGAAGATGGTGTGGAGTTGTACTTCGCCAAGGATGCGGTTGATGCAGAGACATTCATTGATCTCAACATTGACCTGATCCCCAAGTACACGCGAACAGCGTTGCTACACACCCGTTACGCAACCAAGGGTGAGCCAAGCAACAACAACAACAACCATCCGATTATGACCAACAAAGTTATCGGTGTTCACAATGGTGTCATCACCAATGACGATGATCTGTTTGAAGAGTTGGATGTGAAGAGGATCGCCGAGGTTGATTCGGAAGCGATCTTTCAACTGCTCTCGGTCAGCAAAGATCGTCTAGTTGATCTCAAGAAGTTGCGCGGTCGTGCGGCAATCGCATGGTACGACACGCTTGATCCATTCACGATGCACTTGGCAAGGCTTGAGGGTTCGCCACTATGGGTTGGTCACACTGAGGGCGGTTCCACACTGTTCGCTTCCACCGAGAGTCTGTTACGCAAATCGGCGGAAGATGCAGGTGTCACCATTCAAACACTTTGGGAAGTACCTGAGTACCTTTACCTGAAAGTTGTTAAAGGCAAGATCGTGGAGCGACGAGCATTACCAAAACCTCATGTGGTTACAGCACGACCAAATTACTACAAACCAAACAAGTCGTTCACGAACCTTCCCGCGCCGTATTACACACAACCAAGGCGTGTTGATCCGTTCGCATTTAACGAATCGCAACGCCGAGCGGCGATGTCATTGCGTGACAGAATGGACTTTGATTACTTCAACCGCCGATAGAGCGACAACTTTGATCTAACATCTGTTCAATGAAGTGGACAGACCGAGCAGCATGCCGTGGCATGGACACGATGTTGTTTTTTCCCGCAGAGGATGAGCGATCACCCGATCGCAAGAAACGCGAAGTCTTAGCCAAAGCAATTTGCGCTACCTGCAATGTTCGTCCCGCATGTCTGATCGCAGGCAAAGGCGAAGATGGTATTTGGGGCGGGCAAACAGAATCGGAACGCCTCGGCAAAGTTGTCAAACGAAAACTATCCCGACCTGTAGTAAAACGCTCTGAATCTGATGCGAACCCTTGGGTCGCGATTGACGAAGAAGGTGGATGTCAGATTTGGCAGAGAGAATCAGATGATTCTTGGCACGGAGTTGAGTGGGCTGTTGTTCGCCATGACGAAATCATTTATCTTTCGCACAACCTTGATGACACCTATGCCAAGTATGGCAACCTGATACACTCCTGAGCGTCATATATGGCAGGTGGACTCCCTCTCCCTGCGGGTCGCGTTTCTCCTTCCCGCACCCGTGGGGAGCCACCAAAGGAGAAGCAAACAATGACACCAACTGAGCAGACCGATCTACCGATTGACAGCGTTCGTCCACACCCATCCAATCCGCGCAAAGGCAATGTCGCGAAGATAGTTGAATCAATCAAAGCCAACGGATTTTATGGTGCCATCGTTGTACAGAAATCTACGATGACAATCTTGGCAGGCAATCATCGTTGGCAAGCGGCAAAAGAATGTGGCATGACAACCATCCCCGCGATGTTGTTAGACATTGATGATCTTTCAGCAAAGAAGATTTTGCTTGCCGATAACCGCACCTCAGACTTCGCGGTGTATGACAGCAACGAACTCACCGCGTTACTCAGGGATGTGATGTCGGACGACTCGCTATTCGGCACAGGATTTGATGCGAACGACTTAGACAAACTTATCTCTGAGGTAACTGATGAACCAAACAGCAAACGCAAACGATCCCTTGAACCATTTGAATACTGCTATTGGCTCATCAAAGCACCAACAACCAATCAGGGCAAGATCACAGAGGCGGTGGAGAAGGTTCTCGCCAAGTATGATGGAGTGGAGATTGTCTCCGCAACAAACTAATGACAAAGGTAGAGACTGAGAACTCTCATCTTCGCGCAAAGGTCAGACTTCGGATTGAGTGCTTAGACAGATTATCCCTTGACACCTATTATGTGTTGGACGCTTACGCGGGCAAAGGTTTAGTGTGGAAAGAGATCAAGCGTCAACGACCTGATCTAAACATAACGGTGCTTGGTATTGAGAAGAAGAAGTACAGCGACCCAAGTGTCATCATGGGTGACAATCGTAAGGCGATGAAGGGGATGGACTTAACACAGTTTGATCTCATAGATTTAGATGCGTTCGGTGTTCCGTGGGAGCAACTGGCTATTTGCGCGAAGCAGGCACCATTCGTTCCTGTCGTTTTGACCCACATTTCTATAACACTCGGTCAGGTGCCTAAAGGGATTCTCAAACAGGTTGGGCTACCTGATTCATGGTACGAGTCAATGGGCGTTCCTAGGGCGCTCTACGCTCGTCTGAGGTGGCATTGGTGGGATGTGTACTGCACCAAACTTGGCTACACCGAGTCAGTCTCAGAACTGCACTTAGACAAATCGGCAGTCAAACTGTACGAAGTTCTGTACCGAACCCCGCGTTAGTTAGCATCCTTGATCTTTGCCAAAGGATGGTATATGGTGAGGAACACTTTATGACTACGACCACAGACAACCTTCCTCAAGCATTGCTCAAACAGTACGAGCAGATGGCATTGAAGTACGCGACCGTATGTGAAGAGCGCGAACATTTAAGGAACATCAACAAAGCATTAGAAGAAGAACTTCAACAAGCAGAAGAATTGCTTATGCGTTACGAATCAGTATCAGACGAGTTTGCGCTACCCCACCACATCAATCACGAGCAAGAGTGAAAAAGGTTATGCAATGGATGTGGGAATATCCAGTAGAAGAAACAGACGAAAAGGGGAAGATAGTGAAGAAAACAGAATGGCGTTTAGAACCACGGGAAGATTCAAAGAGAGTTCGTGTCGCATATTACCGCGAAACGGAAAATGACTAGGCGGGTATCAGAGTTCAAAGTCTTTCTATCCGCAAAACCTTTGATGGACTTGTGGAAAAACAACAAAGATTTGAACAGCATTGCAAGGGAGTTGGGGATAAATGTGTTGACAGCACGAAAATATATGAACGATGAAGTTCTCATTCATTACGAAAGAGCAGATCAGTACGCAGTAAAGTTGGGGATGCACCCGTTCAACATTTGGGGTGATGAGTGGATTGAACCTTCTTTACCATCATTGAAAAGAGGCAACATAAAAAAAGGCTAGTGTCGTCATCCCTCTACTTTTAGGAATTACCATGACACTGCAAGACATACAAAACGCAATCAGACTTCTTTCCAAAATCTATGTGGGACTCGGAGATCAAGAAACTTTAATGCGAACAATAAACGCTCTACAGGTTGAAGAGCAAAAGAGAATGAGAAAGAAAGCCGAAACAAGTTAGGGAGAACAAATGAAGTTCATAGAACTTTTTGCGGGGATAGGTGGATTCAGATTAGGGCTGGAACGCACTGGACACGAATGTGTTTGGGCAAATGAATGGTTAGACAAACCAAGGAGCATTTATGCACGAAACTTCGGAGAACAACCCGATGGAAGAGATATTAAACTTATTTCCGAACGAGACATTCCTAACGCCGATCTCTTGGTTGGAGGATTTCCTTGCGCCACTTTTAGCACTGCTGGAAAGCGAACAGGTTTCTCCTTGGAGGACACTAGAGGCACACTCGCTTTTGAAATGTTTAGACTTGCTAGGGATAAACGAATACCATACATCCTCTTTGAGAATGTCAAAGGACTCCTCAACCACGACCAAGGACGAACCTTCGGAGTTATCCTCAGCGTCTTGGATGACATGGGGTATGACTGTCAATGGGAGTTGCTTGACAGCCAAAACTTTGGAGTCCCGCAACACAGAGAGCGGATATTCGTTGTCGCAAATCTTAGAGGACAACCCCGACCAAAAGTATTTCCTATCGGACAAACAAGTGGAAGCGATGATGGCGCGGACAAGAGCGAACGAAAAGGCAGGGAGGGGTTTTTCTCCGACATTTCTCCGACCCTAGATGCCCACTATCAAAAAGGTGGCAACGCACGACAATATGTTGTTGCTTCCTACGGGGCGCGTGGACACTTCAGAGAGTTCCACGGTGAAGGCGTACCAACACTGTTAGCAAACATGGGTACAGGCGGTCACAATGTTCCATTTATTCAACCTGTCGTTGAAACTTGGAGTCGTAGAGATCAAGCAATGCGCGTTTACGAGGATGGAATCGTTCCAACCTTGCTCGCTCAAATGGGTACAGGTGGAGGCAATGTTCCGTTTGTTAAACCGATGCTTGATGTGGCTCGCGCAAACAAAAGCCCGAACGGACGAATGATTAAAGATGATGGTGATCCGATGTACACAATCACCGCACAAGACCGCCATGGTGTTCAAATAGGTGACGAAGAAGGTTTCGGTATCCGCAAACTTACACCAACCGAATGTGAACGCCTACAGGGATTCCCTGACGGATGGACAGAGTTCTATGAGGATGGCACTAAGGTTTCAGACAACCAACGCTATGAGCGGATGGGAAGAACAGTTACAGTTTCAGTGATAGAAGCAATAGGGAGAAAACTACATGCGTTCCACTAAACCATTTGCCTTTGACACAATCAAAGACTTTGACGATCACATATCAAGATCAATACCGAACTACGACTTGTTGTGTGAGGCAATCATCTCAATCGCACCATATTTTCTTTTGGAGAACACACCGATAGTTGATTTGGGTTGTTCAACGGGGAACATCATGGAGCAAATTGAACACGAAGGAACCAAATATGGTTACGACATTTCGCGCAACTTGCTACCTAAAAACCACGACAACTGTGTGTACAAATTGGAGGACATCGCGGACAACAACTTTCAGATGCCTGACCAATGTTCGTTGGTGCTATCAATCTTTACAATGCAGTTTTTACCTCGCTCTCAACGCCCACAGTTAATGCGTAAGATACACGAAAGCCTCGTTGAAGGCGGAGCGTTTATTTGGGCAGAGAAAGTTCATGGAGATTCACCGTTTTGGGAACACACCCTGAACTCATCTCATTATGATTTCAAACACAAATGGTTTACTTCTGAGGAGATTCTTGACAAGGAACGCGATTTGCGGGGGATGATGAGATTGCAAACTTCCAACCAAAATGTTTCTATGGCAAGAGAAGCAGGATTCTTTGACTCAACTTTGTTGTGGAAGTTTTACAACTTTGAATGTCACATCATGGTTAAAGAACGAACCAATGATCCAACCTTGTTATGGAATATATTTGGGGAGGAGATAAGACATGAACATTCCTGATCCTTGGAAAGAAGCAAACGACCCAAAACTGCGGGAAGCATGGATTGAATACAAGAAATGGCGAGAGGAACAAACACCGTTTGTTGAAACAGAACCCGAAAAGATTTGCGTCTGTTGCTCGCTTGGCTCACATAGTTTTGATCTTTTTGCGCCATGTGGTCACGCTTTTTGCTATATTTGTACGGGCAGGGGACACGATGAAGAGTGCATTAAATGTGAAACAAACAACGAAGGAGGGGAAATGGATTTGTCAGAAAAAATTGAGGACACAATGGAGTACATTACGAAGGAGCAGTGGGAAACTGTTACTACTGATGAGATGATTCGCCTTGTGGTGAACAGATTAGGTTCTATAGCGGATTCGCTATGGGTATTGGTACTCAAAAAGAATGGAGAACAGCAATGAGCGAGATGAAACGGCTTTGGTTAGAAAAAAATGAGCGTGATTTCCAAGAGAGAGAGATGAAGCGTTACGAGGAATACACGATTGAAATACTGGACAAAATCCATCAACTACAACAGGAGAGAGCCTCTTTGGGAGAGTTGGTTGAAAGCCTGTATGCACAGATCAGGTCAATGGAGTCAAATGCTAATGCGGCGAAAGGCGAAGTTATTGCAGGACTTAGGGACTCTGTATGAACGCCCCAAAGTTCCCTTCAGGCACAAAGGTAAGGATTGACGATCAGGCAGGCACCGTTATCGCGGTGAAGTCCGATGATCTAATGGTTTTCTTTTACGATGTCAGATATAACGAGATGGATATGCTCATCGCGGACGGTGTACCCGAAGATGACTTGGAAGAGTGGACTGACAATGATGGCGATGAATGATGAAGCAAAAAAGATGGTGGAGCAACAGATCAGGTTCTCTGAGCGTTTAGCAGAAGAACTTTACGATGTTTCAGCAAACGAATATCTGACAGTTCACGACATCTTGGATGCGTTAGCCTCAAGCGGACTACAACTAACGACCGCTAAAGCAGTTCGTCAAGGAACTAATTGGGTTGACTTACCCGCGCTTGCCTACATTGTGCAACTGCACAAAAACCCCGCATGATAGAAGTCAAATGCAACAAATGCTTGTACACAGTCATCCATGACCCGATGAGGTTGAAAGGCTGTAACTGTGATCCTGACGCTCCCCAATGGATCGCGATAGCCCGCGACACACGATTTATGCACGGATCAGACGCACATTTCACGGTGATCCACGAAACCAATGCCTGAGTTAAATGCCAACATCCCACCCATAGAGTGCTTCGTTAGAGGGAACTTTTTGCGGGATCAAATAGATTCACATGACAAGTATTTCCCATGCGTTGTCTTTGGTGTCGCAACTCTCCCTGATCGCGCACCAGTGTTTCACTTTCTTATGGAGGACGGCGGAGTGTGGTGGAGGATGCCGATCAGCGCGTTCTGCGTGGAGCCAAAAGTCCCCGAAGTAGATATCTATGATCTCGTGTTGTGGAACTCGTTCAGCCCGTTCATCACGGTCACACAGTTTGACCAAATGACGGGAATGAGGATGCGTTACCAAACGCGGCGGAAAGAAACAGTTTCAGGCGCATACCTGTTCACTTTGGATTGGCACACACCTGAAAGCAACCTGATGGACAGCGGATACTCAGAGGTCGCAGGTCAACATAAGTGTGGTCATGTCATTCAACGAGATGACGGCAACTACGCGATACAGCCAAACAACCGAATCAAACTGTTAGACCCGTCTTTCACAACAAAAGTAGATGCGAACCTCATTGAACGCCAGATCGGTACCAGAAAATATGGGGTTGAGAACGCAGACAAATGGATGACTGAGGACAACAACAATTTCAATTACACAATAGATTTCTCTCCGCCTCCGCGACACTAATTTTTTTGGCGGGGAAAAGAACCGTTCCAAAACTCTGCCCGATTACTGTCATTACAGAGAGGGAGAGAACAATATGTGGAGTAGTAGAGAAACAAACACATCCAAAACATGTATGTCAAAACACACCACAAAAACCCTTTTCACCACCACCACATTTCTCTCAAACCCAACACCCACAACACAAACACACACTAAACCCCACTCAACACACCACACAAACACACACAAAACAACACCAAAAACCCCGCCACCGTGCGCGAAAGCAAACCCCGCGTTTTTCGGCACTACTTGTTGAATCAAGAGTCGGAGTGCAGTAAAGTTTCAGAAATTATGGGCAGACCAACAAAACTCACTCCCGAAAAACACGACAAGATCGTTGAACTTGTTCGCGCAGGCAACTATGTGGATACAGCATCCGCTGTTGCAGGTGTGGCTGAACAAACCTTTTATGTGTGGATGTCTAAGGGCGAAGGTGAGAAGGCTCGTAGCCCTTACAAGGAGTTTCGTGAGGCGATAACGGCTGCAAGGGCAGAAGCGGAAGCCCGAATGGTTTTGGTCGTTCAGAGAGCCGCTAATGACGGCTCATGGCAGGCTGCATCGTGGTATTTGGAGCGTACTAAGCAAGCGAAGTTTGGTAAACAGAATCGTGTTGAGTTAACGGGTGCTGAGGGTGGCGCGGTGAAGGTAGATGTTTCCGTGGACGAGTTGGAGCAACGAATTGCCAACCTCCTTGATAAAGCCTGACGGTAAAAGTTCTAAAGACTTAATCTTCTTCTTTCGCAATGCGAAGGTGGCGGACAGAAAGATTTGGTTGGCAGGCTTAACCGCGTCTGAGCGTCAGACTGTGATGTCTCTTATTGAGTTGATCGCCGATAATCCGTGGTCGCAATACATGACCGATCCCGCAGGTTTCATTGAGCAAGGTTTAGGTGAAACGATTTGGTCTAAGCAACGCGAAATACTTGAATCGGTACGCGACAACAAAAGAACAGCGGTACCTGCATGTCACGCACCAGGGAAATCACATTTGGCTGCACGAATTGTTGCTTGGTGGGCGATGTGCCAACCTGTCGGAACATCACAAATAGTCACTACAGCAACATCGTTTCGTCAAGTACGCAACATCCTGTGGTCACACATCAGAAAACTGCATGCGACCCACAACCTCGGCGGAGAGTGCCTTACTGTGGAATGGAAAATGGATAAGAGCGTTGTCGCGTTCGGTTTCGCCCCTGCACAGTACAACGAAACAGCGTTACAGGGAATCCACGCACCTAACCTGCTCGTAGTAGTAGATGAAGCGGGCGGTATTAGCGACACAATTGGCAATGCGTTAGAAGCGTTGATGACGGGAGGCAATACACGATTATTGTTGCTAGGAAACCCGCCCACAGATCAAGAAAATAGTTGGTTTGAACGCGCATGCAACAGCGATTTATACAACACAATCCCAATATCGGCGTATGACACGCCTAATTACACAGGTGAAGAGGTAGGAAACTGCACTACATGCCCGAAATCAGTGCCTACACACTCAGTAGCAACACACTTAGTAGATCAAACTTGGGTAAATGATGTCATTAGTGAGTTAGGTGAGAACAGTTCGTTCGTAACAGCCCGCGTGAGAGCAGAGTTTCCTAAAGGCGCAGGTAACAGAGTGATTCCTTCTACTTGGATAGAAGAAGCAAGCAACAACCTGAACCCTGCACACGACACACGCATACGCTTAGGCATAGACATCGCAGCAGACGGCGGTGACGAGTTCGTAATCGCAAGAGCAGACGGATACACAGTAAGAATCGTGCATGCAAGTAGCGGTGCAGACAACGCGAACGCTGTACAGGTAGCAAACATCTGTCTGAGGTATATTCAGGAAGCCGAAGCCGATGCCCTGCAACAAGCAAATGCACACATGCACACACATTCAGACGAAACCCTTACAGCACAAGGGAATCCTGAATTGCCAGTGGAAGAGTCAACTTTACATAAGAGGTATTATGGGCGAACCCAAAGCGAACACCTGTTCGCCCCGCAAACCCTTACACCACAAGGGTTTCCCGCCACACAACACTTATCCACACCCCCGCAAACCCTTACACAACAAGGGTTTCAGAGCATCAACAGAGGGGTGGGGGGTCGGATCAACGAAAATCAGACGGGGGCTACTGCTCACACTGTCTCTGTGAAGGTTGATGCTATTGGTTTGGGTTGGGGTGTAGTGGGGTTGTTGGAGGCGTGGGGTCGTGAGGGGTTGCATGGTGCGAGGGTTGTTGGGGTGAATGTGGCGGAGCGGGCTTTTGATTCGGGGAAGTTTAAGAATCAGCGGGCGGAGATGTGGTGGAATGGTCGGGTGTTGGTTCAGCCTGATGTGGATGGTTTTCAGGTGGTTCGGTTGGATGTGGATCGGAAGGTGTTGGGTCAGTTGGGTTCTCCTGATTTTGTGTCGGATTCTTCGGGTCGTATTCAGGTGGTTGGTAAGGGTGAGTTGAGGAAGAAGGGTGCTGGTTCTCCTGATCGTGCTGAGGCGGTGTTGTTGGCGTTGTATGAGCCGAAGGGTTGGTTGATGCCTGAGTTGGTTTCGCCTGTTGCTTTGACGCAACGGAATCAGTGGCGCATGTAGGTGGGGCATTGTTGGTTTGCCCGACCAATTTTTTTGTTTGCCTTCGGCAAGGGTGGTGTAGTGGGGTTGGGGTCGCGGGCGCGTGTAGGTTGTTTCAATGGAAAATCTTGATGTGGTGCGCGTAAAATCTTTGATGCGTAAAGAGGTTTATGGTTCTGTTGTTGACGCTTTAAAAGTGTTGTTGGCGGATACGGATTCGGTGTATCACGAGGCTCACATGTTTCATTGGAATGTAAAGGGTCAAGATTTCGCTCAATATCATGCTTTGTTTGAGGCGATTTATACGGATTTGCGGGAATCTATTGATCCGATTGCGGAAAACATTTTGAAGATGGGTTCGGATGCGCCGTTTACTTTGTTGGATGTGATTTCTTTGCGCCGTGTGTCGGATGCTCGTCCTGCTTCTACCCCGCAGGAGATGGGTGTGTCGTTGTTGGGGTTGTTGATTGATTTGTTGGTGTGTTTGAACAACGCTTTTAAGGTTGCTTCTGACGCAAATCAGCAGGGTGTAGCCAATTTTGTTGCGGAGCGTATTGACGCTACACAAAAGTGGATTTGGCAGTTGAAAGTTTCTACAGGAATCCAAAAGTAGGTTTCAGCGTGGACAGTTTAGAGTTGCGGGCTGGTCGTGAGATTGTTCGGATAAAAACTTTGATGCGTTTGCGTAAAGATTCACCGACTGTTTCGGCGGTTCATGTGGATTCTGTTATGGGGTCTAAAGGAAAGAAAAAGAAAAAGAAAAAGAAACAAGAAGAACTTGAATACATTGAAATTGACAAGTCTTTGACTCAATGGTTTCAAGAAAAATGGGTTGATTTGTCGCGACCTAAAGAGGGTGGCGGGTTTGAACCGTGTGGACGGTCGGATGCTAAGAGTGGTAAATATCCGAAGTGTGTTCCTGCGTCTAAAGCGTCACGGATGACAGCGGAGGAAATCAGTTCGGCGGTTCAAAGGAAGCGTAAGGCTGAGTCAACTCAAACAAGGGTAGATAAGAAGCCGATCAATGTTTCTACGAAGGTGAAGAAGGCTTCCAAGAATGTTCCTACGAACCCTGAACTGTATGCGCGGGTGAAAGCGGAAGCAAAACAAAAGTTTGATGTTTACCCTTCGGCTTACGCGAACGCTTGGCTCGTCCGCGAATATAAGAGTCGTGGCGGGAAGTACAAGGTGACGAAAGCGGACTCTCCTGCATGGCAACGAGAAGCAGGAAAGAACCCGAAAGGTGGTTTGAACGCGAAGGGTCGCGCTTCGTATAAGCGTGAAACTGGCGGGACACTGAAACCTCCTGTGAAAGCGGGGGATAATCCTCGGAGGGCTTCATTTCTTGCGCGTATGGGCAACATGGCTGGTCCTGAGCGTGATGAGAATGGTGAGCCGACACGGTTGTTGTTGAGTTTGCAGGCTTGGGGCGCAAAGTCTAAAGCCGATGCCCGTAAGAAGGCGAAAGCAATCTCTGCACGGAATAACAGCGAAACAAAGTAATCATGTTTGATGTCAGGGCTGTTGTTCGGATAAAGACCGAGATGCGTAAGGTTTCGTTCGGCGGTGACAGGTCGGAGGCTGGTCGGTTTGCGGCGAATCAGCGTTGGAAGGATCATGTGAAAGTCGTTGACACAACCGTTGGAATTGGGTACACTGATGGTATGACAAGTGGGATGACAGATCAGGAACGACAATTGCACGAACTGGCAGTCAAAACTGACACCGAGATTGCCCGCCTTCTAGGAATCCATGCAGGGTTGCGCGGAAAGCAAGACCGAATCTTGGACAACATTCTTCGCAATTACAAATATGTCTTGCGTCCGAAAGAAGAAAACGAAAGCGCTTGGGCGTACAGAGATTATGTTGAACGCGCAATGTTTGAGCAAAAAAGGGCTTTGTCGTTTGGCTTGCGGAATCCTGAAACCAACGCGGAGACTGTCGCGAAACTGATTGCAAACTTTCAAGACCAACCCGTAAGAGCAAACGGGACAATCCCGAATGTTGAGTATTTCATTGAGGACATGAAAGAAGGCTTGGTCAAACTTGGTGAAGTTGGTCAAGAGATAAACGCAAACAATGCACTGTTAAATCCGTTGAACAAAACTTTTGCCGAAAACGGATGGTCGCGTTTCTTCCTTGTGACAAACACAAACGGTCACATTCACTCTTCAAGAGATTGCTCTACATGCAACGACACAACACAGTTTGCGTGGATTACAACTTTGAGCGGGTTAAAAGAAAAAGATGCTGTTGAACAAGAGGGAGAAATCCTTTGCACAGTTTGCTATCCGACAGCGCCTTCGGAGTACACATCGGGTGAAAGCAAGCCGAAGCGGATCGCGCGTGAGGCTCGTGAAGCGGAAAAGAAGATTCGTGATGAAAAGAAACTTGCTAAACTGCTCACACCAACGGGCGAGGATTTGGTTGTTCGCGGGGACACTTACGAGATGCAGGATCGCCGAACAGGTTTGATGGTTCCACAAACAAAGCAGGAGCGCCTGACCACAGTGTTTGGTGGCAAAGAGTTTTTGAAGGACTACCACGATTTCGTAAATGCTGCAAAAAAGCAAACTGATCCTGCTCGCAAGGCATGGTTGACAGATGGAACGGATGGTTTGCACACAAAGGCGAACGCTGATTTGGTTGCCGAGTTGGTGGCGCAGAAAACAGGTAAAACGGTTGCTGAGGTTATGGCTAATGCGAAGAGGTTGGCTGACAAAAGCCCTACTTACGCAAATTATTAGATAGTTGACACGGGGGCATTGTTGGGCTATGCTTCAGGTATGACAAAGGAGGTCATCATGGAAAAGCCAGTTGAGGGAATTGACCGTTGTTACTGCGGTTCAAAGTATTGGGACGAAAATGTTTGCCATTCGTGCGGTGAAAAGTTTGTGAAACGAGAAGAGGAGGATCAATAATGGCTAATGCTTATTGGCGAGGAATGGTTAAGGATGCAATTGGGTGTGATGATGATTACGCAGATGTTCTTTTAGAGTTTCAGTACGAGGTGTCAAACGGTTGCGATACTTCCGAAGCAACAATAGAAGAGTTAAAAGATTTTTGGGAAATGATTGATGCTGAGTACAAAGACTTTTTGGTTGGTACGCCAATCTTCAGGAAGAATGGAGAGGATCAATGAGAAAGCCAATACATTATTACGAGGTGCTTCCCGATTGTCAGGACTGTCGCAAAGAAAAAGCAACCGTGTTCGCTGGTTGGGAAGGAGCAGGAGCATTACGCAGTTTTTTTTGCAAACCTTGTGCTAAAGCAGAGAGGCTTGATATCTTTTTTTATTTAAAAGAGCCAAACGAACAAAGGAGAAAAACAATGTTGCCAAGTGAAATAGTTGATGACATCATCGCATACGAGAGTGGCGATCTGAACTTTGAGGAGGTCGTGAACCTGTTTCAAAATCTTGTTGACACTGGTATGGCATGGTCGTTGCAGGGCGCTTACGGGCGGATGGCTACAGACTTATTGGAGGAAGGTTTGATTCAGCCGTTTCCGCGGGTGGAAAAATAATGCTTGACACAGGGCTAGAAAAGGGATATGCTCAAACCAAGGAGGTAGGGATGAAAACAAAAGTAGAAATGTTAAGTCAAGAAGCATTGAGTCTTGCGGTGGCAATGCTCAAGAACGAATACAGCCAAACGCAATCATATTTTGCGGTTGATCGTATTCAAGAGATCATTAAGGAAATTGGTGGAAGCCGAACAGAGTTAGTAATGAACGCCGAAAAGTTTATCAAAGCAGAATTGGAGGGAGCAAAATGACAGTTTTAGCGGGATACCAAAAACGGGAGTACGGTTCCGAATACGAATCGGTTAAAGGCAAAACCAAAAAAGAGATTGCCAAAATCATGCGCGGGCGTTTGAAAGTGTTCGCGGGTGTTGGTGCAATACCTGAACATTGGCAGTATTCGGTTCGTGTCAACCATGGCTCATCAATTGACATCAAGATTGTGATCCCTGATGAACTGAACGCACTGTTGAATCAGTACGAGGAAAGCAAATATGCGGAGTTCGGTTCGGTGTGGTCAACCTTCGCGGTTGAACACGGGCTGGTCGGAGAATATCTTCCGTTGAAAGAAGTTGTCTTGGTACGCAACTTTGTGCAGTCGGTTCACGACAGTTTCAACTACAACAATTCGGATTACCAAACCGATTACTTTGATGTCAACTTTTATGGTGGTGTGAGCGTCATCAGCAAAAAAAATTACGAAGCCTATTACAAATAAGCCTGAAAGGGGCAAAATGAAAAAAGCAATACGAATCACTACACAGGGAGACATGGTTGCCATTGATCTTTCGGTCGGGTCATTAGAAAAACTGCAAAGCGCAGTTGGCGGTTGGGTGCAAGCAATTGACCTATCCGAAACTATGTCAATGTGGTGCAACGAAGAAGGCAAAATGATGAGCCTTCCACATAACCCGTTTGGGCAAGCATTTTGGGAGAGGCACTTTGGTCGCACCGATTACATCGTTGGTGACATTGTTATTACTGGCGGAACTGATGACGAAGGCGACACCATTTCTTTGATGGATCAACAAATTGCTTTTATCACCGAACTCGTAGAAGAAGTAAAAGATTTTATCTCGCCTCGCATCGTAGTGATGTAATTAAGCAACCAACAAACAAGGAGAAAACATGAGTAAGCAGTTAGAAAAACAGATTCAGGAACAGCGGGAAAGTTTGTCAGCAAACATTTTGAAACTGAGATCAAAAAATCAGTTATCTCAACAGGCACTTGCAAACCTCGCGGGCGTGGATCGCAAAACGGTGAACCGTATTGAGTGCGGACATTTCAGTCCGTCTTTGGATACCCTCGTGCGATTGGGTGAGGCGTTCAAAATCACAACAGCAAAGTTGTTGGGCTAATGCAAGAACAGACACGGTTCCAAAAAGCAAAAAGTCGTATTCGTTGGTGGTGGTTTTTTAATGTCTCAACACGCTTTAGGAGGGGAACATGAAAGAAACATATTCGTTTATGGTTACGGTCGCTAAACGCGATGATCTTGAGCATCCCGCAACAGCAAAAGATGCTGCCTCGTTGATTGGCTATCTGTTGGAGAAGGATGCCTATCTTGATGTGATTGATGTTCGGGGGGTTGTCAATGCCTACTAATCCGACAGTGGACGAGGTTGAGTTCGGTGCGTGTGTTTGTGTTGTTCACATGCCGAACGCAAACATTGATCGTTTCTACGGTCCTTTTGCATGCGAATCTGATGCACGGGATTGGGCGCGTTCGCAGAGTGGTCATCCTCATGTGACGATTGGTGTGATGCCTTTGCGGAGGACGGACATTGACCGAACTTATGACGATTTTTTTAATCCTTTGTTGGATTGGGATTCTAAGGACTTTTGGGAAGTCAAGGTCAGAGATGTACCAAATGACTGATCCAGCGCGTCCTAGAGGCTCCTGTGGCTGTCTCACGCCTGTTTTGGCGCGTAGGTTGAATCCGCCTATTTGCGGGGATCGCGGGGAAGAGGAAGATTAAAGACTTGCATTGGGGCGTTTCTTGCCCTACGATGTGGGTGGAGGGACGAGGAGAAGCCCTCCAGTTAGAAGGGTCAGTGAAAAAAGAGTTCTTCAAATTGGGTGTTCAGGAGGGTGCGAAAGCGCTCCCCAAAGCCCAACTCAAAAAGGAAATCAAAGCCATCTTCCAATACCAGCAACTTGCTTGGTTTACGAAGCCTGAAGTTTTGGCTTGGAGGTTGGAGGCGTTGGAAGAACTACTAGTCGCTTAACGGGAAAGGAACGGGATGAAAAAAGTGTTCGTGTTGCTTTTAGGGGTTCTGATGGTCGGGATAATCCCCGTGAAGTTTCCTCAGACCCGTGGCAACCTGAAGCCAGTCGCAGTTTTAGCCGAAATCCAACAAGAGAAAGGTGAACAGAAATGACACAGACAGTTCAATCAAAATATCCAAATATCAACATTGAGTTAGTCGGACAAGACGGTAACGCATATTCAATCCTTGCAAGATGTACCACCGCGTTAAAGCGGGAAGGTCTGCGCGATCAGATAGAAGCGTTTCGTGAAGAAGCAACAAGGAGTGACTACGACAACCTTCTTCGGACGGTCATAAGGTGGTTTTCGGTTGACGAAAAAATTGATGAAAACGAAGCCGAGTGTTCGTGGTGTTACGAAGCCCACGAAGATTGCGAGTGTTAACAATGGAGTTCGTTGATGAGTCAAAAATAGTTGGCTACTACCCGAAAAATAAGGTGTTGGCTGAGTTCATTGCCGAAGTCAAATTGAACCCGAACCGATGGTGCGTTTTGCGACAAACCGAAGATTCAAGAGACTCGTATGTGCGGTTTTCAACTTCACGCCATCATTACCGAAAGCGCTTGCCTGAACTTGATTGGCAGATCGCCCGCGAAACAGAAAACGAAGTTGTGATTATCAAACTGGTAGCACGGTTCACACCATCAGAGTTCTGACGATTAACTAATCCCCTGTAACCGTCCGACAGGATGCGCCCTCACCGCTATGGTGGGGGCGTGTCTGAATCTGAGGAAGCGTGGTCAGCGTTGAAGAGTGCATCAGTTGCGCTCAACGAAATGTTTGTGACCATGGTTGATTCGGGGTTCACCGAAGATCAAGCGTTGAAATTGGTGGCTCACCTCATTGAAGGCATGACATTTTCAAAAGAAGATGACTGAACCCCAATAGAGGGCATATAGACCGCCCTTTACTTTAGAATGGCGACAATGGCACCTCAACCCGACTTTCAAGAAATTGGTTCGTCAGGACTTCAACGAACTTCAGGGTTCGTCATTGATGACTTCATTGCCAATCTCCGTGGCGTTCAGGGCGCTCGCGTTTGGCGCGAAATGTCCGACAATGATGCTGTTGTGGGCGCAATGCTGTTCGCTATTGAGCGACTGATTCTCGGTATTGACTGGAAAGTGGAGCCGTACACCAAAAGCGACAAAGACAACATCAAAAAAGCGGATCAAAAGAACGCAGATTTTGTTCAAGAGTGCATGGATGACATGTCGGAAACTTGGTCGGCAATGCTGTCACAAGTTCTTTCTTTCCTCGTGTTCGGATTTGCATACACCGAGATTGTGTATAAGAAACGCAAAACAAGCGACACGAAAGACCCTACGCGCCGTTCAAAGTTTTCGGACGGGAAGATTGGTTGGCGTAAAATTGCTTTGCGTTCACAGGAAACTTTGTGGGATTGGCAGTTTGACGAAAATGGTTCTATCACGGGCATGCGTCAATCCGATCCTTCGGTTCCTAAAGGTGTTGTCTTTATTCCGATTGAGAAATCGTTGCTGTTTCGCACGGTAACTGCGCGTAACAACCCTGAAGGTCGCTCAATTTTGCGTAACGCTTACCGCCCGTGGTTCTTCAAAAAGACGATTGAGGAAATTGAGGCTGTCGGTATTGAGCGTGACTTGGCAGGTTTGCCTGTCGCCTATGTGCCACCATCAATGCTTTCCTCCAACGCCACTACAGCCGAAGTGTCGGCTCGTAACGCTATGCAGGACTTGATCCGTGGCATTAAGCGAAACGAAAACGAAGGCATCTTGTTCCCGCTTGCTTATGACGAACAGGGTCGCGAACTGTACAAGTTGACTTTGCTTTCATCGGGTGGTACCCGCAACTTCAACACTGACGCGATCATTGCCCGTTACGATCAGCGGATCGCCATGGTGGTTTTGGCAGACTTCATTCTGTTAGGACATGAGAAGGTCGGCTCGTTCGCGTTGGGCGCTTCAAAGATTGACTTGTTTACTTCAGCGATTCAGCAGATCGCCGATTCCATTGCAGATGTGTTTAATACTCATGCGATTCCTCGCCTGTTCAAATTGAACGGTATGGACGCGACAACTTGCCCGAAGATTAAAGCAGGCGAAATCACTCATGTTGACTTGGGTGTCCTCGGCGACTTCATCTCCAAGATGTCTGCGGCAGGTGCGATGGCTCCTGACATTGACATGGACAACTATCTACGCGGTTTGGCTAACTTGCCGAAACGAAGCGAAGAGGCGGGCGTTCCACCGATGGGTATGGGGCAGATGCCTCCCACTGGCGCACCTGCACCTGCGGGCGCTCCTGCACCTGAACAACCTGCTCCTGCGCCGAACCTCTTTGAGTCAATCGGCGGCAAAACTAATGCGAAACCGTAATCATGCCGTTTGTTACGCGCACGAGTTCGCCGAAGCATGTTCATTCGGGCGCTTCTAACCACGATATTGAACTTGAGGATTTAGAAAAAGCAAGCGGTGAGATCACTGATCCTGCGTTACTGGCGGACATTACCGCTTTGCAAGATTTGTATCAAAGCGCAATCACAGGTATGTCGGCAGCGGTCACGCGGGCGCAACAGTTATTGGCACAACAGAACCGAACTGGAACACTGGACTTGCGACTGTTTCAAGAAGTCTTTGCCACACAAGCGGTGGAGGCGCTACGGCAGTCTTTAAGAGATGTGAGCGATGGAACTGCGGAACAGGTGCTTTTGGAGGCTAGGAGAGCCATACAGAGGCTTCCTGCGGGCATTTACGGCAAGATGTCCTTTGATGCTAAAGACCCTCGTGCTATCGCATGGGCTGAGGAACGAGCAGGGACAATGATTGCTCAGATTCAGGCTGAGGCGTTGACGGCTGTTCGCGGGATCATTTCGCGGGTGTTGTCTAGCGGTGGCGGTGTGCCTCGCGCTGCGAAAGAGATTCAGCGGGTGGTTGGTTTGCATGATCGTTGGCAACGAGCGGTGGATAACTATTACAACAAAGAGGTGGGAAGGTTGAGTCGCACCATGAGTGTTGATTCGGCGATTCAGAAAGCGGAAGAAGCATCGTTGAAGTATCGGGATCAGTTGATTAGGGCGCGTTCGTTGAACATTGCTCGTACAGAGATTTTGGCTTCACAGAACATTGGGACTTTGTTGGGCTGGTATCAGGCTTCGGATCAAGGGTTTTTGGATTTAACTGACGCGAGGAAAGAGTGGGTTGTCGGTCCTGATGGTTGGAAGGGTGTTGAGGTTTGCGCGATTTGTATGGATTTGGCTGGTCAGCAGGTTCCTGTAACGGCGGTGTTTTCTAATGGTGAGATTTGTCCTCCAGCGCATCCGTCTTGCCGTTGTTCTATGTCGTTGTTGACTTTGGTTTCGTTTGAGGAGCAACAGGCTTCTCGTATTGCGGATGAAGCGTTGTTGAATGATGCTGGTTTCTGATGATTGTTGATGCGAAGTGGGAAGCAACGATTCGTAAGTCTGTTCGCGATCAAGTAGCGAAGTTCAATCCTTACCATGACGAGTTGGGAAGGTTCACCACAGGCGGTGTGTCATCCGCGGTAGCAGACTCAATCATCGCCCGTGTCAAAGCAAACGGCGGGCTGTCAGTTAAGATTCTGACTGGCGAAGAACCAACTGACGGCTTTATGGTGGCTCAACAAGGTCAAAACTTAGAAGTCAAAGAAGAAGATTTCTTTGATGCGAAGAAGGGTAAAGCCGCGTTAAGCGCCTATTTGAAAGCAAAAAAATTGGTGTTCGGCAAAGATCAGTATTTAGGACTTTGGTGGAACAAAGATAAAAAAGAAATCAGTTTGGATGTAGTTGATAGGATCAAAACTCGTAGTAAGGCGACCAAGGCTGGTCGGGAAAGAAACCAACAGGCTATTTGGGATGTCAAAAATCAGGAAGAAATCAACACAGGAGGAACAGGTGACAGAACAACCGAACCAACCCTTGCATCTAGCAAAACCTCCAAAGCCTTTGGCGGAGATGACAGATCAGGAGATAGAGGAGTTCGCATCCCAAGTTTGGGAAAGATTCGTACAGGAAAACAACGGGTAGTTCAGCAAACTATTCGCGCAAAAGTTTTCAAAGTTTCGTTTGGTGGTGATCGGAGCGAAGCAGGTAGATACGCGGCAAACATGCGATGGCAGGGTCGTTCAGAGGCTATAAGTCCTAGAGCAAAAGACATTTCAAAAGAGTTAGGGCTTTTTTTTGGTAAAGACCCTAATGAATACTTGAAGTCGGAAGGTTACAAAGAAATACAGAAAAGAGAAGGTGAAAATCAAACCGACTATTTTTCTGACACTAGATTAGAAATAATTGCGGACAAACAAGGTTTTTCGGGTTTACCAAAGGTGGTTTCATCTGAGGAAATGACACGATTAGAAAAAGAAGGTTGGACTATTGCTTATCGGGGGATTAGCACCATATTTATTGCTACCCCAAACAGACAAACGACCTTGAACGCCGAAGATTTAGCGGAGGAGTTTAGAACAGGCAAGTATTTTGGGGGTCATGGGGTTCACGGCAACGGAACATATTTTGCGACAGACAAAGAAGTGGCTCAAACTTTTGCCGAAAATGAGAGCGAAACAAACGGAACGGTAATCAAAGTGGCGATTCCGCCCAATGTGTTGATGGAACGAAACGAATTAAAAAATGAGGTAATAAAACATCAGGATAGTTTCAAAAAACCTTCAAGAGCGTTTTTTGGTGACGATGACATAGGAAGAGTGTTAGCCGCTAAAGGAGTGAGGGGGGCAAGAATGAACTTGAGACTTTCGGGGTCATTTGTTGCCGATGTTGGGGCAGCGATTGAATCTAATGTAATTTTAATTTTTGATAGGTCTATGCTTGCTGTTGAAGAAAGCAAAAAAACAAAATGACACCTACTCAGTCACGGCAATTAGCATCTCTTGTACAAACTTTTTCACCAAAACAAAAGGCTGATTTCTATTATTTCACGATGGTTTTAGACCAAGACCCGTTGGCTTATCTCTCTGACGATGTTCAAATGTTGAAAGTTTCTTTTGGTGGGGACAGATCAGAAGCAGGCAGATATGCCGCAAATCAAAGATGGCAGGGTCAAAAAAAGTTGGAAACGAGTGTTGGTTTTACTGGCACCGATTTGGATTCAGACGGAGAAAAGTATTCAGAAGATGCTTCAAGTTCTGAACTTAACAAAATGTTTCAATCGGACATTTTTTTTGCCTTAGAGCAATCCTCTGAGTCTGAACCAGCGCAATTGTTAAAAAAAATTGCTGTTAAAGGAATTATTGATGGTATGACGGATGTTTCTGAAGAAGATGTTTCGGAGGCTTGTTTAGCGTTATTTGGTACCGCAAGCAATCTCCCAAATCATCTCGCTGTAATTGTGGATAAACAAAGATTTGTTCAACATTTTGTGGATCAATGGGCTGGTTCTTCAAACGATAGTCAACGAGACAGTCTTTTAGTTCAACGAGCAGTTGAAAAAGTTTTTGGGTTAGTTGGTGTTTTGGAAACACAAGAAATGGAATCCGAAGATAGTTTTGCCGCGGAAGAACCCGATTTAGAAGCAAAAGAATTATTAAAAAATCCCGCTGTAGAAAAAGTTTTAACTAGTTTTCTTAGAGCGCAATATGCCAACACTCAATCATATTTCAAGAGTAAAGGAATTAAAACAGTAGAGGTTTTGCGAGGCGCGGCAATGTTATCCGTAAGGGAACAATTAAATAGTTACAATCAAGATCATCAAAGAAGCAAAACTTTAGATAATGATGTTCCAAATGAAGGAAATATGGAGGTTTGGTCGCCGCTTCGTCCACTTTCATCTTGGTCAATTAGCGGTAGTGTCGCCGATGATTTTGCGGGTGTGCAATCTCATTACATTCAACCCGAAGGTGTAGTTTTTAGAACACGGGTTCCAGTTTCAAGGGTTTTTGCGACACCTTTTACGGGAATTGGCTGCGCTAATGAATATGAAATGGTTTTGTTGGGCGGAAGAATAGACGCTAAGGCGGGGACTTCTTCGGGTGCAACCGAAAGCGCTGTCAACTATACGGCTTTGTATGGCGAAAAGGATCAATACTCGTGAGACAAAGAATTGTTATGGATAACTCACTTCGCAATAGCGATTGGGTTAAGGCATCTAGTTTTGATTTTCCTTCGGTTAAGAATCTTGCCGATTTTGAACGGGCAATGTTGATTCCTTCTGAGCCCCTTGCTCGGCGCACGAAGTTGGCTTCGTATGCGGGGATGGCTTGGTTTCCTGTTGCTCCTGACGATATTCGCCATGCGATTATAGAGGCTGCGCGTCAACAGGATTTGGTAAAAATGTTGAAATCTAAAGGTTTGTCTGCGCTTGAGAAGTCCAAGTTGAAAGATGATGTGTTTATGTTGTTGGTTGCCGAAAAACTTTCTAAGGTTTCGTTTGGTGGTGACAGATCGGAAGCAGGTCGGTTCGCCGCTAATCAACGCTGGAAAAACCATCAGAAAAAAGAAGATGACAAAAAGGGTCAAAGCAATAAAAGCCCTGTTGCTCAATCCATTCTTGAAGCCAACGAATCGCTCAAAAAAGCGGGTTTGACTGTTCGTGTGATGGAGATAACAAAAAGAGATACAGAATTATCACAAAGATTAACAAACTCAATTGAAAAATCAGCCACAATAATACGCAAAAGCAAAAACTTTGCCCCCTTTACCCAAGAGAGATGGTTTTCTGAGGCGGTCAACTTAATGAAGAGTAGCGTCTATTTTGAGGACACAGAATACAACTACCGTAATCCTGATCCCGTTGGTCAGTTCATTATTTTGGTTGAAAAAGGCAAAGCCATAGTTGGTGCTATGAGATTTGCTCCTGATTCTTTCCTTGAAGGATTCAAACATTTACAAGAAGGAGAAATACCTTCTGCTGGCTCATTGAGGGTTGTTAAGGGTGTTGGTACCGCAATGTTTGGTGAGGCACTAAAAATAGCGGCACGAACAGGAACGGGAAAAATAAAAATAGAAGCACTAAACACCGCAGAATCATTTTGGAAATCTCAGGGTTTTAAGCGAGTCAAAAATGCTAAACTTAAAGAAAACTCTACTTACGACATGATAATAGACGCAGATACCGTGCAAACACTTGTTAAGGAGATTTCATCGTGACCATTCCTACTTTTGACGAAATGGATGATGCCATTGAAGGATTACTGGAACTTTTTGAGGAAGAAGATTCGGATTTGTTGACAAACGATTAAGCACCGTCTAGTCTTTGGTGGTGGGGGTTTAGGGCTACCATCGCAATGTGCAAACAACAGCCTCAAAAGTACGATTGGATGTTTTGAAAAGGCTTAATACTGTACAAAAGTTTAATCCAAACCATGACGAATTGGGTAGATTCTCAACTGGTTCAAGCGCTTCATCAAGGTATGTAGAAGGTTTCGGTCACATTCAGCGTTCCGCAAGCGGAGAATGGACGGACTCTCAGGGAGTCTCTCTTGCTCCTCGCGTCACCATGGCGATTAGGATGCGCGACCAACTTGCTTTGCGCGACAAAGCCATTGCCGAAGGAACTGCGCCTGAACCACCATCACCGTTCAAAGTTCAAGAGGTTGTTGACCGTACTGCTAAAGGTTTGAAGTCGGAGATTCCTGCACCATTGTTAAAAACGGTTTTAGACAACATGGCTGATCGGACAGATGATCCAAACATTGCAAATATCAGGCTTGATGTGCCATGGGTAAAGTTGGGTCGTGAAAGTCTTGGCTTAACAAGGGATCAAGCACCGCAAGTACCAACGAACCTAAAACAAAAGTTTTTGTCTGACATGGAGACTCGTGGAGTAAAGATTTACCGTGAGGAACTTTCCGCGTCACCATTGACACCAACCCAAACACAGATTTCGGGTCGCGCTGCGGGGCAGATTATGCGCCGTATGGAAGCAGGAAAAGATCGTTTTGCAGACAATTTTGATGCTGGAGCGGTAATTGTTTCTGCTGACAACTATGTGATTGATGGTCATCATAGGTGGGCTGGTCAGGTTGCTTCTGAGATGGCTGGTTCTACCTCGCGCATGAGGGCTTTGCGTGTTGGTTTGAACGCTAAAGAATTGATTGGTGTTATTAGGGCTTGGGATGTGGCAAACAATGTTGAAACTTTGGCTATGGGTGAGGATCGTGGTTATTCGCCTGCAACAAAGATGGCGATGTTGTACAAGGCGATTGATGTAGCAGTTTTTGATGCGAAAGATAAGGTTTGGTGTGCCTGAGCAAATGACCGAAGAAGCAACTTTGCAAAATGTTCAGGATTGGATGGACGGCAAGATCAGTTGGAATGATTTACCGCAACATTGCAAGGACGCAATTGATGAAGCAATTTTAGAGTTGTCTGAAAGCGAACCTGAAGAAGAACCTGTTGTCACTGAGGAGCCTTTCACCGCAGAAATTGTAAAGCAGGCTCAACCGATTGAAGAGATGTTACATAAGGCTGATAACGAGCATCGTTTCACGCTTGGACCTTGGTACATCCCGAATCAGTATGACGCTCATGGTGAGTGGACTGACGCTGATGAGTTGCAGAAGTCGTTGTGGGAATATGTGCGGAGCGGGGATCGTGGGATTCGGTTGCAACACAACAAAGATATTGTGGCTGGCGAATGGTTGGAAGCGATGTCGTTTCCTGTTCCTGTGACCATTGGTATGTCTAAGGACGCGACTTCTAAGCAGGTTTCTTATCCTGCTGGAACAGTG
>Ga0114980_10000611_pt1 | contig 25651 bp, 39 predicted proteins | sample S_140806_EF_Meta_FD_87018 | JGI IMG/M metagenome (GOLD analysis project Ga0114980, IMG submission 87018) | Freshwater microbial communities from Lake Simoncouche, Canada to study carbon cycling - S_140806_EF_MetaG | ecosystem: Environmental > Aquatic > Freshwater > Lake | place: Lake...
AAATCACCTATTAGCTTTGGATTGGAAAACTTGGGTATGCAGAAATAATCCAGCCGATGCAAGCCCAGTAAGTATTTTTGCTTTTAGTGATGGTGTGACAACTCAAAACAAGACACTTTGGGACGGACTTCCGACTGTCTGGCAACATCCAACAACCGCAACTACTCTTTCAATTGTAACTACGGCTACTACCGCAGATACAGGTGGAAAGATTTTGATAAGTGGTCTTGACTCAAATTGGGATGCAATTACAGAATCCGTTACTCTGAATGGGGTTACTCCTGTTGCTACTACAAATTCATTTATTAGAGTAAATGGATTGTCGATGACCGCACCAGCCAGTGGTAGAACTACAAATTCTGGTACGATTACCGCAAAGGCAAACTCGGTTACTTTTGCACAGATCAATCCTGCCGTTGGAAAGACACAAGCTGGTATATATTCAGTACCAAATGGATATAATTTATTTGTTTATTCTGTAGATTGTTATAGCGGTGATGCTGGTAGCGGGACAAACTATGTCACATTTAATGTTTCCGTTACTCCAAACGCATCTCCTACGCCAGTAACTTTTGATCTTCTTCAGACAACTTGGCTTGGTAACTTTTCGGTTCAAAGGATTGTTCCTCAAATTCAATACCAGAAAACAGATATTGAGTGGCAGTTTAAAGTAAATAGTGGAACACAGAGCGTCAGCCTTATCGTGCAGGGAATGTTGCTAAAGAACGCAGATTAAGATGCAAATAGGGGAGTCAGCACAAGCCAACTCCCCTACTGCACCAACCAACCACCAAGCTATTTAATATATTCCAACCAGCTCATCAGCCCCATTCCGATCAAAGCCCCAAGGCATAAGACAATCCACCACTTTAGAGCTTCCTCAATACCTCTGCTTTTCATTTAAAGTCCACCTTCTTTATGCATTTGCTTTTTGCTAGGCTCAAGAGCTTGGCTTGAATAATATCCTTGCACTTCATCAGAGCCTCAAGCTCGCACTCGGCATAGATTGCTTTAGGCCAAACCCTCTGCCAACGGCGATTGAAAATGTGCCACAGGCTTTTGCCCTTCTGCTTTTTAGAGTCCCGAAGCTCTACAGCGTGGCAACAATTAAACATTTCCTTTGCCTCCTTTTGCATTTTAATGATGATCATTTCTTTAACCCCAGCTTGGTCAGCGTCTCGTTATAGGACAAAAGACCATCCGATCTTTTGGAGAGTTGCTTTTCAGCTTGGCGTTCCAAGCGGTCATCTTCCTCCAGCACTTCATATGCTTCATCGAACAAGGACATTCCCTTGTACGAGGAGTAGGTCTTTGTGTACTTGGGCTTCCAATCCCAATGCATATTCGAGTACCAGTTGCCATCGGAGTGCTTCGTCCAGCCACCATTGAACATGAACGCTCCCTCGCTATCCAAGACGCAGAACTTACCGCCCATCTTGGACAAAGCATTCCGTCCAGCAACCGCCACGACAAGTGCCGAGGCTCTGGAGTCGGAGAACTCGCCATCAACTTCGAGTCCGTTACGCTTTAGCACGGAGGCGAGGACGCTGTTCCAGTCAGACCAAGTTCCGTTGTGGAAAAGAACCGAGTCGCTTTGCCCTTGGAGAGCTTGCGATGGGCGAGGGCTGATGGGGAACGGATGGCACAGCACAGGCTTCACACCGCCAACAGTTGCGATGCGGAAGTGAGCCACGACTGCACCCGACTTGGTTTGCATAATGTCGTGGATGAATTCGGCATCGACTCCCTTGCGGAAGGTCGGCTTGCCGTTTTCGAGCCAAGCCACGCCACCGCCATCACGATTGCTACGCTCGCAACGCTTGAGGGTTTCGAGTGTCGGGCGATTCTTTTTGTTCGGACTTACTACGATTACACACATATTATTTTATTCTTTCTTGGTTGGTTGTTTGGTTGGTTTGGTTTAGATCGACCCTCTCACATGAGACTGCCAGAGGGGGGTCGACATCAGTTCAACGGCTTGGTCAACGGCGATGTAGCAATGGCCACGCTCGGAGGCGACAGGGAGCGAACCATTTTTCAACCGATCAAACCAAGCACAGGAGGCGTATCCCCAATTGAACATCGAGCGAGAGAACCGCTTGAGTGTGGGGAAGAAGTTAGTGATGTCCCTGCGAGAACGCCAAGCCCAGATGGTGCGGAAGAGTTCGGAGGCGAGAGTCCGCTCGATTCTGCGGGAGCTAGACCAGTTGGGGATATTGGCTCGGTTGGCTTCTTGGCAAATCAAGAACACGCTGGAGATGATGAGCATAATCTTGTTGGGGTTGAGGGTTGTGGAAAAACCACGGAACTCGATGCAACCAGTAGAGCGAAGCTTGGAGAAGTTGATGAGAGCGTACTTGCCGATGTTGATGTTGAGAGTTCCGTAATCTTTGGCTCGCTTGATTTCAGCGTCCAAGGTGCGGGAGGGGTGCAACGGACACCATTGGCTGAGATCTCTACGCTCGGCATTTTGTCCGTACAAAACAGGGGAGAGCTTGAATCCGAGACGAGCTACCTTCTCGCACCAGTTCAAGATTTGGGCAGGGGAGGACGAACCGCACGAAGTGCCAGCGTGAATCGTCACATGGATTCCACCTTGAGTTGCACCGCCCATCCGAATCGGACGCTTTGCTCCGATTGCCTTGAGGAAAGTGAGGAATTCGAGGATATGCTGGAGTCCTTGATCGCCCTTGAGGACAGGGGAGACGAACTCGCATTTTTTGAATCCGTTGGCCGTGCGGATGGAAGGATCTTCGTCCGCTTTCCAAGTTTCACCAGCGAAGCGGGGAGCTTGAACAACTGAGCCGTTGGAGAGAGTAACCTCGGTAACAGGGAGTCCGTTGCCGTGGTAGCCAACCCGAATGGCGATGTTGGTGGGAATTTGAGTTTCGATCTCGATTCCGAAGGTCGTGTGGTTGTTTATCATGGGAGTGAGTATGCCCTTTCCAAACCCGCTTGGCAAGATTTATTTTCAATTATTTTCGAGAGTAAGACACACAATAGGTGTGCTTTACAGAGGGGAGCAAAAATAACCTTAAAATATTTATTTAAGGCAGAGGAAATTTACGATTTTTGATTGCTCTTCCAGCGTGGTGTTGCTCATCCGAGTAACGAATGGAATTAGTTCTCTATCTTCCGCTATGTTTTTATACTTTGTATCTCTTCCCTTCAAAAAAGTTTCCGATTGGTTTGAGCCTCTGGCTTTGTATCTTTTTTCTAGCATTTTTTTTGGTGCAGTTAAAATTAAAATTCTTAACTTCGTGTATGGAAGAACAGATAGGAACTTCAAGAAAGACGGCGTGAAAAGCCTATCCCCCTCAAACAATATATTCCTCTTCACATAGCGTACAAAGTCCTGTGCCGTTGGCTGGACTGCCATACTTAACTTGTCCGTTCCAGAGAACAATTCGTTCGTCTGGTACTTTCCCAAGATAAAAAGATCGAGCATTTGGCTGTACATACAAGGGATAGATTTAATCAGTCTGTTTTTAGATGCTGGCGGTGCTGGCTCTAGCGTCTGCCACTCGCCGTGTATCTCGATAAACTTCCGCATCAAAGTGGTTTTGCCAGTAGCGGGAGAGCCACCTATTGCGGTTATTGTTCTCATCTTTCGTTTAGCCAATCCAGCCGATTGATTTGACCAGAGTTGTCCTTGGATATAAATGAGTAGCCCCTCTTGTCGATACCTTTTTTAGAGACTAGCCTCTTGTCCAAAGTTTCATTCCTCGCCTGCCATAGAACTTTCCACTCGATTCCAGACCACTCATCCCCCTCGGCCTTGCTGATTTCCTCTGCCTGCCTGTCCAGATAGTATCCTAGATACCTTCCGTGATGGTTTCTGAATAGTTTTTTATAGGAGCAGAGGCAAGTTTCCATCGAAAAGGGGTCTGCGTATTTGGCTACATCTGGAAATCTCTGCCTTGTTTCGAGTAGAATCTGATTGCCTTCTGATTCCAGCGAATTGTACTCGATTGGCGTTAGCCTTGAATTGCACCTATCGTCCTGTCCTAACGCAAGAATAAGGCCATTTCTGTGCGATTTTGAGCCATCGTAGTCGTTCAGCATCAGTCCTGTGGGGTAAATATCCACACTAGCCGTCTGCTTTAGGTGCTGTAGGTAAAACCAAGTCGAGTATCTGCCGAACTTATGCAGGCTATTCTTCACCCCATTCCAGAGGCTAGTAAAGGATTCTGATTCGTTTGACCCTAGAAGGCTAGTTATCTTCTCTCTTTGCGTCCTCGCACCTATGAACTTTTTGTACGAAGCGAACATAGACGGCAAGTGCCCCTTGTTCCACTTGGTGTCTGTTTGGTATCTCAGTCTCTTGTAGTTCTTTTGATTCCACTCCTCTATTCTGGACTCCGTGGCAAGCTCGAAGTCTGGAAATTCATTCATCAGAACCCAAGCCGTGGGTAGGTTGTATGTGTTTCCGTATAGCCAGCACAGCCACAGCCTCTGCTCGTCATTGTGTTCGTATCTTTTGTTGATGTAGTTCGTCATCCAAACGGCAGGGTCGCAATCCAAGAACCGCAAAGACCAAGCGTACCATCTTATGAATCCCTCTCGCCTGTTCGCCTTATCGTATAGATTCATTTCTGGAAAAGTGCGTTGCGTAGCCAGAAGCTTCCAGCCTTGGCGATTGCGGTGTTTACTTCCTCTAACTTCTTCTGGCTGAACTTGTGTCCCTCTATGGTTTCTAATGCAAGTTTTTTGCACACCTTGGGGCTGGGGATTCCGATGATTGGATGCTTTACGCAAGCATCTCGATAGTCCTTCTGCTCTTGAACTGTCTGGAATATTCTTTGATCCGACCTCAGAGAGCCAGTTGGATCAACACCCCAGAACACAAGTCCGTTTCTAATGTGCCAAGTCAGCGATGACGGAGTGCAGGAAAGCTTTAGCCTCTTGCATTTTTTCTCCAAGCACGAATACCTTATGAACTCCCGCCAAAGCAAAGACGCATACCCTTTCCCCTCGTTGCCCTGCGTAGTCACTATCTCGTATAGATTCACATACTCGTCTCGGTTGTATGTGCAGAAAATGATGGAAACTATCTTGCCATCAACCTCAAGACCAAGCGGGGGATTCTTTTTGTAGTTCTCGAATCTCTTCCAGAGGCTATGCGAGTTGGATAGGAACTTGGTATTATCACCAGATGGAGATGAATTTAGGGTGGAAACTACAGAATTCTCACTTAACAGTTTCATAGTTTATTTGTAGGTCAGTTGATGTTGCACCAGAATCTTCCTCGGTTATGCAGAGGCTTTTGTCTGCCTTGTAATAGACATTTGGTTTAGCTCTCTCGATCTCCTCCGAGATGCCAGCCCTCTTGAGAATGTCTGCCGTTGAGGATACAAAGATGTTATTTTTCACACGGCAAAAGTAAAGTGGCCTTTTTCCGTTGCGGTAGAACCTTATATGCCCCTCTGGGTGTAGCTCACAGCAGGCTATCGAGGCATTTTCCCACTTTTTGAGAGGGTTTTTCCCATCGAGAATAGATTTTAGAAGAAGCTCTGTGTCGTTTCTTGTTTCACAATCGTAGCCATACAATTGCTTCCAGCTTTCCGCAGGCTCTTGGGTGATAACTCCGTTATGTGCTACAGATAGTTCGTCTGTGGATATGGGCTGGTTAAAGTTTAAGTCGCTTGTCGAGTACCTACAATGCCCGATGAGAGCTAGATTTTTGTCTTTGTCGAGGTAGCTAGGAAAGTTTAGCTGAAAGTTATCTGCCTTTTCTGGAGTTTTCTCCGTGAATACTTTTCCGTCTCTTGCGTAGGAGATTCCAGTAGCGTGTAGCCCCCTTATTTGGGACTGATTGAATATGTTTCTTAAAAGCTGAAAGTCTGTAAAGCTAGGATTAACGCACAAGGCACCTACTACAGAACACATCTTTACAGCTTAATAGGCTTGCCGTTATAGGAAAAGCTTTTTTCTTTAGCTATCTTTGCCTTAATTCTTTCTAGTACCGATGGCTTTTTCTTCATATCTGCCACCTCCTGCTCGGTTAGGGTCTTATATTCGTCATCGTCCATTCGTTGTTCGATTTGATTGCTCATTTTACGATCTCTGCCTCGATTAGCGTGTGATAAACAAATTTATCTTCTCCTTTAAGAACTGATGCGACAGGAAGTTCCTTTCTTGTAACAGATGTAATTCTTAAAGGTGTTTCTGGACGAAGCAATACTTCTTTTTCCTTTAGAAAGGAGGACGCAAAAGACGGCATCTTTACTCCTACTCCATCAGCATTTTTGACTTTAATTAAAACCTTTGAGCCATAGTACTTTCTTCCTTCTGTTCTGCCCTGCATTGTTTTTTCATCCCAGTTGGAAAATTCTTCTGCGATTGTTTTGTCCAGAGAAAAAGAAGAGAATCCAAAGTCACTTATATTTTCACCTACCCTTGCGGTTTTGGCGAGTTTGTGTGCCTTGCTTTCGCTTAATGGCCTATCTATATTTGTTTTAATTCCTCTCCATATTTCACTCTGCTTAATTTTAGGAGCTAAAACTAGTGCGGTTTCCATTAAAGCAGCCATTTGAAGAGCCTCTAGGTCTGGAGAGTCTGATTTTCTGCTCAAGTCTCCCATATCACGCAAGGATTTATTTACCTCTCTGTGTCCGTCTCCAGCGTATTTGTGAAGGCTTTTTGCGATTTCAACTGCTTCTTCTTTGTCCACATTGTTTTCAGCAAATGATTTTGACCATCCTACTACATCCTGTTTGTATTCCTCGTCGTGTTCTCCGAGTGTATGCTCTCTTTTAGGTGGACCAATAACTTGCATAAATTCTAGTGCGTATCCTTGCTCTGTTGGATTTAGTTCTTTTTCGATAGCTTCAGCCTGCGTTAATTCTTCCTCAGAAATTCCCATTGGGGAAATTGGCATATTTTCATCCTCATCGTAGATCGGCATTCCTTGTTCTGGCTCACTAGCAACGGAAGCTCCACCTCCGCTAGTCCACTTTCCGCTTGAATCCCTATCTTGCGAGGGGTCATAGAATGAAATGATCTCAAATCTTTCCTTGCCCTCAATAGCTTCCTCAATCGAGATGCGAAGAACATCTGCCAGATAAGATACGACATCGTCTATGGGCGGTTGATTAACTTGAAGCTTGATCGTCTGAACAAAAGCCTGCATCGGTTTTACTCCGATCTTTTCCCTTATTTTGTTTGAGATTGTTCTTCCAGTTCCTTTTCCACGATACTCGTCTGCTATCTGCTTGAATATCCCCTTGGTAGCAGACTGCCCTGCCAAAAACGGAACAAGAGAAGGATTTATCAAGCCACCAACAAGGATTTTATATCTGTCATTGTGTACGCCTCGAATCGCTCCGATTGCTCCTGCTCCGACAACACGAAGGGCATCGCCTGCCGTATTCAGAAACTCCTGTCCATCGCTACTGCCGAGCCACTTTTTGATCTCTGCTGTCTTTGTAGCTCCGTACTGACCTGCGATTTTTGCACCACGCACTCCCTTGATAATTGTATTCACTCCTTTTTTTACTGCTTCGCTCGCCACATCTGCCTTGGGATTATCTCTTTTGATTCTTTCGATGAACTTCCCCTGTGCTGATGCCCCGCTTACAGCCCACTTTCCAGACTCGTCCCGCTGTTGGCTTGGGTCGTAAAGAAGCGTTGCACCTTGTTCCTTTAGTGATAATAGGTCGGATTTTAGCTGTTCGAGATTTGTCTTATCCGTAATCGGACCACCGACAATCCAAGCATCGCAAGTCCGAAGCGAGGCACACTTAAAATCAAATATCTCACAAAATCCAAGGTCGCCAGCTTGCTCGACTTCCTTGGCATCCATTCCTATGCCTTTTGTAATACAATCAATAAGTTTGCTTGTTTGATTGAAGCCAGCACAATTCCCGCACCGCATCGTCTTTGCTTCTTCCACAGACCCCTTGAAAATGCCTGCCTTCGCCTTCCAATAGTCCTCATTCGGCTCTTTGGGATTGGCTGGACCATAGTGTGCTATATCAATAGCTTCCTGCCTGTTCGCTAGATTTGCTTTAATGTCCTGCGTCTCAACTGGGCATTTCACTTCTTCAAGATTTGTTAATTCAGATTCTTGAATTACAATCGGAACATAGTAAACGCCTTGCTCGAGCTTCCTCTCTGCTATTGGCTTGGGTTTCACTCCCCCCTCAAATATCCAAGAGCGAACATCTTTTAGATCAAATAACTTTATGCTTTTTATAGAAGATGGCAGTATTTTGCTTTTACTTTTTAGAATGCCTATTGATTTTCCCTGTCTTTCTGACTTTATTAAGGGAGAATCTTCACTATAGCGACTTACTTCCTCGAATCCACTTGAGATTACCTCAATCAATCCAACAAGGCTTTTTCCTGCAACTCTCGGAGCGTTTGATGCTTTTATTGCTCCGTATTCAAGAGCAACTTCTACATTGTCTGTTGCATATACTCCTTTTCCATAAAGTCCATCTTTTGATGGTTGTAGTCCATTTTCTCTAATTTTTTTTAGGACATCAACAGATGTTCCGTGATAAATTGTAGTAGTTTTATTTGCGTTATCTGTTGCAACTTCTTTTGTGGCTTGACCTGAGCTTCCACCACTACCAGCCCATCTACCAGATTCATCTCTAGCTTGAGATGGGTCGTAAAACTCAATCTTTTTTGAGTTGTAGGAAAACTGGATCACGGAGCTATTCTCCGTCACGCACTTTGTTAAGTTGCTCCACTATCTTCTTGGCTCTGGTGAACCCTGCATCCCCACCCCATCCGTGCCAAGCCTGCCAGCCTTTTCCTTTTTCATCCCAGCTAGAGCCTTTCTTATCCACTTCGTGCCGTGAAAAGAAAGCCAACATCCTACGCCAAGTGCGAGGAGAAAGCTTTTTCTTTCCGATAATATCCCTAGCTCTTGCGATTCCTACCTGTGTCATTCCCCTCTCACTAGCTGGCTTATCAGCACGAACCCGAAGGGCTGATTTTGCTGAATCAATCATTCCTTCTGATGGGGTTAGATCAATGTCTGCGAGTTTCTGCATCTCAATCGCATCTAAAATCATTTCTGCATCGCTTGTAGTAAAATAGGGTGTGAGATTTGTCCTTCTCGCTCTCGCTGGCACATCCTGCTCCCCAGCCACTTCTGATGCCGTAGGGTCAATTTTAGCCGTGGGAATGGTCGTTCCAACGCTTACGCCAGACACAATCTGTGAGGCTTGCTCAACGCTAATCGTTGGGAAGGCAGAGGTAATAATGGCAACCGCACCATCTTTTGAGATCGCACCAACAGAGACAGCGTTCATTACATTGATCAGCGAGGATACTTGTGCCCCATTGAGAGAGGGAATATCCGTTACTACCCCTTGGGGCATCGCTTCTTGAGTTGGCATTTCTGGCAGTTTCGCCTTCTCCAGTTCGGGCATCGGTGCTTCAGCTTTGAAGGCATCCGAAATATTTTCCGTAGAAACTCCAAACTCTTTTGAAAGATCGCTGGCATATTTGACCTCGTAGGCTCTTTGACGCATGGCTTCTTCATAATCTTCTCCTTTTGCTCCGTAGATTTCAGACGCAGTTCGCAGTCCAGCCTTGAACTCTGAGATGTTTGCCTGCGAATCACGACCTACATCAATCGTGCTGTCAGACGGATAAATCCATTTTCCAGTAGTAAAGTTAGCATTAGGAGGAATTTTACCTCTCGAAATTCCGTCTGCGATAACAAGGTTCTTGATTTTGTCAAAAAAGCGAGCCTCAAAGATTCCCTGCCACCGCTTGAAGGTGCGAGAAGCGAGAGCCATCTCAAGCCGAACAGTTGGACCACCTAGCTTTGAAAGGTCGTAGCAGAATCCAAAAGGCAGATTAAATGCAAGGGCGATCATATGAACAATCAAATCCACATAGCCTTGAAACGCTGAAGAGGGACGATTGCTCTCAAACATCTTCATTTCCGAGCCAGTAGGGATATAATTAATCTGTCCCCTCTGCATATTCTCAATGTTCATCGTGTTGCCGTAAGAATCTGTCTGTGCTTGGTTGAAATAGGATGCGGGATCGTCTGCTGATCCTGTGGCATTCGAGATGGTCATAATGCGGAAAGCAGCGTTTTTGACTGCCAGATTTTCCGCTTCCATCGTTTCAGCAAGGTCTTTGCAGTAGTTGATGACAGAAGCAAGATGGCTACGACCACGCACCTCATCTAGGCGAAGCGGGTCATAGATAAAAAGGAAAGAAGATGCTGGGACTTCCTGCTCGTCTGTGTAAAAATTGCCCTGCGTCCTTCGATAAACTTTGTATGACTTTGTGCGTCCGTGTTCGTCAAAGTTCACGCCACCGATGTAAGACTGAGAGGATGTGGGGTTATCAAACATTCCACCAATACGATCTGCCTCTACTGCTTGTAGCCTTAGATCCGAATTGGGATCAACTTGCCCATCAATAGAGTTTTCCCTTGTTATAACAAAGCCAACATCTCCGTCACGAAGGACAGAGCGAAGTGCAAGGTGCGAAAGAGATTCAAAATTCTGCCTGCCAAAGTAATCACAACGCTTACACCAGTTAGACCAGTAATCTTCATATACTTGGTCGATGGCTCTATCTCCAGTTCGGGACATATAGCGAAAGTTGCCAAGTGCATACTGCGAAAACTTCAAAAGAATCGAGCGAATAATCGGGTTGTTGTCCTCAAGTTCACGACCAGCACGAATAAGTTGAAGCCTCTCGTATGTGGAGTAATAGCTTTCACCACCAGACAATGGCAAGGACGGACGCCTATCACGGCTAGGATAAGCACCAGCGAAGCGAGTAAACTCCGTGAGTTTGCATTTATCAGCAAGTCTCTTCAGCCCAAACTTGGGATTTAGAGTGCTAATCGCTTTTTCGAGGAAGTTTAGCTGTGCCATATACTATTTTTTCTGACAACTTCCGCTTTCATATGGCTTCACTCCAGCCACAGGCTCATATCCCTCCCAGCATCTTCCCTCGTCCTTGCCCATATCTTCCTTCGTGGCTTTTTTGCGGAGAAGATCAATATTATATCCAAGTTTCTGAATGTATTGCATCGCATCGTCATAGTAGTGAGCAACGATGTTCGTATCTGTGGTCGGAGGGATTTTGGTATTTACTTGGTAAGCCCGAGCGATGGCTTCCTTTGGCTCTTTTACCAGTTCATCTTGAACCCGATAATATTCCTTTACATCTTCCTCGCTAGATGGATGTTCTGCCCTTGTAATTTTATGAGACAAATCCATCAGTTGTTTGAAAAGATTGACGGCTTTGCTCGAAGAATCGAGCATTTCAATGGCTTTATCGAGTAGGTTTAGAATATTCATAGTGTCTCCTTATCCCAATGTCAGCAGATATTTGAGCCTATTCAAGTCACCGACAATCTCATCTCTGATATTTAACAGATCGGTGTCTGTTGGCTTAATGCTTTTGGGGAATTCGCCCATAAGAAAATCAATGGTTTGGTTGGCTAGTGTAACACCGCTACCATCCACGAGATTGTTTAGGGTGATGTTGAAGTTTGCTGTGGCATAGGCTCGCCCATACTTTCCGAAGTAAGTTTCGAGAAGTTTATCAATAGCCTCGTCTAGTATCTCATAAATGTTGCCAAATGCCTTGTGATGAGAGTAGCTTTTGGTCTGCCAATGGTAGATTCGAAACTGGTTCTGAACATTTAGCAGACGAGTAACGATCATATCCCCATTGTTCTTTGGGGCTAAATCAGTCAGATACTCCACAGGAATCCTGTTCACATCCAGTTCGGTCTTGCGTTCCTCGACCTTTGAGATCAATTTGTCGATATAATTCATATTAAACGCTATTTATATCAACTTTTCTAGTTTCTACCGCCGTTTGAGTAGTCGGGGAATGTGCGGTTGATTCTTGCTCTTGGTCCAGCCAAGCGATTGATCGCAGCTGTGCATTCCATCACAGTATTCTGAAGTTCTTGCAGATTTGCCCTCGTAAGTTGCCGTCCGCCAATGCTATATGAAGCACCAGTTTTGAGGATAGCTTCGATTGCATTCAAAGTCTCTGTGCGAATCTGTGTAACAGTTGCCAGATCCAATCCATAATAAACCCCTTGTACGGCCATGCTATTTATATCCCTGTCAACTTATTCATTGGGTTCTTTCCAAACTTGCCCTTTTTTATCTAGGTCGCAAGACAAAAGCATAACTTTGCTATAAAACTTGTATCCTATGCCTGTTTTTAGCATAAAAATGCTGTATTTATCCCCTATGTGGTAAAGAAGCCAAGATAAGAGAACTCTCATACTTTCTCCAGTTCTATCTTATCCATCTGCTCGACCTTCTCTTCAGCTAGGCCATCTTGAGGAACTGGCATACATCCAGACAGCATCGCACCTACAAGATTCATACATTCGCAATCTCGCAAGTGATTATCCTTTTTAACCCTATGCCAGATGAGTCTTGTTCGGCCAGTAAGAGGATTGTACTTGGGTCTTTTTACCTCTGCGTTCATATGGTTGTGCCAATCATCGGGTGCATCGTCTGGGATTTCCCACTTGCCCATTTTGCCAGTACGAAGCATCTGCACCATATCTTTAATGGTTGGGTTTGACCAGCGAATAACAGGACACCTTGGCCTCGCAAGACCTTCTGATTGTGCGTTGCGATTTGTTCCAGACAAAGGATCGCCCCATTGCATCGAGGAATATGGTCGGTTTACTCGCATCTTACCGCTTGTGTGGGCAAAAAGAGGAGCATCGCTACCGAGCAAACAAGTCCAGCCGTAGCGACAAGCTTGGTAATAGACATCCCTCGTCTGATCTGCCGAATCCACAAACACCATTTTATCATCCACTTTCCAATCTAGCTGTGTTGCTCGCAGGGAATCCCAAGTTTCTAGCCTTCCGCACCACTCCAAGCGAGACGAACCATCCAGCTTCCACGCACGAATTGTGACCCACATATGGAAACCACCACCCTCTTGAATGTCGGCAGAGATGATTCTTCGCTGGGAATCTTTCCATTGTTCCCCCATCCTGTACCCAGAGCCAGATACCCGAACAGGCTCTTCGTCATTCTGCTCCACCCAAGGCTGTCCGAGAACTGAATTCACAAAGTCTTGTAGCCCCATAATGCTTTTCTTGTCGTTGATAAACTTTACAGCCAGCTTCCCGAATGTCTCCCAAGGGCTATACAAACCAGATAAGTGATAGGATTTGATGTTCGGTTCTGGGTTTGGATTGGCAGGCTTCCACTTCCCAAGCCGTAGCATCTTGGTTTTGTGTCCGTCTGTGATCTTTCCCTTGCAACTAGGACATTCGTAATACGCACTAGCCCGAACTCTCTCATTGTCCCACTCACCATTGTCTCCCTTTGCTGTGGCATCCCACTTCACATTCGGCCAAGTAAGAACTTGAGTTTCCGCACAGAAAGGGCAGGGAACATGGAAGTATCTCTGATCTCCTCGGAGAAATGACTGCCAGATGTAGCCAAACTCCGTGGTCGGGGTGGAAGTCTGAACTGTTAGGGAAAGCGGATATGTTCGGGTGCGAGCCTCTGCCAGTTGAATAGCTCCTGCTTCTTTTGAGGATGCCTCTGCAAATTTGTCCGTCTCGTCACAAATCAGCAAGCCTACGCTACGAGAGCTAAGATTGGCTGGTGAGTTACTGCCAAAAAACCAAAGCGACATTTTATCATAGTGCTGTTCCATCAGTTTGTATTTGTCGGTGTTAGAGGGTTTGTGTCTTGCCAGCACAGGACAGTCATCGACCATCGGTAGCCAGCGGTATTCCGAGAAAGACCTAGCCAGATTTTCGTTTGGCATTACCCACATCGCAGGCACAGGAGCCATATCCAGCTTGTAGGCTAGGCCAGCGAGGATGGTAGTTGTCTTTGCCGTCTGTGCCCCCCAACAGAGAACCATCGTTCTCACCCTGTCATCACGAAAGTCCTCCAGAGGCTCACGCACATAAGGAGTCAGAATTGTGGAATATGGTCCAGCACTCGAAGAAACACGCTCGGAAAGGTAAAGATTTTCTTCTGCCCACTCTCTGACTGATGGCGTTTTCTTTGGCGACCACATCCCATCCACGAATTGCTCTAGCTCTAGTTCGGTCATAGGGAAAGTATTGTCATGCTACTCGTACTCTGCTTCTCACTTATAACTTTCACATCGCTTGAGTAAAGGATTTTCTCTGATTCCGTCTGGCAAACCACAAGCCGAACAAACTTTAGGTAGTCGAATGCCCAGTTTGAAAGTGCATCTTCCATCGGCATATTGTTAAACACGATGTCTCTGGATGGTGATTGCCTCCACAAATACAAAACTCCCTCTCTGGTTACATCGTAGGTTCTTGGAACTTCTGGGGCTATGCCAATCCAAGTCCGTGTATGGTAGTTTCCAAGCTTCTGAATCACCTCAAACGAGGCTTGTGGCGTAGAACCGCAGACTGTGATGGGAAATCCGCTACTGCTTAAAAACTTCTTGTTGGTTAGAAGCCTGCTGGTGTTCGGTGAAAAGTAGTAGATGTGCGGGATGAGTCCGTTGTAAAACGAATTCGCAGCTACCAGTTGAGTTTCCTTCGAGTGTTTTCCGTTAGGCTCACCACAGCCTATGACGGCAACTTCGCTCCTTTCAGTAAACTGGCTGTCCTGCTCCTCTAATTCGCTTTTTGACATTATCCAGTTCTTCCTTGGCAGTCCCGCACTTCATCATGTTCTCACGATAGTAGAACACGCAACTGATTCTTTCGTGGGGGACACCCTCCTTGGGAACTAGGGGTGTGTTGCCGTGCCATTCGTGAACATCGCACAGAATGACATCGCCAGTACGCATATCACAAGCAACTCGATACTTTGGGAAAACAAGGTAACAGCCAGCATATCCACCAGCGGAAAAGGCAGACATAACTCCGAAGCCCTCTGCCAAATCACCTTGGTCTTTATGAACGGCAGTCTGCCAGTTCTTATTGACTGTGATGGTGGTAAAGACTGTATTGGGAATTACCCACTCTTGTGATGTGGAGTCACATTTTTCTTTCTGTGCCTTCCAGCGTTCGGGTACTTCTTTTTGGAAAACCGAACTGATTGTTTGGATGAGAGGGATTGCCTTTGCGAATTTCTCTGGATTTGCGTTATTCCAAGAAGTTGTACGGCAATAGGGGAATCGTGCGTTGCGATCCATAGATCCCATCACTCCCGACAAAACAGGAATTGCTACGCTTGTTTTGCTGATTGTGCCGTCAGCCAGCATCCTTTGTGCTCTCACACCGAAGCCTTTGTTAGTTTTTGCACTTTTGATCAGACCATACTGCTTTGCTTTCTCATCTGTGAGAATCCCACCAGCCATTCCTCTGTTTTCGTTAGGGGTAGCAGCTGAACGGACAGATTCGTATGATTTTTGGCATAGTTCGATAGGTAGTATGCCTTTGCGGAAACGCATCAGAAGTGTGCCGTCTGGCTTGTAAACCTCTGCATCCTCTTGAATGAGGTGGTCATAGCAGTTCTCGGGGAGATGTGTTCCCCCTAGTTTATCTACTTCCTCATCTGGCAGGCAAGTTTCCAGCTTGATAATCTTCATTAACCTATTTTACCTTGTCAAACCTTCGGTGCAAGGTCTTGGAACGCTTTTTCAACGCAGGCTTTGATTGTGTCCGTTGCCGTTTCCGCTTTCCAAGTGTCTCCGAGTTTTCTGACTTTTTCGAGGAATCCATCGTGTTCCTCGTTTGTAAGATAGATCGGAACCATTCTGATTGAAGATGCGGGAGGAATATATTCGCCAGCATCAATATCCCCTCCTCCAGCTTGAGCCTGCTCTGCGTCCAAAGCCAATGGACCATCGGGAATTGTAGCGGACATAAGGCTCTTAAGATTTTCATCTGAGAAGCCAGTAATCTGCAAGTCGATCTGGGAAGTGTCAATATCTTCCAGCAAATCTTTGAGAGCTTCTGTATCAAACTCTCCAGCCATATTATTGAGAGCAAGGTTTGCAGCTTTTTCTTTTTCCTCGGATAAATCGACAAGCCAGACATCAATTTCTTCCCTTCCCATGGCTTGATAGATTTTGAATCTCTGGTGTCCTCCGATAATGGTATTTCCAGTTCGGACATTGACTGTGATTGGTTGCAGATCCCCAAGTTCGGAAAGACTCTTGGTGAGACGACCAAGTGCCTCGTTGCTAATTTTTCTAGGATTGTAGTCCGCACCCTTGATTTCATTTAGTTTGATCTTCCTAAGACACGGATAGCTAACTTCATTTTTCTTGCTCATCTTCTAGTTTTACCTCTTTTTCTAGTTTTTCGTCAAGCATTTTTGTTTCGCCAAACGAACCTTTTGTTTTGTGGATAACTGCTATAACCTTTTCAATCCCTTCCGTTATAACTTCTTTTGCAAGCTCTGGGTCTGTTGGGTTTGCCCTTCTGCATAGGCTAGATGGCAAACCTTCCATAAGGTTGCGAATCGTGGTCATGTATCGGGACATAATGCTACGAGCCAGATCCGTACCAATCACAGCACCAGTAGCTCTTTGCAAGGTTTCTACTTTCATTTCTGCATCCAAACGGCCACGCAGGGCTTCCTTATGGGCTTTGACCAAGTTTGGTAGCCTTGCATGATCCCGATTGGCTTGGGCTTGATGCAACAATGCATAGGCAACTTTCTCGCTTTGCTTGGCTCTCGCTAAACAACCATATATATCGTCACGCAGAAGGTCGCTTCCAGACGAGCCTCCCGCCTCCGCTTCACTATCTTCCATCAAAACCCCCGCTGGAGGGGCTATAAAGCCCTTGGGAGGCCTTTCACGATTGGCTTCTCGCCATTCCGTAGCACCTTCGATTGTCTCTTGGGGCATTCCCTTCTGTTTAAGTTTGCTCACATAACTTATAGAAGTACCCCACGCCTGTGCAATTTCGGTTAAACTTACCATTTCATATAGTTTTTATGTCAAAAATGTTTGAAGGTCAAACAAAATCACGATTAAAACCAGCTTGGCATTTCCCCTTAATGTTTTATGGGGATAAACTCTAGGAAAAGGGTCGGGGCTTCGCCAACCTGCAACATCCTACTCTGTTAAAAGTTATCTTATTTTATTTCTAGGCCAGACAATCTTTTTTTCATCTTATTTGCCTTTGATGCCCTTCTGGCAGAGTATTGCTTGTTGTCTTTGGCCTTCACAAGTCCTGCCATTGCTAGGTGGTAGTAGATTGAGTTGTGGTCTTTGGATAGTGCGATGGTGATTTGGTTTGGGGATACACCTCTTTTGTATAGCTCACATATTACTCTTGCTCTTAGTCTTGAGGAGTTCTCATCTCTCTTTGTTCCTACTACTATGGCCTTCTGTTGTGGTGTAAGTATAAGGTCGAGGTAGGCTCTTGCCTGCTCTGCGATTGTTAGGAAGGCAGGCTCTCTTACATCTCCTGCTGTCTTGATTGGGTTGGTGGCTACTATGTTCGCCAGCCTCTCGAGCATTGTCTTTGTGTGGTGTAGTTCTGTCTCTAGTTTTAATAGCCTATCTGCCACTATGCTGTGCCACTCTTTGGTTGTTCCTGTTAGGTTGTTCATGGACTCTCCTTTGTTGCCAACTCCTTGAATGCTATTTGTATATTATTGGGTGCTGGGAGTTGTAGCATCAGCGTCCCATATGTGTAAGTCTTTTCTGTGTAATGGGGATGGAAGATTGTGTTGGTGGCACTTGCCACATCCACTTCCTTAAGCCCTGCCTTATCTAGTTCTAGCAACTTCTCGTTGTATGGGGCATCGAAAGCTCCAACCCTATATAGGAGAAGCTCCTGCTCGTATGTTCCTGCTCTTGCCTTGTTCTCATCCCAGAATTCAAATTGATCTAGCTCTGGGCATAGGGCTTTGAACTTCTTCCAGTTCTTTCCCTTGCTTGTCATATAATAGTAGTCGGCACCTACCTCATCAAAGAATACTGCGTGTTCGTTGTCTCTCTTTTGTTTTGTTTTTATTCCCCATATTCCAGCGAAAGATAAGTAGCCACCCTGCTCAAGACCTGCACCAATCAGAACGAATTCATCACCAGATGATCGCCAGATCTGAAAGTTCATATATCTTTTAGGATGCTACTGAATGTTGGGCTGATTGGTCTGCCAGTCTTTTCCAAGAACTTGTCCATATGTGCCAGACCATTTTTAATAATACCCTTTGAAGTATGATCGTAAGATGGCCAATGTTGCTTTACACCTGTCCTCATAAGCTGACGCATATAAGCTAACTGCTCCTCGTTTGCAAATAGGATGATCGCATCCCTTGGAGTTTTGGTTGCTTTCTTATAGTTATATACTGATCTGAGTATTGCTGGCATTGTGTTGTCTCCTTATTTTCGTTTGTGGAAGTGGCTCATTACTGATGCTTCATAGGTTTGCTCTTTTATCAAATTTTCAAAGTATTCGTCCATATTCATTCCATTTAGCTCTGCCAGTTTCTTCCAGATTTTATATGTCTCTGGCTTCATATCGTGTGTAACAATTGCTTTTGTTATGGGCATATTCTTAAAAACACCTCGACAACAACCAAATTGGTAGTGCCACCACATATAACCACCAAGGCATATTCTGTGAGTGAATAATTAGGCAGGCGATAAAGAGGCTCATACGATTTCATTCTCCTTTTCGATTAAGACTGTAAGCTCAACTTTGCCACTTGTGCCTCTTATGTGCATTACAAAAGGCAAGATTTCATGCAAGAATTTGCCTTTTCGACTCGCTGTATTTCTAGCCCTCTCAACGCAAGCACTACGAGTATCTGCGGGAAGGTCTGAAAGCCTACATATTGGGTGTCTTGCAACACCACAAAGCTCCACAAACTCTTTTCTGGTCATTTTATCCATTTGTTACCTCTTTTGTTCCACGTGGAACATTTGTCATTTTGCCATCACTTCTTCGATTTCCTCTTCGACTTCGACCTCTGGCTCAAGCTCCCTGAACCTCTCGACTTTGAAGCCTCTCTCTCTGTGCGGAGGAACTTTGCTAACAGGATTGGATATTTCAACAAGTGTAACAGCGATCTCACCAGCTTCTCCATTTATGCCCACGCCAACCTCGACATCTCGAATTGTATATACGTTGTCTTTGATTGGTAGATTTGTGTAGTATATAAATATCTCTGGAGGGAATCTGTCGTCCACACATACAACTTTTGTTCCCGATACCACTCAAACGCCTTCCATCTCGAGAGCTTCTTTTGCTCTCTTGGCAACTTCTCCCTCAACGCTTACGAGAAGTTTTAACTGCTCTTTCATTCTTTTGTTGCTCGCTTCGAGTTGGATTACTCGCATATAAAGTTGTTCGTTCTTTTCACGCATCTGCTCCAAGCCAGATCGCATAATCTGCGAAGGAGCATCGTTAAAAGTTCCATTAGATATGCTGGGTGTGACTTCCATACGATATATTGAAGCATCAATTTGGGTCGCTTGGCAAGCTTGTTGTAGCTCCTGCCTGATAAGGTCTTTCAAGCTCTGAACTGAAAAGAACTGATTTGAGTTTTGCGAGTGTTGCTGTTGGTATTCCACAGGTGCGTCCATCAGTATCATTTGTAGTTGCCTCCATTATTACATCCGACACAACTGAAGCCAGATCAGCGTATGCCTTCGATGCGGTGTGTGCGTATCGTGCCAAGTCAACGATTAGTTGAACTGTCTCGTGTGTCCTGCGAAGATCCTCGTTTGTAGTTCCACGAAGTAAAGCTCTGGCGATGCAGTCACCATCTTTATCCCAAATGTAGTAATGCTCTCCCCATAGATTTTTCGTTGCACCCAGTTCTGCTGTGGTTCTCCAAGGATAGCCAAGCTCACGAAGTTTTAACAGAATGTACTCGTCTTGCTTCATAGCCAGCTCGGCCTTTCGCTATGCCTCCATCTCGCAAACGCAAGCTTCGCACCACGATAGTAGTTCCTATATGCTGTAACGCTGTCCTCGCTTTTAAACTCGTCTGGCATCGCTTGGGCAAACTTGGTAAGACCCTTGGTCGGAAGCTTTAGAACCCCCTCAAGAAACGCATTCTGGAGCGTTTTTGATGCACTCTGGAGGACGCTCTGGCATTTGTGCATCTTTCCAAAGCGTATTGTATATGTATAGCACAATGCCAAGCCGTGAGACAGAAGCCAGTTTAAGTTTTCACAGCTTTGTCTAGCCCATATTGTGCATGGATGGTTTTGAAAGCAGGGTTTGTATTGATGCTCCAAGCCAAGCAGGGCTAGGTTTGTGGAAATCATCTGTGCAGATTCGAGAGGCATTTTTACAATGTGCTGATCGCACAAGTCTCTCGCAGATTTTACTGGGCATTCGTTGACTGCAAAGATATTCACGACTTGTATCCCTTTAGAGTTTTGCCTTTGCTCGGATGGGCAGACACAAGCTGACTGATGGCTTGCCGTGTTCGCCACTCAACATTTTCTAGGAATGTTTGCGATACTTTGGTGAACTGATGATTTCGTGATGCTTTCGCCATGTCCAACGCTATCTGCCTAACTTTTCTTTTTACGATTACCATTGCTTTTTCCTTTCTGCCAAATGCGTTTCTGCTTGGCAAGATTTTTCTGCGTTGCGAGCAAAATATTTCCACCACGATAAACAATCAGCATAAATTTGTTCATGGGATTTTGCCCTTCGAGATGGAGATTGCTTTGTCCATCATATCTACTTGCTTTTTCCAGAAGCAGTATTGATTTCTGCCACATATTTCATTTCTCACGCTCTCAATCGTTTCCACTAGGACTTTGATGATTGTGTCTTTTGCTTCCATCTGAAGTTTTACCTCCTCAAGATTGCATTCGACTATCTGCGACACATCAATAATCTGCATTCCGTCTGTTGCGTTCATCCGTTCTTGTACTTGGTTCATATTTTATCCTCGATTCTTTCTCCCTCGGCAACAAGCACCCACTCTGGGCTGTCCACATTAAGCTGTGCTTCCTCAAGCGTTCTATAAGCACCATAGTCTCCTGTGTTTTTATTTACTACATAGTATTTCATTTCAGTTTCCTCCTTTAGTAGTTTCTGTATTTTGCGATCAGATCGCCCTTGAAGTTGTAAACACTTGCGTATTTCCAACCATATTTTCAAGCTTCATCCCAAGATGAAACAATTTTAAGTGAGCCGTCAGTAAAGTATAAGTGGATTTTTATCATTGGTTGGTGATCCTTTCTTGGTTTATATTTTGGAAAGTATTTCTTTTAAGGCTTGAGCATATCCCTTGGCGTGGCCTAAATCTTCGCTCGCACTATTCGCCTCCCCATCTACAATGTATGTTTTAAGTTTTGGGATTTCTGCCTCTGCCTCTTGCTTGTATTGCTCGATCAATTTTTTAAGTTCTTTAATAGTCATTTGGTTGGTCTTTCTTGGTTGAGGGTTTAGCTAGACAAGTAGGTTTCGCTGTTTGGATTGCAAGCCCAAGCAACAGCATTCTGAGACTGCATCCTGCGAGCCTCTTTCATTGTTTTTGTTCCGTAATCGCTCTTGAACTTGTATTCACCGATAGCCTTACGCAGTTTGCAAGCAACTTCGAGTTCTTCCGAAGTTGCCGACTCGTTCAACTTGTATGTTAAGCTTCCGAGTAGGCTAACTTGCTCAAGCGTCAGAAACATGGAGAGGTTTACTTTCGTTTTTTTGGGTTGGTTGGTTTTGATCATGGAGTGATTATGCCCTATTCTAACCCGCTTGGCAAGATTTATTTGTGTTTTTATTTGACTCTATATGAGTGACTTACTCTTGAGGTGTAAAAAAGATTATTTTACTACCCAAACTTGTGCGTACTTGTGCGAGTTGGCGAACTTTTCCGCTGAAGATTCCTTGAGAAAGAATACATCCACCACAGGCAGTTTTCCTTTTGATGCTTTCTTCTCAACTACCGCCGTGCCTGTGTCGTGGACTTGGCGAACTCCCACGCCTTCGATCATTATCTTTGTTCCGTAGTCAAATATTTTTGGATCACACGCAACGCTTATTCCTTCCTTCAATGTGTATCCAGATGAAGACCGAAGCCTCCGTGTCCAATAGTCCTCGTTGCGATGGTATGTCGTGAGTCGAACTTTTATTCCCTTATCTATTTTCGATGCCCCAGTTGCTGGCGAAGGCATCCCAAGGTTTCCGAAACTCGTCCATCCCATTGTACTCATCAGAAACACAATTGATAACTTCCGCATAGTTCCCCCACAAAGCCGTGAAGCCGTGCCAGAGATTGGGAGGGATTGTGAGAGTTTGTTTTTGATTTTCATTGAGGATAAACCTCCAGAGCATATCTCGCTCTTCGCAATAAACTGCGACTAATAATGTACCTTTAATAACGAAGAATCTGTCAACCTGCTTTTTGTGTAAATGCCAAGCTTTAACCACATTCGGGGCACAGCCTGTGATATAAACTTGTTCAATACGACCAGTTTGTGACTTGCGGGTGATTTCATATAGCATACCCCTATCATCTAGGTGAACTTTCTTTTCTTCGATGAAGGGATCATTCATTTTTTCTTTAAAAACTTTAGACCGTCTTTTATGCATTTGCTGAAGGCATAGCTTAAAAGTGCCTTCTCATCTTTTACAATATATTTCATACCAATATCAATAAGAATATTTTTCGTAGCCTTTGGAATATCCACATCCAGTTCAACCATTTCTACTTTTCGTTCTGCGAGTATTTTGATAATTGGGAGATTTTTTTTAGAATCTTTGGGTTTGTCGGTTGTTGTCCAAGCTTTTTCGCCCATTTTGACTCTTTCAATTGCTGTTTTGATTTCTTCTTTTTTCTGCTCATTCTTTTTGCTTTTCATATACTTATCTACCTCTTTTTGAAACTACTCCTGCCTCTTCCAATGCTCCGTCCAAGATGTCGTCCTCGGGATCGGGGAGTCCTCCCCAAGAATTGATTTTTTTATGAGCCTTGATGGCCGATGCCTGTACGAACTCTGGCTCGACTTCTTTGCCTTCTTCTGTTTTAGCTTCGAGGACTTTTGCCTCTCCGTTTTGGAGTGCGAGTTTGGCATAATACTTCCTGCCTTCGTGATTGAACCAGATGTTTGTAGTCATCCCAGCATCATCGTTTCTGCCATCTCTTGCGTCACATATGTAAATCCAATGGTCAGAATCACTGACCGCATAGGCTCGGAGATGCTTGTCTGAACTAAGTCTTTTTTTACTTCCCAAGTTCTGCCTGTCCGTACTGGCTCTTCTTCAGATCCATTTTCAATCTCAATAAAGAAAATGCTTCCTGCTTGTACATGCTCTAAACAATGCTCGCATAGCTCTGCTGTTTCCTTGCGATCCTCTTTCTCGCATACTGCACAAATATCCTCACTCATTACGAGCATCCTCCGAGATCATCCACAATGGCTTTGGCATAAGTCCACGATCCACAGCCCATCTCCTATCGTGATGTGCTTTCATATGACAGCCGTGACAAAGTGCGATCCAATGCTCCTCAACATTGAGCATGGCATGAACCCTGCCCTTGCAGTGGTGAACTTCTGTCGCATATACTCCACACTCCTTGCATTTTGGGTTATGTGCAAGGAAAATCTTTCTTTTAGCTGAATATTCACGAAGCTCTGATGCTCTTTTCTTTGTAGCCTGCCGTAGTCTTCCACTTCGCTTTAGTGGTGAGCGTTTCATTTTTGTCTTAATAAAAAACAATAAGCATATAGGAGGCAAAATAGTCCATTATCCCATCGAAAATTGTGCCATCCAAGACTTCTAGAAATGATAACCCAAATAAAGGTGAAATGTATAAACCACGCTATTTTTTCAGCGAGCATATCTATAAAATTAAATATGTTTTTCATCGGTCAAAGAATGGAAGCACTATTGCAAGTACGCATAGCCCAGCAATTATTACTAAAAACAGCTCGTTCATTTTTTTCTTTTGGAAACTACTTTGAAGTATTCCTCCCACTCCCTGCTGGCTTCGTTAGCTTTTTCTTTGTCCGTAAAATGCCATATAAACTTGGGACATCCCTGTCCAAAGAAGAAGCGTGGACCAAGAGGATTTATGGTTGAGCCAGTATTTATGGTTAGCTCCCATAATCCCTCGTCAATCGCCGTGGGATAAACTTTATAGTTTGCTATAAAATTCAACAATCGGCTCCAGATCCTTTTTGATGAGGCTACGCCTATCGTCTGACCACTTTTCTACTGGGGTTTTTCTGATCTCTTGCCGTAACCACCGAACACCCTCCTGCGTCCAAGACACCAGATTGAACGACTTGATAGCATCGCCGTCCTCATCGCTATATTCTGCCAGAGATTTCCGCATGTTGATTCGCAATTCCGATACAGTCCACTCGTTTTCAAGTGCTTGATTGAGCCATTTTTTCTGCTCTGTGATCGAAAGAGCTGCGACCTCTCGGTGATGCGACCAAGACAGACCTTGGATTCGATTCTGTGCTGGCACTTTGTGCGACACGAAGTTACAAGCCTTCAGATAATCTTGCCTATGCTTCGTCACGCTCTCTGCCTGCGAGTACTTTTGCCCATAGGTATGCTCACCGAACACTAGCCAATCCCCAATCCACCAGTTGAGCGAGGATTCCATTCCAGTAAGAAGCGTTCCGACTTCGAGCCACCTCTCAATTTTATGCTCTCCCTCGATGGAAAGCTCCATGGATTTGAACTTGAATCCGTCAAGTTGGATTGCGTTTGATACTGCGACCATCGGTAGGCTATTTTCTTTTGTCATTTTTTATCTTTCTATGGTTGGAGAGCCTATATGATTCCCTAGATAATTGGCTCTTCATCATTCTAGGTGGTGGAAGATCGAGTTTTTCACACAAGGAAACCAGTTGCTTGTCGAGTGCTTGCTTTGAAACTCCATATTTCTTTGCCAGATCCGTCAGAGTAATCCCTTGACGAAGTCGTAAGCCTGTCGCACACGCATAGAGATCAGCCGTTTTTCGAGGGTTGGGTGAGTCCACAATGTTACTAAGGACTTGGGCAATCGCCTCCCAGATTCTTTCGGATAATTGGCTTTCGACATATTGAGTAAGGGCTTCTTGTACAGTCCCAGTTTTAGAGGCTGATGAAATTGCTGACAAGTAGATTTTCTCCACCACAACACGAAACTCTGATACGGTTTGCGGAATTGGCTCTGGGTGTGCCCATATCCGTTCTCGAATGACATCTTCGAGCGTGTCCATAGATTCGGCAGGGTCAGGCCAGTAAGAGGCATTTGTCGAATCACTAGGGTCACAGCCTTTCTCATCCATAGGGTTGACATATATAGTTTGTTCACGCTTTTTGTCCAGTACTCATTTTTACATAAGCTTCTTTAACACGATCCGTAAGCTCTTTGTCGTTTAAACGCACAAGGGCGAGTTCGATTGATGATTTGGAGAAGGTCGCCAAGGCCATCATCATAACGGCCAAGGTTTCGTTCCTAGCGTGATTAAGGGCTATTGTGGCGTATTCTTCACAATCTTTAAAAGGCACAGGGGGACTTTCGCATTGGCTTCGTTGTTTGATCTGAGGAGACTGGGCTGACCAGCTTCGTAGGCTCTGCTTCCAATCCACTTCCTTGCCGTACTTGTTTAGCCAATTGCTATTTGAGTAGTAGGTATAAAACTTATTGCATATGGCTTCTGTCGTATTGATAGTCCTACCAAAATCATATATTTGTTGGAGTGTTGGACGAATAATCTTGCCAAGCTGTTTTTTGACTTGTATATGTTCTTTATGACTTGAAAGGAGGGGGGCAGGGTTGGGGAGGGGAAGGGGGGTATA
>Ga0114980_10000612_pt1 | contig 25634 bp, 16 predicted proteins | sample S_140806_EF_Meta_FD_87018 | JGI IMG/M metagenome (GOLD analysis project Ga0114980, IMG submission 87018) | Freshwater microbial communities from Lake Simoncouche, Canada to study carbon cycling - S_140806_EF_MetaG | ecosystem: Environmental > Aquatic > Freshwater > Lake | place: Lake...
AACGAGGTGTCATCATTAAAGTCTGACGCTGACGCACTAAACGAGTTTTATAGACAATTTCCTAGAACGGAGTCTCATGCCTTTAGAGATGAGTCCAGACAGTCTATCTTCAATTTGACGAAGATATATCAACAGATAGACTATAATGACTCTTTGATAAAAGAGAGATTCCTGACTAGGGGGTACTTCCACTGGTTAAATGGCGAGAAGGACTCAAAGGTGGTATGGACCCCAGACCCAAAGGGAAGGTTCAATGTATCTTGGGTGCCAGAGGTATCTCTAAGAAACAATGTGATAACTAGAAATGGCAAGAAATATCCAGGTAATGAGGGCATGGGTGCGTTTGGGTGTGATCCATACGACATATCTGGAGTAGTTGGTGGAGGTGGATCGAATGGTGCGCTTCACGGTATGACAAAGTTCCACATGAACAATGGCCCAACTAACGAATTCTTTTTAGAGTATGTTGCTAGACCACAAACAGCAGAGATATTCTTTGAGGATGTTTTGATGGCGTGCATCTTTTATGGTATGCCCATACTAGCAGAGAACAATAAAGCGAGGTTGCTGTATCATTTTAAGAATAGGGGATACAGGGGATACTCAATGAACAGGCCAGATAAACACCTTAATAAGCTATCTAAGACAGAGTTAGAGATAGGCGGCATACCAAACTCATCAGAAGATGTAAAGCAGGCTCACGCATCATCTATTGAGTCTTATATTGAGGAGTATGTTGGACTAGATACGGAGGGTACGTATAGAGATGCGAGCAATATGGGCTCTATGTACTTTACCAGAACCCTTGAGGATTGGGCAAGATTTGACATTAATAATAGAACTAATTTTGATGCTTCCATAAGCTCTGGTTTGGCCATTATGGCTACACGTAGATATATGTTTGTGCCAGAGTCTAAAGAATCAAAAATAAGTATTAAATTTGTAACATACGATAATCGTGGAACAAGAAGCGAAATTATAAAAAAATAATGGATAAATCACCAGTTATAATCAATCAATACCCGTTTCCCAATCAAATGGCATCTGAGGAAGAGAAGGCCACTGAAAAATACGGACTAAATGTTGGCAAGGCCATAGAGGGTGAATGGTTTAAAAGAAGAAACAATTCATGTAGGTTTTACGACCAGCGTGGAGAGTTCAATAGACTTAGGCTATACGCTAGGGGTGAGCAGCCTGTACAAAAGTATAAGGACGAGCTATCTATAAATGGAGACATGTCTATGCTAAATCTTGACTGGACTCCAGTACCTATTATACCCAAGTTTGTAGATATCGTAGTTAATGGTATGTCAGACAGACTGTTTGAAGTAAGGGCTGAGTCTCAAGATGTTATGTCTGCTGAGAAGAAGAACATATTTCAGGACATGATCGAGGCTGACATGGTGGCAAAAGACTTCTTAAATATTACTAAGGAGGAGTTTGGTATTGATGCATTTAATGTTGACCCAAAAGAATTGCCAGAGAATGATGAGGAGTTGTCATTGTATATGCAATTAAAATATAAGCCAAGCATAGAAATAGCACAAGAGGTTGCGATTGATACGCTTTTTAAGATGAATGATTATTCAGAGACAAGAAAGCTGGTAGATTATGACTTGACTACTATTGGTATAGCCTGTGTTAAACACTCATTCCTACCAAATGATGGGGTAAATATTGAGTACGTAGATCCAGCTAATTTAATACATAGCTATACAGACAAGGCTGACTTTTCTGATTGCTATTATTTTGGTGAGGCCAAGCAGGTCCACTACACTGAATTATTAAAGATAAATCCAAACTTAACGGACGAACAACTAACGGAAATTAAAAATGCTGGTTCGGCCTGGACTAGTTATTTCCCTATAATTAGAAGCTATCAAGATGATGCATTTCAAAATGAAGTTGTTACGTTGTTGTACTTTAATTACAAGACATCTAAACACTTTGTGTGGAAGAAGAAGATACTAGAAAATGGTGGTGAAAAGATAATAAGAAAGGATGAGTCATTCAATCCTCCAGTTGAGGATGGTATGATGTTCGAAAAGGTTGAGGCAGTTAGAGATGTATGGTATGATGGTATACTTGTAGCTGGTTCAAATATTTTATTAAAGTGGGAGTTAATGCGTAATATGGTTCGGCCTAAGTCTGCAACACAGATGGCACTACCAAACTATGTATTGCATGCACCTAGAATGTATAAGGGCATGAAGGAGTCTCTAGTTAGACGAATGATCCCATTTGCTGATCAGATACAATTGACTCACCTTAAGCTTCAACAGGTAATGGCTAGAGTTGTTCCTGATGGGGTATTTATTGATGCAGATGGTATCAATGAGGTTGACTTGGGTACTGGTGCAGCATACAATCCAGAGGATGCGCTTAAGTTGTACTTCCAGACGGGTAGTGTTATTGGTAGAAGTTATACACAAGATGGTGACTTCAATAACGCAAGAGTTCCGATTCAAGAGTTAAGCTCAAATAGTGGTCAAGCAAAAATGGCTGCACTTGTTAATAACTATAACCACTATCTAAGTATGATTAGAGATGTGACAGGTATTAATGAGGCTAGAGATGGGACGTTACCTCATCCAGATGCATTAGTTGGTGTACAAAAGTTGGCAGCTATGAATTCTAACGTAGCCACTAGACACATACTAGAGGCTGGCCTTAACATCACTAAGCGTTTAGCTACATGTGTATCAATTAGGGTTGCAGACATACTAGAGTACTCTGATTTTGCTGAAGAGTTTGCTATGCAGATTGGAAAGTCCAATGTATCTATATTGAGCGAAATAAAAGATTTATACCTACATGATTTTGGAATATTTATAGAGCTATCTCCAGATGAAGAGCAAAGAGCAAACCTAGAGGCAAACATACAGATAGCCTTACAGCAACAGACGATTGACTTAGAGGATGCAATTGACATACGAAACATCAAGAACATTAAGCTTGGAAATGAGTTGCTAAAGGTTAAGAGACGTAAAAGAATGGAGAAACAGCAGCAGGATAAGCAGATGGAATATCAAATGCAAATGCAGACCAATATGCAATCTCAACAGGCAGCTGCTGAACAAAAGGCTCAATTGTTTCAAATGGAATCTCAGTCTAAGATACAGATCAAGCAGGCAGAGGCTGAGTATGGTATACAGCAGTTGACAGCAGAGGCTAATCTAAAGAAAGAGTTAATGGCTATAGAGTTTGACTATAACATGCAACTAAGGGGCATGGAGTCAAGTCAATTAATGAGCAGAGAGAAAGAAAAAGAAAAGGCAAAGGACAACAGGATTGACTTACAGGCAACTAGACAATCAGATCTAATTAACCAAAGAAAAAATAATCTTCCGCCTTTAAACTTTGAGAGTAATGAGGATACGCTCGATGGGTTTGACTTAGAATCTTTTAATACTATATAATTATGAAAAAACGAACAAATAAAACTACTACCGCTCCCCCATTAAAGCTTATTCCAGATTTATATGGTCACTACAGCAATGCTAATGATTATTCTTCATCTGCTGGATTAACACTACAGAAAAATAATTTTACTTTAAAGTCTCGTGTAGGTGCTTCCCCAGGATATAAGTTTGGAGATATTGGTGGTGAGTATACAATTCCTATTAAAAATAATAACTTAAGTTTATCTGGATCTATTAGTAAGGAATCATTAAACCCATTTAGTTTTGATATAGGAGCCAAGTATACAATTAATATAGGTAGTAAAAATAAAAATAAAGATAAAAAAAAGTTATAACTTTGTAACAAATTAAATTAAATAAAATGGAAGGAGAATTTAAAGTAAGGGCTGTAGAGTTCGAGGAAAAAAGTGTTGCGGAAATTGAAAATCAATTGCTAAAGCAGCATGATGAGAAATTAAATGGAGCAACTGAATCTGAGAATATAGATACTGTAAATTTACAACCAGCAGTAGAGGGAAATATTGCTGAAGATCTAGACGATAATAGAGTTCTTTCATATCTTGGTAAAAGATGGAATCGAGAGATTACATCGTTAGATGAATTGGCAGACCAACGTAGGGATAACGAAGAGTTACCTGAAGATGTGTCTACCTTTTTAAAGTATAAAAAAGAAACGGGACGAAGTATCCAAGACTTTATTCAATTGAGTAAAGACTATGATGCTGAAGAACCAAATTCTTTGTTGTTTGAATATTATAAGAGTCAAAATGCAGATTTAGACGCTGAAGATATTAAGTTTGATATAGAAAGTAATTTTTCATATGATTCAGATTATGATGATGAAAAAGATATCAAGAAAAAACAAATAGCAAAGAAAAAAGAGCTTGCTAAAGCTAAGAAGTATTTCAACGAGTTGAAAGAACAGTACAAGGTTCCACTTGAGTCAAGGGAGTCCTTTGTTCCACAAGGAGAAAGAGATGCTTATGATGCTTACAAGAAAAATAGAGAGTCTTCCTCGCTTAACGATGAAGAGCAACAGAAGAGGTCTAGGTATTTCTCTGACAAAACAAATGAATTATTTTCAGATAAATTCGAAGGTTTCGGGTTTAACATTTCTGAGAACAAGAAGTTAGTTTATAAGCCAGCAGAACCTAAAACCTTATTGCAAGAACAAATTGATTTAAGTGGCTTCATTTCGAAGTTCTTAAATAATGATGGATACCTTGCAGATGCTGAAGCCTTTCACCGTGCTATTTCTGTAGCCTCAAATCCAGAAAAATTTGCTAAGTTCTTTTATGAGCAAGGCAAATCAGAAGCAATTGATGGTGTATCTAGGGAATCAAAGAATATTGACATGACTAGACAAACTCCTCAAAACGCTCCTAGTACTGGAGTGCAGGTTAGAGCTTTAGATCAAGAACGTGGAAGCCGATTAGTAATAAAAAAACGTTAAACAATTTAAAAACTAAAAAAAATGGCTGGTACATTACAAACGAGTCCAGGTGTAGCGATTACACCTAGCTCAGTGAAGGCAACATTGCCTACAAACTATATTACAAACTTTGATTTCTTAAATCAGTATCTTCCTGATACATACGAGCAAGAATTCGAACGTTACGGTAATAGATCAATTGCATCTTTCTTACGTATGGTAGGTGCAGAACTTCCTTCTAACTCTGACATGATCAAGTGGGCAGAACAAGGTCGTTTACATACAAAATATACAGGTGTAACTTTTGCTGTATTAGGAGCTCCTGCTGCTGGTCAGCAAGTATTTACATTGGCTGCATCTGCTATTTGTAACTTCCGTGTAGGACAAACTGTTTTTCTTTCTTCAGAAAGCATAGCATCTGAATCACAAAAAGCTTTAATAACAGCTGTTTCTGGAAGTACATTTACAGTTGCTTACTATAACAACGTAGCTACAACTTTTACCGCTGCTACTACAGTAACTGTATTTGTTTATGGTTCTGAATTTAGAAAAGGTAGTTCAGGTATGGTTGGATCTAACGAAGCTCAAGATCTGTTCTTTGACAATAAGCCAATTATAATTAAGGACAAGTACACTGTGTCTGGTTCAGATATGGCACAAGTTGGATGGGTTGAAGTAACTACTGAAAATGGAGCTACTGGATACTTATGGTACATCAAGTCAGAGCATGAGACTCGTCTTCGTTTTGAAGATTACTTAGAGATGGCTATGGTTGAGGGTGTTCCTGCTGCTGCATCTTCTGGAGCTGCTACGGAATTAAACTCTTCTGCTTACCCAGCTGGAAGTACATTAACTCAATCTGCTGGTACACAAGGTATGTTTAATGCTATTGAAACTCGTGGTAACGTTTGGTCTGGTGGTACCCCATCTTCATTGGGTGACTTTGATACAATCGTACAACGTCTTGACAAGCAAGGAGCTATCGCTGAGAATGCATTGTTCTTAAATCGTCAGTTCTCTTTTGATATTGATGATATGTTAGCTGCTCAAAACTCTTACGGAGCTGGTGGAACTTCTTACGGATTGTTCGACAACTCAGAAGAGATGGCACTTAACTTAGGTTTCTCTGGATTCCGAAGAGGGTATGAGTTCTACAAGACTGATTGGAAATACTTAAACGATGCTACCCTTCGAGGTGGTTTAGTTGGAGGTCTAATCAATGGTGTATTAGTTCCAGCTGGAACAATGAGCGTATACGATCAAGTGTTAGGTAAAAATGCTCGTAGACCATTCTTACACGTTCGTTACCGTGCTTCAGAGACTGAAGACAGACGTTACAAGACTTGGATCACAGGTTCAGCAGGTGGTGCACAAACAAGTGACTTAGATGCAATGGAGGTTAACTTCTTGTCTGAAAGAGCTTTATGTACATTAGGTGCAAATAACTTCTTCATCTTCAAAGGATAAGAATAATTGATATAGAGGGGGGCACGGTGTCTCCCTCTTTATTTTAAATTTTAATTTAAATTATATAAAATGGAAAAGATCAAAAGAGTAAAATTAGATCCTAAGGATAGGATTTATCTATTAAAAGGAGAAGCATCTCCACTAAGCTATTATATAGCATCAAAAGACACACCTAGAAGAAGATTGCTTTACTATAATGAAGAGACAAACTCTAATCATCCACTTAGGTATGCTAGAAATTCTAATTCACCATTTCAAGAAGAACAAGACGCAAATGTTATTTTGGAGCCTATTGTTTTTGAGGATGGCGTATTAAATGTACCAAAAAATAATCCTGTTCTACAAGAGTTTTTACATTATCACCCAGGAAATGGGGGTGAGTTTTATGAGTTTGACAATGAAAACGATGCTCAGAAAGATATGATGATGTTGTATGACCAACTTGATGCACAGTTAGCAGCAAGAGACTTAGATGTTTCTACACTTGAGTCAGTAGCTAGGTTATTGATGGGATCAAATGTAGAATCAATGAAGACATCTGAATTAAAGAGAGACGTGATGATGTTTGCAAAACGATACCCTCAAGACTTTATGGAGGCTATTAATGACCCAGCACTAAGGGTAACCAATACAGCCGCTAGAGCTATGTCTGATGGATATCTATCTTATCGAAACAATAAGAAAGAGATCTTTTATAACCTTAAGGACAATAAGAAAAAATTAATGACAATTCCATTTGGAGAAGATCCATTGTATGTACTGTCTTCTTATCTACAGTCTGACGAGGGATTAGATCTATACAAATACCTTGACGATAAGTTCTCAGAAAATTAGTATATTTGTACTTTATTAACCCATTTAAACTTTTTAAACAATGGAAAAATTTTTAAGTATCCCCGTTACAAGTTCAGGTAACGTATTGATCTCTGCTACTAATGTAGTTATGGTTGAAGCAGCGTTAGATTCAGCAACAGCTGTAACAACACTAGTAACTTATCAAGGTGGAAAAGTAGTTACACTTACACATGCAGCTCAAGTTGCATTTAGTATGCGTAATGCTATTCAAAACGCAATCGTGGCTTCTTTGCAAACTTCTTGGACTAATGTTGTCTATGATGTTACAGTACCACAAGCTGTTAGTGATATAGACGTAGCTTAATATCAAGTAATTTAAAAATGAAAGGGCACTTAGTTTAAGTGCCTTTTTTTATTTATCTTTGTAAAAAGCATCCCAATGATAGATGACGTTAGACGTACCGTACTAAACATAGTAAACAAAGATAATAGAGGTTACATAACTCCTGATGAATTTAATACATTTGCTAGGATGGCTCAAAATGAAATATTTGAGCAGTACATGTACTCGTACACAAATGAGATAGTTAAGCAAAATAATAGACTGAATGGCGAGGGGTATTCAAACATTCCACAAAAGATATCAGAAATGCTTGACAGGTTTTCGGTGTATACCCCACTTACATATGATGCAGCTCCTGCAAAGTTTAATACGCCTACTGACTATTACTACATAGAGAAGATAGTGTACAACAACGTTACTGAAGTAGAAAGGGTTGAGCACAGCAAGATTTTTAATCTACTGGCATCAAACTTGACTGCTCCAACGGTGAACTATCCAGTTTATATATTGTCAACTGGAACATCGAGTGTCTTGAATCCACAGCTATTATCTGAGGACATAAAGATTTATCCTTTATCTATTACCAATAACGTACTCATAAGGTACATAAGATATCCATACATACCCCTTTGGTCATTTATATCTACTGCAAATGGTGAGGCTTTGTTTGATTCAGCAACATCTGTTGACTTTGAGTTGCCAGACAGCGACTTTGTTAATTTGGTTGTAAAGATACTACAGTATGCAGGTATTTCAATAAGAGAACAAGAGGTGGCAGCGGCAGCAAAATCAGAAGAGATACAGGACGCTCAACAAAAACAATAAGATATGTCATATATAACTAATTATCAGTACTACACAAATAATGGGACTATCCCACAGGATACCAACTGGGGGTCTTATCAGTACGTAAGTCTATTTGATATTGTTAACAACTTTATGCTTATGTATGTAGGCAACGACAAGCTAGTAAACAATGTTGATAGATACACGCTATTGTTTCATGCAAAAAGGGCTGTGCAGGAGTTAAACTATGACGCACTTAGAAACATTAAGGTTCTAGAGATAGAGATGGGAGACGATCTAAAGTTGATACTTCCTCCAGACTACGTGAACTATGTTAGAATATCAATGCTTCGTAACGGACTACTTATCCCATTGGTTGAGAATAGGACGGTAATGTCGGCAACGGCTTACCTGCAAGACAATGACCTAGAGGTTGTGTTTGATTCAAACGGTCAGGTTGTGATCGCTGACTCAAAGCTAGACATACTAAGACAAAATAAGGAGCTATACACTGGCCCAGGTGCGTATAACGGATCTATGGGGTGGTGCTGTAATGGTGACTGGTTTTTTGGGTATAGACTAGGGCAGCGGTACGGAATGAATCCTGAAGACTCTAACATTAATCCTAAGTTTTCAATCAACAAATCATCAGGGATAATTGATTTTTCTAGTGGTGTTGAGAATTCATTCATCATACTTGAGTACGTGTCAGACGGAATGGAGAATGGTGACGAGACAAAAATTACAATAAATAAATTAGCAGAAGAGTATCTATATTCTTACCTAAAGTGGGCTGTGCTTAATAATAAAATTGGTGTTCAAGAATACGCCATTGCTAGAGTTAAGAAAGAGAAGATAGCGACTCTTAGAAATACTAAAATACGACTAAGTAACATGCACCCATCAAGGCTATTGATGAGCTTGAGAGGTAAAGATAAATGGATTAAATAATTATGCCTGACTTACAAAGAACATTCCTTGCTGGAAAGATGAACAAAGATATTGACGAGAGGCTACTGCCTGACGGACAATATCGACATGGGCTAAATGTTACCATAGACACATCTTCTGGATCTAATATAGGCGCACTTCAGAACGGATTGGGTGCGACAAAAGTATACCCTGTTACACAGGCAGTAAATAGCTTTGTCGGACAAGAGAGCGTAACCACCACCATAGGTGCGGTTTCGTATGAGGCTAAGAACCTTATATATTGGTTTATTACATGTCCTACATCAAACGCTATAATAGAGTACAATCAATCAAGCGGAACAACGTCAAGAGTACTCGAGTGCACTGTAGCTGGTGGTAACTATCTAAATTTTGACCCAAGCCAAATAATAACAGGTGTAAATTACTTAGAGGGAGAGATCGGTGATTCGTACTTATTTTGGACTGACAACTATAATGCTCCTAGAAGAATCAACATAACAAGGTGCAAGTCTTATGGTGTAGACGATCCAAGAATTCCATTAGACATAAATGTTATTCTTAACCCTCCAATGAACGCTCCATATATACTATTGAGCAACGACAGTTCAATCCCAACAAATAATCTAGAAGAGAAGTTTCTGTATTTTGCATACAGATATAAGTACATAGACAACGAGTACAGCTCAATATCTCCGTTTTCTTCAGTTGCATTTGTTCCAGGCCAACTTAACATAGACTTTGAAACTGGTGACAATAAGGGAATGGTTAACACCATGAACAAGGCTGATATTACATTCGAGACAGGAAATCAATTTGTAACAGAGATACAGCTGCTTGTTAGAGACACACGCAGCTTAAATGTAATGATTATCGAGAGCTTGAATAAGGCAAACATGTCAATACAAAGTAACAGTACGTTTAACTTTACATTTAGAAATAACAAGATATATGCCCCAATATCTACAGATCAGATAACAAGACTGTTTGATAATGTACCGTTAAGGGCTCAGGCACAAGACATGATAGGGAACAGGTTGCTATATGGTAACTACCTACAATTTAGAAACATTGCAGACTGCAATGACATTGGCATAAACATGAATTTTACTGTTAACTATGCATCATCTGCTGTTGTAAATACTTCATCTCCAAAGCCAACATTTAGAAGTGACAGGGACTACGAGGTAGGGATTATATATGGTGATGACTATGGACGTATGACAACGGCACTTACGTCTACAGAAACTAATTTTACAAACAGTAGCAGCAACGCTGTATACATTCCACCAATAAATTCAGATACAGCAAATAGTTTAATTGTTGAAATAAAAAATTCTCCTCCTTGTTGGGCTACAAACTATAGACTTGTAATAAAACAGGCTAAACAGACATACTACAATATATTTCCAAGGTTGTTTTATGCAAGTGGATCATTTAGATACTTTTTGATTAACGAGTCAGATAGAGACAAATTTAAGGTTGGTGGGTATTTGATATTTAAAACAGCTACTGGAGGTGCTACTCACGTAAATAAACAGTTTAAGATACTAGAGCTAGAACAAAAGGCGGCAGCGTTTATACCTAATGCTATCGAGGGTTTATATTTTAAGATTAAAATTGACTCAGGAGACGTATTTTTAATTGCTCCTACGGCACAAACTTGTGGTGGTACAGCTCTAGGAACTAATAACCCAAATCCTAGTCCACTAGCTATAGGATATACTGTTCCTGTACTTGTAAATAGTTCTAATGCTGCTGGAACTGGTGGATACATGAACATGCAAGATAGATATACAACATCTCCTATATTTTATGGTAGTAGTACATCAAATGCAGGAGCAATAATTACTAGCTTTCAAGATCCAGGTATTCAAGCCATTGCTGGATCTAATGGTATAGGAGTTTCAAATCGTTTTTATGGAGGCATAGATTTAAGATATATAATACAGATAAGACCTGGAAATACGTACAGATATACTTCTGATGTTGCTGGTCTTATAGGGTGGTCAGCAGATATTCCAATAACTATAAATACATTACACTACATAAACCTACCTACTGGGCAAACTGGTACAGCTATTAACTTACCAAACTTAGCATTTGTAGTTAAATGGACTTCTACATCTGTATCTCTAGGAGATAAATTTATTGTTAATTGTAGATCTTTTAACGGGAATAATTATTTTAATAGTTCAAATGGTAATAATGGAGGATTATTAGAAACACACTACAAAAAAACAGGTGGTTTTGCAATAGTTAACTGCAACTGTAATGGACCAGTGTATGCAGGTGCATTAATATCAATTACAATAAAAAGAGATAAATATAATACAAATGCATATACAACGTTACAAACATTTCCTGCCTCTCAACAGAACTACAATAATATAGAGGAGTGGTTTATAGAGTCAGGGGCGTATTTATCATTTAAAGAATATGATAATAGTGGATCTGATATTGGTAGTCGTGGTGTATGGTTTAGAAATACAACTGGTGCTGCACAGACACAAGTATACCCACCATACCCATCAATAGCAAATATTCAGCTATATAATTCAACTGCTGGAAATCAAGAAGCAACTAATTTTACATACAATAGATGGGATGGAACTAATGTAAAAATGTTTTTGAAGGGATATGGGAAAAGAGATGGAAATAATAAGCAAAACGTAATTGAAACCTATTTTACAATAACACAAACACCCCCATCTAATTTTATTGTGTGCGAAACTGTTCCATCCGAGAATGATGTAGATATATTTCATGAACTAACCAAGACATATCCAATTATAAATCACAAACATATATCAAGGTGGCAGTATAACACAAAACAAAATGCTACAGGATTTACTAGGTTAACACAAACAGCTAAAACTCAACCACATTATTTTACTGTTGGAGAAAAGGTATGTGTAAATTCAGTTGGAATAACACCAACAACATTCTACACAATTACCGCTGTACCTAGCAGATACGCTATAGTTATAAACCTTCCGTTCCCTGGTGGCCCAACAGTTCCTGGAGGCGTGGCATACACTATTGGTGAGAAAGATCAAATATCTGTAACAACTGGCGCAACAATACAATTAAATCATCCAGACTCTGTAAACAGTGACTACAATGCCTTTTGTTTTGGGAATGGCCTAGAGTCATATAGGATTAAGGATGACTATGCGAATGCAACCATGGGCTATAGTCCAAGAGTTACAACAATAATAGAGGACTACTCCGAGCAAAATCAATTTGCATCGTTAACCTATAGTGGAATATTTAGGGGTGACTCATCTGTAAATAGACTAAATGAGTTTAACCTATCACTTGCAAATTTCATGAATTTAGACAAGCAGTACGGGCCTGTAAGAAAGCTACATGCTAGAGACTCAGATCTATTGGTTTTACACCAAGACAAGGTCACATCTGTATTATATGGTAAGAACTTACTAGTTGATGCTCTAGGCGGAGGACAGGTAGCATCTATACCAGAAGTACTTGGTAATCAGATAGCATATCCAGGGGAGTACGGTATAAGTAATAACCCTGAGAGCTTCGCTTATAATGGAAGTGATATTTACTTTACAGACGAAAAGAGAGGTGTCGTATTAAATTTAACTGGAAATCAAATATCTAGTATATCGTCAAATGGGATGACAGACTACTTTAGAGACTTAATGATCGACACAACGAATAAGCAAAAAATAGGAGGTTATGACCCATACAATAGAGCGTATGTAATTTCTTCTAATCAAATATCATCAATACCTTGTGAGTTGTCATTGTTTCCAACTCAAAAATCAGTTGGATCTGCAATAGGTGGTACTCCTATATTTTTATTTGCTGTTACCACACCTCAGCCTACTTGGGGTATACAATTAATTGACAATGGATTTGGGACAAATTGGGTAACTTACTTTTTACCTCCAGGAGGATACGATCAGTTTATATGGGGCAACGTAGCTCCAAACAATACTGGAGCAGTAAGAAGCGTTATATTCCAAGTAGATTATTGTGGCGGATTTAAGCAATTTATATTAACACAGGGTAGTGGTACTCTTACTGCAATAACAAACATTGTACTAACAAATCCAACATCTTAATAAAATGAATACAAATCAATCGTTTGAATACACAGGCAGCTCTCAGTACGACATAAATAATGTTATACTTAGTAATGCTAGCATTGCATTATTTGATACGTTGACTGGAGTTGGTGGGGTTGACTTTATGCCATCTAACGGATCAGTTGTTACGGTAAAGTCTGGAGATCCATCTGGAGCATTTACTGACTTAGTACCTACACTGAACAATAAGCTATACTACTTGGTATCAGATCAACTTTATAGTCAGTCAGACACAGACATAATAATAGCCGACCGAATAGAAATACCTGTAATTTATAGCTCTGGAATATATGAGGGTACGTTCACCTTTGTTAATCCAAATGACTATGAATATTTATACCTATTATGGGACTATTCTGACAATATTGGTACAGGGACTGTGTCGTTTTTAGGTGAAACATCAGACAGGTCGATATCTTTTCCACTTGGAGGTGATATTGGCATAACAGGTATAAACTATAATGCAATAGATTACCCTACTAGATTTCAGATAATGTGGGGTGACGTTATTGTTGCGGACTCGCAGTATGTTGGGTTAAATTCATTGGCAAACTACAATGCATTAATAGCTTATGGTATAGACCCATCAAATATAGCACTTCAGGCACCGTATGATGGACTAGTAAATAATGGTGTTGGGAGTCTATTATTTAAAAAGTTTGCTACTGGAACTGGATTTGACGATGCTACAATTATAGTGTCATCCCCTGTTTCTGCAAGTTCAGTTTGGATTGTAAGCAAGATAAATACATATTTAAATAGCTTTTGGATAGACATAACTGACGGTACCGATGCTGATGTGTGCACTCAGTGTCCTTTAGATCTATACTATCATAATGGCTTAGGATTACTTCCAGTGTCAGGTGATACTATATACACAACGTCTAATGGATTGTCAGTGTTCGATGGTAATGATGCATATCATATGATTGATACTTCTATCTGTACTATTCCAACGCCTGTAAATAAGACATACTGTCTGGTAAGTGATTCAGGGATAGTAGTATCTGTATCTGCATGTAACTGCCCTGATTTTGCGGTACCATTTATATATCAAGAGGATATATACTTTAATATAAATGAAAATGTAAGTATACCAATAAGTGTAACTAATGCTCCAACATCGTGGATAGTTAACACTCCATGTCTTCAGTATATATTGACAGGTGGAACTGATTCTACATTGTTTGAGTATACTGACTGTGATGGAAATTCAAAGAATATAACAGTGTCACAGGGTCTTGACATAACGCTATGTGCACTATCAATTCCAACTGTTGTACGAGGTAGTGGATCGGCTTCAGATAATGGCACATGTAACTCTGTAGTTTTTCCATCTGGGATTACATTTGAAAATGGGATACTATCTGGAACCGTAAACGAGGCTACAAATTTTAATATAGACTTAATTGCTGAAAATTGTTTTGGAGACAGCGACCCTAGAACAATAGGTGTGTACATAGGACAGTCAAGTGAATATAATCCATTTTTAATAGATATAGAACAATTTAAAAAAACATCTGCTGACTGTTGCACTATAACACCATCGTTTACGCTTTCATACTTTATAGGTACAGGATTGGTCCCAACAAAGGGAGATCAAATATTTTTAGATAGAAATCAAGAAGACTTTATTATTGGTGGGAATAAGTGGTACTATATAGACAAGTCAGACTACGTAATAAAGGTTGACTCGAATGGATACGTAAACGATATAGCTGTGTGCCCTGGCAGTACTACTACAACAACGACTACTACTACCACCACCTTGCCTGCTGGTGATTATTTTGAGGCAACGTCTTGTTCAGATCCAACTATATCTGTAACATTATTAGATTCAAGTATGTTTGGGATATTGGTTGGAGATGTAGTTAAGACTACAGACGGAAACTGCTGGACCATAACAGCATCGTCTATTGGAGGATTTCCATTTTACTATATAGAGAATCCAGTTACTATATACCCAGACTGTTCAACATGTACGGGCACAACGACAACTACAACAACGACTACGACTACTACAGCTCCAGTCATTACTCCATTTAGTATGGACATTACTGGTGTTAATTCTAGCTTTAATACTTGCAACATAACACCCTCTCTAACAACTATGTACCATAATGGTGCTAGCCCTAATCCAATAGTAAACGACTTTGTTTACTCTGATGCATTGGGTGCTAATTTGTTTAATGGTGGTTACCTATGGTACTACTCTGATAATGGCGGTGTACTAGCTGCGATTAACATAGCTGATACGGGACAGGTGTTGCAGTTTGATACATGTCTGTACGTTACTACTACAACCACAACGACCACAATACCATTATTTTATTATTATGGTGAGAAATGCACAAACTTGGGCGGTCCTTCATACTTACTAGAGTATCAGAATCTATCTGGTCTTGATATTGGAGCAATAGTAAAAGACAGTGCTGGTGAGTGTTATCAGATAATGTCGGTTACAGTCCCAGGTATAGCTGACGGAACAATATTCTTTCAGTATAACAACTGTGCTGACTGCATAGGAGTTACTACTACTACGACTACTACGACTACTACGACTACAACTACTACGACTACAACTACTACGACTACTATGCCACCACTAACAGAGGTAATTTGTAAGGCTGGGTCATACATTAACGTATGTAGTGGCGATATATCATTGTACTACATTACAGATCCACTTGGATCAATGGTAGTAAGTAATATATACACAGACCCATCTGGATTAATATTGGCTCCAGCAAATTACTACATGCTTTTTGATGGGTCAATTGCATATGAGTGGGATGGGGCTATATGGACTGGAAATACTAAAAACTGTTAATGAAGAGACTAAGATTTTTATCTGCACAGCCAGCAATAGATTATTATTCTTGGCAGGTAGAGGTTTATATACATAACTTTATAAGTCTTGGGTATAAAGAAAACCATATAGATATTGTTGCAGGCTATCAAGAAGACATACCTGAGTCATGGATAAAGCTACAGAAGAGATTCCCAAAGGCTAGATTTTTTTTCTATGAAGACACTATGGGAGAGTGTAAATATCTTCCAGCAATACAGGGTCATTTATTGAAAAAACATTTTAAAGCACATCCATATCTAAAGAGAGATGCTATATTCTTTCATGATGCTGATTTTTTATTTACTAAATACTTTGATTTCTCAAAGTTTTTACATGATGACATTTGGTACTTCTCTGATACCATTAGCTATATAGGTTACGATTATATAATGAGCAAGGGTGAGGAGGTCTTAGATGCTATGTGTGAAATAGTTGGTATAGATAAAGATGTTATCAAGAACAACCAGAAGAGCAGCGGTGGAGCACAGAAGCTATTTAAAAATATAGACCATGAGTACTGGGAACAAGTAGAGGAATGCTCTTTAAAACTGTACGATGTCTTAATGGATAAGCAACATGTAAAGAAGAAGGAAGACCCACATGGAATACAGGCATGGACGGCAAGCATGTGGGCAGAGCTTTGGATGGGATGGAAGCTAGGACATAGCGTTGTTGTTCCTAGTGAGTTTGATTTTTGTTGGGCCACGTGCCCTATATCAAGATGGGATAGCGTCAATTTTTTTCATAACGCAGGCGTAATGAATGATAAATCTGGAATGTTTTGTAAGGCAAAGTACATGGACAAGTATCCGTTCAAAGAAGACTTGAATGTTATGCCAGAGAGGTGCTCTTATATGTACTATAAACTATTGAAATCTATCGATAGTTGTCTTGAGTAATTTTTTTGTAAATTTGTACTATGGCAGATGTAACTATTTCGTATTCTGAGAAGGTTTCTGGGTGGACCTCATTTTGGTCTTACATACCCGAATGGATGGTGTGTCTAAATAGTAATTTTTATACGTTTAATCAGGGTAACTTATATAGACATAATGACGTATCAGTTCCAAGGACTAGGTACTACAATAATGTTGTTTATGGGTGCAGTGTTCAGACAATATTTAATGACGATCCAGCAAGCGTAAAAATGTTCAAGACAATAGATCTTGACTCCAACAATAGCTGGGACGTAAGTCTAACTACAGATCTTCAGGATGGAAGTATATCAAGGGATTGGTTTGAAGTAAAGGAGGGGGAGTGGTATTCATTTATACGATACAATCCAGAAAATCTATCATTGCTTAATAACATCATTCAGGTAGATGCATTGGCAAATTATATGCGAGGTATGGGAATAATAGCAACGGTAGCTTCTCCTATATATACATTAAATCTAAGTGCAGTAACACCTAACTTTAGCACTACATATCCATATGGATCAAGTGTATATACGTTGGACCAAGGTACTGGTGCACTTGTGTATCTAGGTCAGCTTGACTTTACAACTAATTCAGGAGAGGTTCATATGATACCAGGTTCTGTAGTGGCTGTCCCAAGTCCTGGTCAATACCTAGTATCTATATCAGATCCTCTCGCACAGTCATACGGTGTTAGGGGTTACTACCTAGACATTACATTAACTCTCCCAATTACAGAGACCACAGAGACAGAATTATTTGCTGTTGGAACGTCAGTTTTCAAAAGTTATATGTAAATTTGTTTATGGATGTAAGGTATTTAATAGACAGCGACTACGAAACACTAGTTGACTGGTGGAAAGATTGGAGATGGGACGCACCTCCAAGGGACATGCTCCCACAAGACGGAGTTGGTGGTTTGATGGTTTCGAAGGATGGCGTTGACATATGCGCTGGGTTTATATACTTCACAAACTCAAAGACGGCATGGATAGAGTTCATCGTTTCAAACTTCAAGTACAAAGAAAAAGACAGGAAGCAGGCTCTAGAGTTCTTAATATCTTCTCTTGTAGACATAACAAGAGATGTAAACAATTGTAAGTACATATACACGTCACTAAAGAGTCCTAGCCTTATAAAGAGATATGAAAACTGCGGATTTAAGTCTGGCAGTACAAGTTGCACTGAAATGATCATGATGATATGAAAATAAACAACTTTATGGTGATAGATGATTTCTTAGAAAATCCACACGACCATGTAAAAGACATATTTAAAAATGTATTTATTGACTATCAATCAGAGTCTGGCATATTTAGAAATATACAGGTAAGAGATGACGAGGTACAAGAGGCTATACATGGTGTTTTGCCTGATTATGATGTTGTCCATAATTTCGCTAGGATGTCTCCTCATGGTCAGATCGAACCAAACAATATACACAACGATGAAATCATGGGAGAGGTCACCTGTATACTATATTTGAGCATTGACCATCCAATTGATGACGGCACAACGATATATGATTGTGAACATAAAATGATAGACGTAAGGTCTAAGTTTAACAGAATGTTCATTTTTGACTCCTCCCTATACCATAGTCGGAATATTTTTAGTAACTTTGGTGTTGGTGAATCATCAAGACTTATACAGGTCTTGTTTTTAAATAAAAAGAAATGGCAGCAGTAACATCAGCAGTAATAGCATTAGGTGGTTTAGGACTTAGTGCCGCTCAAGCCGTAAAGGCAAACAAAGATATGAAATTAGCTAGTAAGGCATCTGATCAAGCATCAAGAGACCTAAAAGCTATCAACAAAGAACAGAATGCATTTAAAAGTGTTCAGGTACCTACACTAGGATTTGACTTGGCACAACAAGCAGCAACACAAAGAGATGCTCAGGCACTAACAGCTATACAAGGAGCTGGAGCTGCTGGTGTAATTGGTGGGGTTGGTCAACTTGCTCAGGCTGGACTAGAAAAAGATTTACAGTTGGCTGCTGCTGGACAGAATGCTCAATATGAGAGAGATCTTCAACAGGCAAATGCACAACAAGGCATTGAGTCAAGAAGGGTAGAAAGAGATTTTAAAATAGGTATGGGAGCAAAACAAGATGCTGAGCTAAGAAGAGCTGAGGGAGCTGCTAGAAAAACAGCTGCTATTCAAGGAATGGCTCAGTCTGCTGGATCTGCATTAATGGGTGTGGCTGAAGAAATAGAGCCAGGATCTACCAAAAAATTAAAAACTACTGACAGTAGTGGTGACGTGGCTGGATCTGGTACCACAGATGACCAGTATAGTTAATATTTATAATAAAAAATAATAACATAATAACATGGCTAGAGAAGACTATAGTTCATATGTACCAACAGCAGGCGTAGACTGGGCCAAAATAACTGAAGACCTGATCGGTAAGGTTAATACAGTAGGCACTAATATAATAGAAAATAGGGAAGCATTAGATCTTATGGAGTCTAATGCAAATGATCTAATGAATAAGGATCAACTGTATAGCTCACAAGACTTTAATAATTTAATGTTCTCCGCAGCTGGCTCTGGAAGAGAACAAATAGCAAAATGGAAAGCAGAGGTAAAGGCTGGCACATTAAGCCCTCAAGGTTTTAAAAGAAGAACAAACAACCTACAAAACAAATGGAGTACTCTTGCTAACTCAGCCAAGACATATGACAATGTTAATCTAGAATTCATGAAAAGGCAAACTCCAGATCAAGCGTCTGGTTTGTCAGATGGATCTGAATATGAGCAATATCTATCTATGATTCATACTGAATTAGGAGACTTAGCAAATAAAAAGATATACTTTGATCCAAACACGGGAGAGCCTTATATTGCAAAATTTGACAAAGACGGTAATATAGATCCAACTAGTATGACACCCACATTTAGATATGCAGTACCTAATAATTTCTATGACAATACAGTAAACTTTGAAACTATTATATCAAATGGAACAAAGGGGCTGGCTGAATATACAATAGAAAATGGCGTATCAACAATTACAGATCCACTAGCCAATAAGGCTACACAAAAAGCAATTGTTAGTCTACAGAACACTGTACTAAACAATGATAGATGGGTAAATCAAGTATTAGCTAAATTTCCAACTGAAAATTATGACTGGTATAGAACTGAAGAAGAAAAAAAATCAAAGATATCGGCTATGATTGATGTTGAAAAACAGACAAGATCTGAATTTGGGGGGAAAGCGTATACAGAAGAAGAGATTAAAAAATTATATTCCACATTTGAAAAACAAATGATACTAGTTGCTCCTGATGGCACTGGAGTATATCAACCTATGATAACAGAAGAACAAAGAAAGGTAGCTGCGGATATAATAATGGATAAAATAAAGTCTCAGATAGGATATCAAAAGTCACTAGACGAGCCTAACTATGGCGGTAGCGGAAGTGAGAATAAAAAAGATGAAGATGCAATACCATCAGTTGTACAAGAAGCATATACTGCATTTATAGGTGGAGATATTAGCACGTTATCAAGTTTAACTGGTGGTAAACAATTCGTTTATGTCAAGGGTAAAGGACTAGGATTAAAGCCAGATAATGAAAAAGATCAACCAACTAGATTTTTCAAAAATATTAAGGATATGTATGATCTATTTGGATATGGTAGTGCAGACGGAAAAGAAAAGTTTAGAGGATGGATAGATGAAATTTATTCACAAAAAAATGCCGCTGTACAATCAGCAACTAATGCAGATTGGATAAAAGCTGGATGGAAACAAGATCAAATAAATGAAGCTGTAAAATTAGGTAAAATTAAAGTAATTAAATAATATGTCAGATAAACTACCATCACCAAGCGATATTCTTGGAACAAATAAGTTGCCATCTCCAAATGACATCTTAAAAAAAAAAGGGGCATCACAATTAGAATCAGAGGAAATGTATTCTTCATCGGATACATATGGCAACCAGGACGATCAGCCTTTGGAGTCTTCAGGAGATGGTGATTTATATACATATGGTGGTATAAGATATAAGAAAATAAACAATAAGTGGTACCGAGAGTATAACGGTAGCTTTGTTCGTCTTTCATCAGGAAATGTAGCTCAAAGAGAAAAGGAGCTAAACACTAATGCAAAAAGAGTTGCCGAAAAAGTTGGCGATCGATCCGACAAGTGGGCTGGTGTTACTGAAGGAGAGTCAGTTAATAAACCAAAGTATAGGAAGGAAGACTACATAGACGTAATTCAAAATAAAGAATACAAGAGCAAAGCTGATACAAGGATAGTTAATGAGGAGGCATTGCAAATGCAGAAGGAGCATCAGGCTCAAATAGTAGAAGAATCTAAAAAAAGTGCTATTGTTGATGAGGAGGTCCCAGATATATACACAGGATATCCAGGCAAAGATGGTAAGTCTTACAAACTTATAGACAATCATTGGTTTGAGACCGCAGAGACAGAGACAACATATGAAACAAAATTACTGCCAGGAGGTGGAATTATAAAAATTCCAACTGCTAAAATTAGCCTTAATCCATACTCAACAGAACAGGGATGGGTTCCTATAAAACAAAAGAATAGATTACTATCACTTAATAACTACTTCAACAAAGAAGCGTCTTTAGATTCTATAGATGAGGTGTTTACTAATTTCGATAAAACTGATGAAAAAAAATATAATTTATATAAAATAGACAACGGTGAGTGGAAGAGGTTAATCCCAGGAGCTGCTGAATATAGTACTGTTTCTGATAAGAATGCCATAGACGCATTAAACAATAGATACGGTAAAGATGTTAAATATAAAGCAGCTATATCTCCTATAGTAAAACCAGATAAATTAAAATTTGTAGATATTAACTCTTCTCTAACTGCAAAAACAGAAGAATATGCAGTTGCGTATCTAGAAAAGAAATACAAAGACTATGGTTTTTCATTTTCTCAAGAGGGATTATTTAACATAGATAGGGTTAGGGTTACTGCATCAAATGGTAAGGAAACAACAGTAAATTTTGATGAAAAAAATTCTGACGAGGCATTAAAGCTTAGAAATTTTTTAGAACAAAATGCATCAAAAAGAACTCCTGATAAATTATCTAAAATAGACCAAAAAATAGGGGATATAAGGAAATCATTTAATGCTGATGATTCATACGATATTTCAAGGGCTCTACCTACTGACAATGCTAAAACACAAGATGAAATATGGAAGTATTATAAGTCAGAAGAATATAAAAATATGTTTAAGTCCCTATCATTTAATGAAATGGATTCTGAGGTAAAGAGCAGAAACACAGATCATAGAAGATATGGTTTATATAGTGGACCTGTATATGATATATATAAGAAGAAAAAAGAAGAGCAGTATGATATAACTGACCAAAAAATAAAGTCATTATATGAACAGCTTAGTATAGCAGAAGCATCTGGAAACAAGGTGTTAAAAAAACAAATAAAAAGCAAGATAGAGACCTATTTATCTAAAGAGGTAATTCAAGATCAAGTTTTGAACTATAACATACACTTAAATGACTTAGTTGGTTCAGCTAAAACATTAACGACTGACATAAAACAATACGAAGTATTAGTCGAAAATTTTAATAAAACAGCTGAGACAATGTCAAGGGAGGTTTATGAATCACAAAAAAAAATATTAGAAGATAAGGCAGAATCTCTTGAAATAAGAAGAGACAATATATCTACTTCATTTAATAACATAGATAAATCACAAAAAAAGATAAATGTTCTAGCTGGAGAATATATTAAATCAAAAGAAAAAGTAGGTTCGTTTTTAGGAGGTATTGCTAATTCAGTTCTAACAGGTGTAGTTAAAATATGGGATACAGCCATATTGGGTAGTATGCATGGATATCAAGTGGCATATGGGGTTCAAACATATGTGGATCCTGAAGAATCTAAATATTACAAGGATCAGGGATATACAGATCAAGAGATTAGAAATATATCTGAAAACAAAACATCAAAACGTCAAAAAGAAGCAATAAGAAGTGCAGTTACAGGTCTACTTGGAAGTGAAACAACAAAGGAATATATGTCTTCAAAAGATGTTGGTTTCTTTGAGAAGGCACTATATGGAGTTGCCGAGTCAGCACCTGCAATGTTGGCTGGGTTTGCTGGACCACAAGCAAGCTTTAGTGCTTTAGCAGCTCAATCATACAGCTCTATTGAAGATGAGATGCTTGATGACCCAGACTTTAAAGCCACTAGTGCGGCAGAAAGAGCTATCGTAGCTATTCCATACGCAATTCTTATGGGAGCCCTTGAAAATTATGGATTGAAGAATGCAGTAAAGGGCGAATCATTTACAGGTGGGTTATTTAAGGGCATCATATCTAGATCATTAAAAAGTATGCCAGATGGATTTGAGAGGGTAGCCCTTGAAAAAGTAATTAATAAAGAAGTTAAAAGTTTAATAGGTAAAGGAATTATTAGAATAGTAAATGGTTCACTTGCTGAATTTGAAACTGGTGCTACTCAATCACTTGTATTAGATATTGGTTTAAAGGCCCTGTATAATAAAGTTAAAGGAAAAAAAATGCGTGATGGAGAAATTGAAAAGTTAACTGGTGGTGAGTATTTTTCAACGCCAGACTCATTTTCTGAGGGTGCAACAAGGGTTTGGGAAGACGGTTTAATGGAAGCGATAGGTGGTATGACAATATCAACATTTAGCACCGTTACAACTGGAATTATGACAGGAAATATTTCATTATACAATGAAGAAGATTTAAAATTTTTAAATGAAATGTCTACCGATAAAGAATTTAAAAAAATAATTGTAGCTAACTTAAAGGCAGATATATTAAAAGGCAAACTTACTAGGTCAGAGGCTGAGGCAGAACTACAGAACATGAATGAATTTTCAGGTATGTTTGAGAGTATTCCTGACAACATTAGCCCTGAAGATCAAATAAAGTCAATTAATTTAGTTGCTGAAAAGATCAGGTTAAAAAAAGAAATTGAAGGAAAGGATCCTTCACTAGTAGACGCTCAAAAAACAAGGGTATCTGAAATTGATGAACAACTAAAAATAATAAGCGAAAATGCCACTAAAGAAACCACAGACAAGCAGCAAGCAGTCACAGCAGAAGGCGGTGTCAGCGAATATCAAGGAACTAGTGAAGGACAACAAAAAGTCGGGGTCAGCGAAGGGGGACAACGGCAAGCCACGGTCAATGAAACAGATCTTGGCGATAGCACTATCCCAAGCAAAGTACAAGAAGAAGTAAGCTCTGAAGTTGGAACTAATGTAGTACAAGAAAATCAACCTAGAAAGCCAGGATTTAAAAACAGTATTGTTAAAAAAGAAGAATCAACTACTAAATCAGGTGATAAAGTCACTGAATACAATTCTTATGCTGTAGATGAAAATGGTAATGAAAAAATAATGTCTGGAGGAGGCATTATAACTACGGTAGGAGAATTAGCAGCTGTATCTGAAAATAGTCCTGCTTTTTATGCTGAAGATGAAAATGGTGACCTTACTATATTAAAATTAGACCCTAATACAAAAATCAAAATTAACAAAACAATAGAAGGTAATGATAGAAAAGGAAATTATCAACAAAGAATTACTGTTACTCTTGTAGGTAATAATGCATTTTCAAGTGGTGATGCAACAGTTGATTTTCTTACAACAAAAGACATTTTTAGTACACCTGTATATAAAACAAATACAACTACTACAGATCCACAGAGAGTAGTACAAGAAGAAGTATCCAACAAAACAACAGATGAAAACTATGATATATCACAAGAAATAAATAATAATATAGCAAAAGCAAATCCTGATGCAAGTGTATTATTGACTCCTAAAGGAGAAGATTTAAGTTTAACTGCTGTTTATGTAGGAAAAGAAAAACGTGGCAAGGGAATAGGAACAAAGGTACTTGAAACAGTAAAATCAGAGGCCGATAGAACAGGAAAGAAAATAATTTTAGATGCTACCAATGAATTAGATTCAGAAACTGATTTAGAAAGATTAAGTATTTTTTATGAGAAGAATGGCTTTAAAAAAGTTGGTGAAAACAAATTTGAATATAACCCACAAGAAGTTGCACCTAAGACAGAAACTAAGAAGACAGAGTATAAGCAAAACCTAGTTACTCCTGAGAACTCAAGAGAGGTTGCATCAAAACAAAATACACCATTAAAACAAAAAATAGCTAAGTCAGCAGCTATGATAATGAGGGCTTTGCCTGGTGTTAAGATATATCTTCATAACAATGAAGCAGAGATGCACCAAGCATTGGCAAATTCTACTGGTCAATCTTTAGATAAAGTGTCTAAGGAGATAGGAAATTCAGCAGGGTCTCAAGTTGAGGGAGAGATTCATATAAACATGGAGAACGCTAATGAAACCACGATGTTACACGAGGCATTCCACGAGGCAATACTAAGGTCTGGAAAGTCTATTAAGACTATAATTGACTTTGCTAATGGTCTTAAGAATATTATATCAGACAAAGCAATAAAGGCTAAGTTAGATGAGTTTGCTTCTAGGTATGATATGAATCCTGATGATAGAAAAAAAGCAATTGAAAAAGAAAATAAAAAAAGAA
>Ga0114980_10000615_pt1 | contig 25606 bp, 10 predicted proteins | sample S_140806_EF_Meta_FD_87018 | JGI IMG/M metagenome (GOLD analysis project Ga0114980, IMG submission 87018) | Freshwater microbial communities from Lake Simoncouche, Canada to study carbon cycling - S_140806_EF_MetaG | ecosystem: Environmental > Aquatic > Freshwater > Lake | place: Lake...
AGTAACAAGAAAAGGCACCGTGCTCTTTTCACAATCCATTTTATTCTCCGGGGAACGAAGCATTCAGAAAATCCCCTTGACGCTTGAAGCAGGTGAAATTGGACTGCAGCGTTACACTGTTTCCATTACCCGATTGAATGATGAAATAACCTACGCAAACAACAGCAAAGAAGTGTTTATCGACGTGCTCGACAGCCGTCAGAAAGTGTTGGTTCTTGCATACGCTCCGCATCCCGACTTACAAGCAATTCGATCAGCAATAGCAGACAATGAAAGTTACAACGTCGATGTGCAATTAGTCAAAGACTTCAAAGGCAGCATAGCGGATTACAGCATGGTCGTTTGGCATCAGTTACCAGGCATGGGTGGTGCGGGTGCGAGCCTCATTACAACAGCCATAGAAAAGAAAATTCCCGGAATGTTTGTTTGGGGTATGTCAACCGATTTCAATGCATTCAACGCACTGAATCTCGGCGTTTCACTCGGCAACTTTCGAAACAACACGACCGATATCAGCGGCAGCATGCAAGAGTCGTTCAATACATTTAACTGGGAGACCGGCTTTCCGGGGCTCATTCGAATGTTGCCTCCGATGCAAGTTCCATTTGGCGACCTAAGTTTCAGTCCGGGTATTCAAACTGCGGTTGTGCAACAAGTTGGCACGATTAAAACTTCCAAGCCGCTCATCGCTTTTAATGAAATACGCGAAAGCAAATTCGGATTTATTCTGGGAGAGGGCCTGTGGCGTTGGCGCAGCACAAGCTATCAGCAAAGCGAATCGCATGATAGCTTCAATGAGCTCGTCACAAAGAGCGTTCAATACCTTGCTTCGAAAGATGATAAAAGCTTGTTCCGCGTGAATGCAAAAAATGACTTCGCGGAAAACGAAGACGTCATTTTTGATGCAGAGCTCTACAATGCGAGCTATGAGTTCATCGCCGGAAGAGAAATTTCGATGAAGATTAAAAACGACGAGGGCAAAGAATTTAATTACCTCTTTTCGTCAACCGGCGAAATGTATCAGCTCAACGCAGGTAAGTTACCCGTGGGAAATTACAGTTACGAAGCAAAGGCAAGCAGCGAAGGCAACGTGTTAAGCGAACGCGGAGAGTTCAGCGTGAGTCCGCTGCAACTCGAGATTATTCATACCATTGCCGATCATCGATTGCTCAATCAGTTTGCGCGCGAAAACAACGGCATCATGGTTTACCCAAGTGCGATGCAGGCGCTCGTTGATGAAATCCGCAACAAAAAAGAAATCGTTTCGGTTTCATACGAAAACAAACAACTTGATGAGCTCATCAACTTCCGCTGGTTGTGTGCACTCATTTTGATACTTCTTTCCACCGAATGGCTGCTTCGCAAGCGCGCAGGCACTTATTAAAGCAGCAATGAAATCAAAACAAAGTCTACGTGTAGGAGGAGTGCCCGAGCATTTCAATCTTCCCTGGCAACTGGCTGCGGAGCGCGATGTGTTTTCAAGCAAAGACATAGACCTTTCTTGGACGATGTATGCAGGTGGCACGGGAGCGATGACACAAGCGCTGAGCAACCGTTCGCTCGATGTAGCGGTTCTGTTGACCGAAGGGTTTATAGCTGCAGCCTCTGATGGGCTGCAAGCTCACATAGCAAAAGTGTACATTGAAACACCTTTGGTTTGGGGAATTTATACAGGCGCTCATTCGAGCATTGAAAACGCAGACACATTTGTAAATAGGCGAATAGCCATTTCCCGTTTCGGATCAGGATCGCATTTGATGTCGATGATTCACGCATCAGAACGCAACGAGAAAATAGATCCGGCTCAGTTTGAAGTTGTGAACAGCTTGCATGGCGGTGTGAAAGCGCTTTGTGACTCAACTGCCGATATTTTTTACTGGGAAAAATTCATGACACGTCCGCATGTTTTGAGTGGAGAACTAAGACTAATAGGCGAATTCAGCGCACCCTGGAGTAGCTTCTTGATTATCGTCGGCGATGAAGCCATGCGCAACAAACAAGAAGCCGTGCAGCAACTATTGCAAATCATGAATGGAGAATGTATTTCTTTCAAACAAGATGTGCATAGTGCAATTCATTTAAGCAAGCGATTCGATATGTCACTACCAGAAGCGCATGCGTGGCTTCAAAACACACAATGGAATTACAGCTATGAAGTATCGAGGCAGATTTTAGAAAATGCCAAAGCAGCACTGGCGTCGGTCAACAAGTGTAACAATCAACTAAATCTCGAGCAATTTTGCGCACCCTGGATTCAACTCAACTAACATGAAAAAACTTTGGTCAAAAATGTGGTTTAAAGTAGTGAGCATACTGCTCCTACTGTGTGTCATTTTGTTGCTTTCGATGAACAGCATATTTCGCGGAATAGGCAAATGGCTCAACGCAACAGATGCTCCGCAGGAAACAGAAATGTGCTTTGTACTCGGCGGCAATAGTTATGAGAGAGGCATATCAGCCACAGCACTTTTCAAGCAGTTTCCGCAACAAAAATTTATCGCTACAGGAGGTAATTACCCGTACCAGATTTTGTGTTTAGACACCACCATGCTCGAGTGTGAATTAACAAAACACTTCATGCTCAGCCAAGGCGTTCCTGCCGAGCAGGTAGACACACTTTCCTCTGCGCACAGCACCATGGATGAGTCGAACGAAATTTTAGCTTGGTGCAAAAGCAACAACGCCAAACACATCACCGTCATTTCGAGTTCATTCCATATGCGCCGCGTGCGTATGGTGTTTGAAGACAAGTTTGAGAAGGCCGGCATCCAGATCAACTTTCACGGCGCAGCACCTATCGAATACAATGATCTGAATTGGTGGAAAAATGAGGAAGGCATGATCATGACCAACAATGAATTGGTTAAGATTTTCTATTACGCTGTGAAGTATTAAGCCACCATTTTTTCACCCAAAAGAAAAACCTCCCCGTTTTTCTTATCCGACATTACAATGCGTAAATTTGTAGGTAACTAACTACTTAACCATTGGCAATGCAGATGAACGAAGAAAACAAAGACAATCGGAACACGATTGATCTCGTGCATCGGTTTGAGAAGATGATTTCTCTCAATGATTCTTACTATTTCGATATGGATCAGTTGGAAGAGATTGTCGACTTTTATAGTGAAAACGGCCAATTCAAACATGCATTGAAAGTCATTGAATACGGTTACAATTTGTTTCCCGACAACATGACCCTCATGCTTCGCGAATCTCAGATACTTACGGGTATGGGTAAACTTACCCAAGCGCTGAAGCAGCTGAAGCGTCTAGAACAAATTGAAGCCAATGAAGAAGTATTGCTGACGTTGGCATCTATTTACAGTCAGCAACGTGAGCACGCTAAATCAATCAAGCATTTACAAAAGGCGTTGGCACTGGGGTCAAATGAATTCGCCGATGACATTTACCTTGAAATAGCCTTGGAGTATGAGAATATGCAACGCTTCGACAAAGCGCAGGAAACGTTGCAAGAGGCCATTCAACGCAGTCCGCAAAACGAAGTACTGCTCTACGAATTAGCCTATGTATTCGACATGAATGAGAAGAGTGCAGAAGCGATTGAGTTTTACCAGCTCTTTTTAGAATCGTTTCCATTTTCATTTCCCGCTTGGTATAACTTGGCAAATGCGTATCAAAAAATTGCACAGTATCAAGACGCGCTGGAGTGCTATGATTATTCACTGGCCATTCAAGAAGATTTCACACCCGCTTACTACAACAAAGCCCATACGCTTTTCAAACTGGAGCGATATCAAGATGCGGTTCAAGTGTTTGAAGAAACATACGCCTACGAACCGCCGCAAGCACCTGTATACTGTCACATCGGCGAATGCTTCGAAAAACTGAACCAATACGACAAGGCACTTTTTTACTACAGAAAGAGCATTCAGGTAGATGAGTATTACGCCGACTCTTATTTGGGCATCAGCATTACCATGGACTTGATGAATAAGACCATTGATGCCATGCCATTCATTGAGCGAGCGATCGAAATTGAACCTGAAAACCCCGACTACCATTTATTTCAAATTGAGTTTTTGAAAAAGTTGAATCGACTAGACGAAGCTGAAGCTATCGCAGTATCGATTATGGGTAAGTTTCAGGACAATGAAGACCTGTGGCTCGATTACTCAGATATTTTTTTCCATCGCGGTGAATTTGACCGGGCGCTAAGCATCATCCAAACCGGATGGCAACACTGCCCTCAGAGCAATGACATCGGATTCAGGCAAGTCGCATATCTCATGCAGTCGGGCAAAAGTTCCGATGCCGAAGAATTATTGTTCCGAATGGCCATGCGCCACCCAGAAGGCTTGAACGATTTGGAAGAATACTTTCCGGAGATTAAGCAGAATTTGCTGTTTATTGAGTTGCGAAAGCAGATGGCTCAATAGCCCCACGGCGAAGCAATTGCCTTATTAAACTGAGCGACTTATGCAAATCTTTGCATATTTGCACGCCTCTATTGAATACTACATGAATTTCAAACTCAAAAACATACCCGAGCGAACCAAGAAAAATCGCAATTCGGGCTTGACCATGGTAATGGACAAAGGACTCAGCCTACGCCAGGCGGAAGACCTTATAGACAGCGCCCACGACCAAGTAGATATCGTAAAACTTGGCTTCGGAACATCGGCCTTTGCGTCGAATGTGAAGGAGAAAGTTGCGCTCTATAAAAAGGCCAACATGCGTGTATACGTAGGTGGAACCCTTTTCGAAGCGTTCTATGTGCGCGGACAAATAGATGATTATAAGAAGTATGTAGATGGCCTGGGACTCGACACCGTAGAAATTTCGGATGGCAGCATGAGCATCGCCCACGGAAAGAAGTGTGAGGTCATCAGTGAATTCGCTAAAAACTACAAAGTGCTTTCAGAGGTAGGGTCAAAAGAAGAAGGTATTCTTATTTCTCCGGCACGCTGGATTAAAATGATGCAACACGAACTTGCTGCCGGCTCATGGAAGGTTATTGCTGAAGCACGTGAAAGCGGCACTGTTGGCATCTATCGCCCAAATGGTCAGGCACACGTAATGCTCATCAATAAAATCATTAAGAATGTAAACCCGGAAGACATTCTCTGGGAAGCCCCTAAGAAGCCCCAGCAGGTATATTTCATCAAACAATTTGGCGCCAACGTTAACCTTGGCAACATCGCAGAGAACGAAGTAATTCCGCTTGAATGCCTGCGCCTTGGACTTCGTGGTGACACCTTCTTTGATTTTCTGCCGGAAAGTGCCGTTAAGAAGTTCAAATCCTAATGGAAACCATGCAAGCCATTTCACCGCGCATTTTAGCCGATTGGAAAAAAACCGGAGTTGCTCATCAATTGATTGACATACGTGAGCAGTATGAAGTTGACACCTGCAGCATAGGCGGGACCCACATGCCGATGGATGAGATTGTGCGCCGCACCGCGGAGATTCTAATCGATGTGCCTGTGATTATTCACTGCAAATCAGGACGACGATCCGAAGCTGTTGTTGCTCACCTCAACCGAATGGGCTTCAACAACGTTTCCTCATTGGAAGGCGGCATTATGGCTTGGATCGACACCATAGACCCTAGTCTGGAAAAGTATTAATTGCCCAGTTTCGGATTGTTTACGTGGCGCTCTGCATCGCGTAAAGACTTTTTCTCCAGGTTCTTTTTGAGAGCACCTTCCAAATCGACACCGGTCTGATTTGCCAGGCATATCAGCACGAACAACACGTCAGCCAGTTCATCGGCCAACACTTTTTCAGCGTCCGATGGCTTTTCGCTTTGCTCTCCATACCGACGAGCAATAATGCGAGCAACCTCACCCACCTCTTCTGTGAGCATAGCCATATTGGTTAGCTCGTTGAAATAGCGCACTCCAACCGATTGGATCCAATCGTCGACCAAGCGTTGTGCTCCAGCGAGGGTCAATTCAGTCGATACTTCCTTTTGTTTCATTATGTCACAAAAGTAGTCTTAGTGGTTATCTCTCAAAAAATGAATTGATTACGGCCTTATTCACTCAATAAACAAACACCTGTTAGCACATTCATTTTCAAGCTAGTTGCAAGGTCCATAAATCTATTTCATTTGACGATGATACCGTGTGTTCGATTTAACGCTAATACACAACCCAAAATCAACTTTAGTAATTAAAGCGTATTTCTACATGAAAACCTTTTTGCGCAACTCATTCGGAGCATGGATGCTCATCTTGGCAACTGCCCTTGTAGGTCAAGCCCAATCGTTTACAGATGTTGCTGCTTCGGTAGGACTTGCAACAACCGGTTCGAAAGATGCCGGTGTATGCTGGGCCGACTTCAACAACGATGGCTACCTCGATTTGCTGGTCAACACAGAAAGCACATCGGCCGGCAGCCGATTGTTCTTCTCGAATGCCGGAGCCACCTTTACAGATGTGACCGATACCCACGCACTCGAGCTTGGCGCATCGGTGAAGGAGCGCTCAGCAGTTGCCGGTGACTTCAACAATGACGGTAATACCGACTTCATTGTAAACACCTTCAACCGCATAGAAGTTTGGTTGAACCAAGGGGCCGGAGCAACTCCGGCTTACAGCTTCGGCACAACTTCTCAAGACCCCAATCAGGTTATCAGTTCCATCAGTGGCGGTATCAACGCAGAAGGCATTTTGCTTGTTGACTATGACAACGATGGGGACATAGACATGATAGTAGACGACCATGGTTTTGGAGTCGACATACTATCTAACAACGGATCAGGACAATTCAGTGCCGTAAATAATGCTTCAACAGGTCTACCCACCGGTGGAACAACCGGCGACTACGCAGCAGCAGCCGACTTCAACGGTGACGGCTATGTAGATATATGCGTGCGCCGACAATCGTCCGGTGACGTATTCATGAACAATGGCAATGGCACATTCGCAGAAGATGCCTTCGATCAAAACGCGGTAAACAGCAACAAAGGTGGTGTGCTTTGGGCCGACTTCGATAATGATGGAGATTTGGATTTATTCTGGACAGACAATGGAACCAATCAAATTTGGCGCAACGACAATGGCAATCTTATAGCAACCGGAGAACCCGCAAGTTCTGCCGGTATCAACCTCAACTCATCCAACATCGATGGTGTTACCGCAGGCGACGTAGACAACGATGGTGACATCGATATATACCTTGCCAATGTGTTTACCTCCGGCTACCTTTTCATCAACGAAGACCCCGCTACACTGCAGTTTTCACGTCCTAGCTCACCGGTCAACTATGGTATCAATCCAGCCGGCGATGCCAACGCAGTGTCATTCGTTGACTATGACAACGACGGTGACCTCGACCTGTATGTGAGCAAGGAGAGCGGCGCCAACCAACTTTGGCAGAACAACCTCAACAACACGAATTACCTAAAAGTAAACGCACTCTGGAATTTAGGCGACGGCGCAACTGCTATCGCGCATGGCGCAACAGCTGAGTTAATAGACTGCTCATTCAACAGCATATCGTATATAACAAGCGTTGCAGCCGGTGAAGGCTACGGTGGTTTCGGTAACGCTGTGCTCCACTTTGGAGGTGTTAATCCGGATTCTGTTGCCTATGTGCGTGTGACCTTCCCTGTTCGCAACGGAACATCTAATTCTATTCTGGTTGCAGTTACACCCGGAGATGTAGCAGAACAAACCATAACAGTATTGCATACCGACAGCTCACCGGCGCTGCCATGCCCGAATGCTGTGCCTGTTGCTAACAACGACAATGGCTCGACCGCAGCGGATACTCAAACCACACTTACAAATATTACGGCGAATGATACAGATGCCGACGGAACCATCAACATCGGCAGCATCGATCTTGACCCTGCAACAGTTGGTCAACAAACTGAATTAATCACTGCGACCGGCACATGGGTAGCAGACACACTTACCGGTGAAGTAAGCTATACACCAGCCGCCGGATTTAGTGGAACTGACTCTATAACTTACACGGTAACCGACGACGACGGAGCGGTATCCAACGAAGCAACCATAAGCATAAACGTTACGGTAACTCCAAGTACACCTGTGGCCAATGACGACGCTTTTGCAGGTGATGAAGACACTTCAATTACCGGCAACGTACTGGCCAACGACACGGAGGCAGATGGAGACCTCATCGAATCAACCTTGTTGAGCAGCACAACGAACGGAACTTTCCAACTCAACAGCGATGGTTCGTTTACCTATGTGCCAAATGCCAACTTCTTTGGTACCGATGAAGCAAGCTACCTCACTTGCGACATCAACGCAAACTGCGACACGGCAATCGTTGCAATTACGGTAAATCCGATTAACGATATACCAGTGGCAGGCGACGGTTTCTTCGAGATTGACAATCAATCGTCATACACAGCTTCAGTTGCAACATTAGCAACAGACTTGGACGGTGACGTTCTCACTTTCAGCGTTGCTACCGATGTAACGAACGGAACACTAACCCTTAGTGCCAACGGCGAATACACCTATTTGCCAACCACCGGTTACATAGGTCTGGATGCTTTCGAATATGCAGCATGCGATGGCAGCACTTGCGACACCGCTCAGGTAGTAATTAGTGTTATTACTGTAAGTAATGATACCGACGGTGATGGTATAACCAATGATGAGGAGATAGCGAATGGTACAAACCCGAACGACCCTTGCGACCCGAATCCAAGCGCATTGGGAAGTAACGACTGTGACAACGACGGCCTAACACTCGATGAAGAAGGACTAGCAGGTACAGACCCTGCTAATGCTGATACAGATGGCGACGGTATTAACGATGGAACTGAGGTTGATAATGGCACGATTCCGATCGACCCTTGCGACCCAAACTTTGGCGCAGTTGGAACTGCTGATTGCGATGGCGACAATCTTGACAACGACGGTGAAGCATTGGCAGGAACTGACAATACAAATCCGGATACCGATGGCGACGGATTTATTGATGGCGATGAAGTGCTAAACGGCAGCAATCCACTGGATGCTTGCTCACCGCTGGCAAGCGCACTCGGAACATCAGACTGCGACAACGACGGACTGGATAACGACAACGAAACCTTTAACGGTACAGACCCAACCAACCCCGATACCGATGGAGATGGCATCAACGACGGTGACGAAGTAAATGGCGGAACAAACCCTACCGACTCATGTGACCCCAACCCGGCTTCTGCAAATGCAACTGCAGACTGTGATAACGACGGACTTACTACCGAAGAAGAAACAGCAGCAGGGACCGATGCGGGCAACCCCGACACCGATGGCGATGGCTTTAACGATGGAAACGAGGTTGACAATGGAACGAATCCATTGAATTTCTGTGACCCTGTTAATTCAGGACTTGGAACCGACGACTGTGATGTGGATGGCTTGACCAACGATGACGAAGCAATTTTAGGCACTGACCCCAACAACTCCGACACCGATGGTGACGCCCTTCTCGACGGTGAAGAAATTACGCTTGGAACCAACCCACTCGACCCTTGCGACCCAACCATTGGTGCGGTAGGCACAGCAGATTGCGACGGCGACAACCTTGACAACGACGGTGAAGCACTTGCGGGAACCGACAACAACAATCCCGATACCGATGATGACGGTTTCATTGACGGTGATGAAGTGCTCAACGGAAGTGATCCACTCGACTCTTGCTCACCCAACGTTAGTGCTGTTGGAGTTAACGACTGCGATAATGACGGATTGACAAACGATGAAGAAACCTTCAATGGCACAGACCCGGCCAACCCGGATACAGACGGCGACGGCATCAACGACGGCGCCGAAGTGAATGGCGGATCGAATCCTACAGACTCATGTGACCCTAACCCAGCTTCTGCAAATGCAACTGCAGACTGTGATAACGACGGACTTACTACCGAAGAAGAAACAACAGCAGGTACCGATGCGGGCAACCCTGACACGGATGGCGATGGATTTACCGATGGAAACGAGGTAGACAATGGAACGAATCCACTGAATGCATGTGACCCTGTTAACTCAGGAATTGGAACCGACGACTGTGACGTGGATGGCTTGACCAACGATGAAGAAGCAATTGCAGGAACAGACCCCAACAACCCCGACACCGATGGTGACGCCCTTCTCGATGGTGAAGAGGTTACGCTGGGAACCAACCCACTCGACCCTTGCGACCCAACCATTGGTGCGGTAGGCACAGCAGATTGCGACGGCGACAATCTTGACAACGATGGTGAAGCATTGGCAGGAACCGACAACAATAATCCAGATACCGATGGTGACGGATTTATTGATGGTGATGAAGTGCTCAACGGCAGCAACCCACTGGATGCATGCTCACCGCTTGCAACCGCACTCGGAACATCAGACTGCGACAACGACGGACTGGATAACGACAACGAAACCTTTAACGGTACAGACCCGACCAACCCCGATACCGATGGAGATGGCATCAACGACGGTGACGAAGTGAATGGCGGATCGAACCCTACCGACTCATGTGACCCCAACCCAGCTTCTGCAAATGCAACTGCAGACTGTGATAACGACGGACTTACTACCGAGGAAGAAACAGCAGCAGGCACCGATGCGGGCAACCCCGACACCGATGGTGATGGTTTTACCGATGGAAACGAGGTAGACAACGGCACGAACCCACTCGACCCGTGCGATCCAAACAGCGCGGCTTGCAACGGACCTTCAGCGAACGATGATAGCGCCTCAACGCCTGTCAATACCTCGGTAAACATCGAAGTGCTTGCCAATGATGATTTCGGACCAAACGGCCCTTCATCAACCAGCATAAGCGTGACAACACAAGGTGTTGGAACCGCTGTTGTGAACGATAACGGAACAGCAAACGATCCAACAGACGATACAATCGACTTTACACCTGCCGCCGATTATCAAGGCGTTGACGCATTCATTTATGAAATCTGTGATGCTGCCGGCAATTGCGTAACCGCGACAGTAACGGTTGATGTTGGTAACTGTCTTTCCGATCCGATAGCCGATTGTGACGGTGACGGAATAACCAATGAAGATGAAACAAACAATGGCAGCGATCCTTCCGATGGTTGTGATCCTAATGCCGGAGCAATTGCTTCTGCAGACTGTGACAACGATGGCTTAACAAGCACAGAGGAAGAAACTGCCGGAACCGATCCAGGCAATGCAGACACAGACAACGACGGAGTAAACGACGGCGATGAAGTTGATGCAGGAACAGACCCGATCAATCCATGCGATCCGAGCATCAACGCTCTTGGCACGAACGACTGCGATAACGACGGCTTAGACAATGACGGTGAAACAGAAGCTGGAACTGACAACACGAACCCTGATACTGATGGCGATGGCTTCACCGACGGTGAAGAAGTTGACAATGGAACGGATCCATTGAACGAATGCAGCCCACCAACAGCGGGTGCAGATGACTGCGATAACGACGGTCTTACCAATGACGAAGAAATTGCAATTGGCACCGACCCGGCAGATCCTGATACCGACAATGACGGCATACTCGATGGAACGGAAGACAACAATGGAAGCGATCCGTTGAACCCTTGCAGCCCATCCCCATTCACACCTGAAGTATTCTGTGATCTTGACGACACGTTCAATACTTTGGAAGAAACACCGGTAAGCGGCACTGTAGCTGAAACCTGGTTCCTGAATACCGGTTGGGTGTACAGTACTCCTAACGGTGCTGCGAATGGAACCATTGTAATGGCGGCCAACGGAACATTTACCTACACTCCTGGACCAAACTTCCAAGGAACTGAAGAGATCATTTACCAAGTATGCGAAGGTCCTGTTTGTGATACGCACATCCTTACCATTTTCGTAACGAATACGCCCGACGCTCCATTTGCAGGCTTCGACAGCTACTCAGTAGTTGTTAACGGCGTCTTGAATGCGAACGTTGGTGATAACGACATCAACACCGACGGAGGTACACTAACCTTCACTGTATTGACAGGCGTGAGCAATGGTACACTGGTGCTAAACAGCAACGGTACATTTACATACACACCGAACAACAACTACCTCGGTAATGACTCCTTCACTTATAACGTTTGCGCGGGACCCGGTCTTTGCGACAACGCTACGGTAACCATCACGGTAACTGAATCTGCACCTCCGGTAGCCGGTGAAGACTTCTTCACTACTGCAGAAGACACTGCTATTAGCGGAAACGTTGGAACCAATGATGTTGAACCTGATGGCAGTCCATTATCATTCATACTCCTCACGTCGCCTAACAATGGTGACTTAGTGCTCAATGGCGATGGAACGTTCACGTATACACCTTCCGCAAACTTCAACGGAACTGATTCATTCACGTATTCTGCATGCGACCCAACGCCAATATGTGACGCAACAACTGTAACGATTACGGTAACACCAGTAGTTGATCTACCTGTCGCGAATGACGACGCTATCCAAACCGATCAAAACGTAACCTTCAACGGCAACGTGACATTCAATGATGTGGAAGGCGATGGTGACGCGCTCACCGTTACACTCGTATCAGATGTAACAAACGGAACATTGACTATCCAGGCTGATGGTTCATTCACCTATGTGCCAAACACCGACTATCTCGGTTTTGACTCTTTCGAATACACGCTTTGTGATGCAGATGGATGCGACAATGCTATCGTAACAATTGAGGTTCAAATACCGAATGATGCACCAATCGCTGTAGATGACACCTACACCACCAATGAAGACATCGTACTGAATGGCAATGTTGGTGACAACGACAGCGATCCGAACGGTGATACACTCACCTTTACGCTGAACACATCAACCACCAATGGTACCCTTATCTTCACAGTGGACGGTACATTCAGCTACACTCCAAACGCTGAGTTCTTTGGCACCGATTCGTTCACGTACACTGCTTGCGATTACTTAGGCGAATGCGATCAGGCGACAGTTACCATTACCGTAACGCAGGTAATTGACCCTCACACGGCTATTGATGACTCCCTCACTACACTGATCAATACAGCAATCATAGCAAACGTGCTCGCTAATGACCTGAACCCGGAAGTACTTGAACTGAGCTCATTCATAGCAACAGGTCCGCTTCACGGTGACATCACACTGAACGCTAACGGCACACTTACTTACACACCCGATGCAAACTTCATTGGTTTGGATTCGTTGACTTACTTTGCTTGCAACACCCTTGGCGTATGCCCATTGGCTACAGTCTATATCAACGTAGTTCTTCCAAGTAATCCTCCAATCGCGGAAAACGATGTGTTCAATATTTTCGAAAACACTACATTGACAAACAACGTCTCCGTAAACGACAGTGACCCAGACGGCGATGTATTGACCTATGCCATCGTAAACAATACGGTAGACGGCACATTCACACTGAACGCAGATGGCAGCTTCACGTTTATACCTAACCTCGATTTCTTTGGAACGGTTGTAATAACCTATGAAGTATGCGATCCGTCTGGCGTGTGCGATCAGGCTACGGTGTCCATCAATGTATACCCTGTGAATACCGCGCCAATTGCTGTTGATGATAATGTAATCGTGAACATCAATGAAGTTTACAACGGTGACGTGTCTTTCAATGACATTGAAACTGACGCTGATGCAATCACATACGAAATCGTAACCAACGTGACGAATGGAACGCTTATCTTCAATGCAGATGGCACATTCACGTATACCCCAAATGCTGATTTCCTCGGTACCGATTCATTCACCTACTCCATGTGCGATCCAACAGAACTTTGTGATGAAGCCACAGTCTTCATCGAAGTTGTAACGGTAAACAATGATCCGGTAGCAACGGATGACAACTACACCATCAACGAAGATGAAGTATTGACAGACAACGTCGGTACCAACGACACCGATGCTGATGGCGACGTACTCACATTTGCAGTGACAACCAACGTAGCCAACGGAACCTTACAGTTCCAGGGAGATGGTAGCTTCATCTATACACCAAATGCAGACTTCAGCGGAACCGATTCGTTCAGCTATTCTGTGTGCGATCCTTCCGGTGTGTGCGATAATGCTGATGTTTTCATTACTATCAACGCTATTGACGACACACCCAATGCAGAAGACGACTTCATCGCTGCAGAAGAAGACGATGTGGTTTCAAACACTGTTGCTACGAATGACACAGATGCAGAAAACGATGCTCTCACATTCGCACTAGTAGATGGTGTTACAAATGGAACGCTTGTATTTAATGCAGACGGTTCATTCACCTATACACCAAACAGCAACTATTACGGTAGCGATGTATTCACTTACTCAGCTTGCGACAACAGCGGCTGCGATACAGCAACTGTGACCATTGATATCGCGCAAATTAACGATGGCTTGATAGCGGTTGATGACACTTACACGACCAATGAAAACGAAACCTTGCTCGGTAATGCATCCGACAACGACATCGACATTGACGGTGATATACTGACTTACAACCTCACAGATTCAACCAGCAACGGTGAATTGATATTGAATGAAGATGGATCGTTTACCTTCATACCAAACGCCGGATTCTTCGGCACAGACTTCTTCCAATACGAGGTGTGTGATCCTGAATTCTGCGATACGGCTATCGTGCTAATCAATGTAATCGAATTGAATACGATTCCTACGGTTGTAGAAGATAGCTTCACCATGAATGAAGACGACCTGCTTAACGGGGATGTAAGCACCAATGATTTCGATGCCGATGGAGATGTATTGACGTACTCACCCGCTGGCACTATTGAAACCACGAATGGTGAAGTAATTCTAAATGAAGATGGAACCTTCACGTATACTCCTGACCCAGACTTCTTCGGAACCGATACGTTTGAATACACTGCCTGCGATGACAACGGCAACTGTTCAACGGTGGTTGTAACCATCACTGTTCTTCCTGTTGACGACCCATTGCAATCAGCGGAGAATGATCAATACACGGTGTTTGAGAACGATACACTCAACGGTAATGTCAGTGAAAACGATGTGAATCTGGATGGATTTACGTTCATCGTAACCTCTACGGTTAGTAACGGAACACTCACATTCAATACAGATGGAACGTTCACATACGTGCCGAATGCCGAGAATGATGGCTTCGACGAGTTTACTTATGAAGCGTGCGACGACCTCGGCAACTGCTTCAGCGCAACAGTCACTATCATCATCGTAGCTGTTGAAGGAGATACCGTTACAGTAGCCGCAGGTTTCTCACCAAACGGTGACAATGTAAACGAGACACTTCAGATTGAAAACATCGAAGCTTATCCGCAAAACAAAATCACCATATTCAATCGCTGGGGTAACGTAGTGTATGAGAAAACAGGTTATACCAATGAGGCCGGTTGGAATGGAAATTCCGACGAAGACGGAACCATGGGAAGCACAAAAGTTCCGGAAGGTACTTACTTCTATGCACTTGAAACAGGAGGCTCGACCATCAATCCGAATAAAGCATCGGAGCAACTTTCAGGCTTTATCGTAATTAAATATTCGAACAATCAATAAACATGTATAAAACAGAAAGGACAATGAAAACAATCTTGAACTTCCAAAAAAGCCTTTTGCTCATGTTGAGCATGGCTGCATGTTTTGTGAGCAACGCACAGTTTGATCCAAACTTCACGCAATACATGTTTAACGAGGCCATCATTAACCCGGGCTATGCGGGTTCTCGAGAGTGCCTTTCGGGTACTATGCTCTACCGCCAACAATGGGTAGGGCTCGATGGTGCGCCAACCACTCTCACCGGCAGCATACACTCCCCTATCATGGGCGGAAAAATGGGAGCCGGCATCAACTTCGTGAATGAGAAAATTGGAGTCTCACAACGCACCTCAGTAAGCGCCAATGGTGCCTATCGCCTTGGGCTTAAGAATGCGACACTTTCATTTGGTCTTCAACTAGGACTTGTAAGTCTGAGTGAAAACTTGAGCCAGCTCAACTTGCAAAACGACCAGCAATTCATGATGAGTAGCGGTAAACGCACAGCGCCGAATCTTGGCTTTGGTATGTTTTACAGCACGGCCAAGTGGTATGGTGGTCTTTCGATTCCTCGAATGATTTACAATCGTATCGATGTTGCAACCGGCAGTACCGAAGTGCAGAATTCATTTAACGTAGATTACTTCCACTACTACCTCACAGGAGGTGGTGTAATTAGTGTGAACAACATGATCAAAGTTCGTCCAAACGCAATGCTTAAAGTTGTGAAAGGCGCTCCTACACAGTTGGATCTTAATGCCAACGTACTATTCAACGATTTCATTTGGACCGGAATCGGATACCGCACAGGCGATGCAGTGAACGTAATGCTTGGAGCCTTTATCAATAAGCAATTGCGTATTGGTTATAGCTACGACTACACACTGTCTATGCTTCAGGACTACAATACAGGTTCACATGAAGTTATGATCGGATACGATCTCAATTTCAGCAAGGACAAAATGATTTCACCCCGTTACTTCTAATATCCGAACACATGAAAACCAGAAACTTTTTTCTTCTTCTCCTCTTCGGAATTTTAATCACTAGTTCTTCGATCGCTCAGATTGCTCAGGGTGAAAAAGCGTACAGCATAATGGCTTATTCACAGGCAGCCAAATACTACGAGCAAGGTTTGAAGAAAGATACTTCAAACTATGCCGCTTGGTCAAAGATGGCTGATAGTTACAGGAGGGTTGGCGATTCGCGCAATGCTGAACGAGCATATGCAAAAGTTATGGCATCGAATAGCGTAACTGCGAACGATCATTACTTCTATATTCTGATGCTATTGCAAAACCAGCGGTATGCAGAAGCGAAAAAAGAGATCACATCCTTTGGAAAAAGTAATATCGGTGACCCAAGGGCAGAAATGCTCGAAGGCTGCACACGCAACCTCGATGAATACCTTCAGAAAAAAAACTCATACGCAGTTAAGCCGATTAATCAGAATGGCGTGGCCTCAGACATTTGCGCAGTAGCCTTTGGAGACGGCATTGTCTTCATCAGCGATCGCGGTACATTGGGCATGAAAAAACTGAACAATAGCAGCACAGACCGTCCCTTTTACGCGCCCTATTTCGCGAAGGGAACGGGCGCATCGTTTGCTGTTGCCACAGCATTTGAAACGTATGCTAACAATGACTATCACAGCGGACCACTTGCGTTCAACGCAGAGGGCAATCTTTTAGTCATTACAAGAAGTAGCACGACTGACGGAAAAATAGCTAAAGATGATCAAGGCGTGGTGCGTCTTCAAATGTATTCTTCTGCTAAAGGAAACGAAGGATGGGGAATTGAAGTGGGTATGCCTTTCAACAGCACGCAATACTCCTGCATGCACCCTAGCCTATCTGCCGACGGTAAGACTCTATACTTCGCATCAGACATGCCGGGTGGCCAGGGTGGAATAGACATCTGGAAAAGCGAATGGGACGGCTCAGCATGGGCGACACCAACCAATGCAGGGAACCGTGTGAACACAATAGGCGATGAGGTATTTCCATATATCACAGCTGAAAATGTTCTCTATTTCTCATCGAATGGCTGGCCCGGGCTCGGCGGCTTGGACATCTATACAAGCGAGTGGAGCACAAACGCATGGTCACGCGCAGAAAATCTAGGCGGCGATATCAATTCATCCAACGATGACTTTGGCTTCACCTACAATGCAACGAGCAAAACAGGCTATTTCAGCAGCAATCGCAGCGGACAGGGCATTAACGACGATCTCTTCTTCTTCGAAAAAATGTGTACCAACACAAATATCACCATTACGGATGAAGAAACCGGCAAGCCTTTGATTGGCGCAACCGTGAAAATCGTCGAAAACGGTGTTGAGATTGGCAACGTTCTGACGGATGACAGTGGCCTGATAAACCGCTGTTTAAACCCTTCACGCAACTATGAATTCATCAGCAAACGTGAAAAATACAACGACGGTCGTGCAACATTAAGCAGCTCTCAACTTGCGGGCAGCACCGGAAGCGCAGCGGCAGCTATCAAGATGAAGCGCATACCGGACAGTGTTGCTCACGTCGAAGGACGCGTGTTCAATGCCGATGACAAGAGCGGCGTGGCAGGGCTAACTGTTACGCTCATCAATAAAAAGTCGGGGGAGACAAAAACTGCAACAACCGATGCATCCGGTAAATACCGCTTTGAAAAACTCGACATAGATTGTGATTATGAAGTGCGCACAAAGAAAACAGACTGCGGCGAACCCATCGAGGCATTCAACACACGCGGCATTGTAGGCACAAAAACAATCACCATGGATGTGCCTTTGCTTTGCAAAAACGACGTAATTCAAATCGATAACATCTACTACGATTACAAGAAGTTTGATATTCGCCCGGATGCCGCGATGGAACTCGATAAAATTGTTGCCATACTGAACAAGTATCCAAACATGCGTATTGAACTGCGTTCGCATACCGATTCACGTGGTAACGACAACTTCAACCTGAAGCTTTCCGACGACCGCGCTAACAGCGCAGCCCTTTACATCATTGGTAAAGGCATTGACAGCAAGCGAATCTTAGCAAAGGGGTACGGCGAAAAAGAGTTGCTCAATAAGTGTAAGAACGGCGCGAAATGCGACGAGAAGCAACACGAAGAAAACCGCAGAACTGAGTTTAAGATCTTATCACTGTAATAGAAAAACTATCGTAATTGATTCAAGGGCCGGGTATTCCGGCCTTTGGCCTTTTAAGCTGACCAGTCACAGCCGATGTGCCCAACCGAGCAACCATGTAACTTACGGATGCAATCGGACGCAAAGCTTTGCGCAAACCATCGAACGCCAGAATGAGCAAGTGCACTTGAATTCAGGTGTTCCGGAACCTACCCGGTATTTGTTGAAGGATCAGCGAAAGAAAAGGGTTCCATGGTTGTCGCAAACAAATGATAATGAACACCTCAATGCCCGTTCAGGAAATTTCGTGATTATATTTGTGGGACAACTGATAGACTGAGTATTTCCAACTAGCCTCTCATTCACTTTCAGGTATTGGGATTTCAGACTGCCAATTAAAAACGATATGCCTCGCTTTATAACACATTTGCTGGTGATGATGGCTTTATGCACAGCCCAATATGCGCTTGCACAGGTCAATGCATTTGATGACGACTTCCTTGTGAATGAAAACGAAGTATGGACCGGTAATTTAGGTGATAACGACCTGGTACCAGCCGGCCAAACTCCAACCTTCAGCATCGTCGAAGGCCCTTCATACGGCAGCTTTACCTTCACGAACGGCGGTAATTTCGAGTATACACCTCCCCTGAATCAATTTGGTTTTGGCGACAGTATTTATTACCAGGTATGTGCAAACAATTCTTGCGACATTGCCGGAGTCGAGTTCTATGTAATCTTTCGCAATACCGTGCCCTTTGCCGGAAACGACAACTTCTCTGTCGAGTTCAATACAGCAAGAACAGGAAATGTGGCAGCCAATGATGGTGATCCCGATTCAATAACAGATCCAATCGACACTTCATTGGATTGGTTTAAGTTCACGAATCCGACGAATGGCATCGTGAATGTCTTTTCCGTTGACGGAACGTTCACGTACACTCCAAATACTGGATTCACAGGATCAGACTCCTTCAAATACTACGTGGTCGATCACTGCGGACTATATGCCACAGCAACGGTAAATCTTACAGTTGTGGGTCCGAACCTAAACCCAACAGCCAATGATCAAACGCTGAGCAATCTAAGCGAGGATGTGACCTATTCCGGAACACTGAACGCTTTGGTTAGTGATCCCGAAAACGACATCATAACGTTTAGCTTGATTACTGCACCGGCATTCGGCACGCTAGTTCTTTCGTCGAACGGAAGCTACACCTTCACCCCAATGGCAAACTTCACGGGCAACTTAAGCTTCACCTTCAGCGCTTGCGATGCCGTTGGTCAATGCGATCAGGGAATAGTGAACCTTACCATCAACAACGTCGACAATGACCCTCCACAACTCAACAACGATGATAAAATCATCATTGAAGACTCACCGGATACAATCGATGCTTCGACCAATGACTTCGATGATACCGGCACACTTACCTACACGGTATTTGCTCAGCCTTCAAATGGTGTTGCCGCTTTGGTTAATTCCAACGGTCAGTTCAGCTACACGCCCAGCGCGAATTTCTTCGGCACCGACAGCTTCGTTATTCAAGCATGTGACGGCGTGAACTGCGCAACATCGGTTGTGAATGTGCAGATAAACGGAATCAACGATGCGCCAACAGCTAGTCCATTTGCAATCACTACAAACGAAGATTCGAATATCAGTGGCAGCATCAATACCCTTGCGGATGCTGAACAGAATGCGCTGACCTATACAGTGACAGGTGGCAACACCATTGCGGGCCTCATCATTAACAGCAACGGAACTTACAACTACATAGCACCCACCAACTACTTCGGAACGCAAACCATCAGCATTCAAGGATGCGACCCACAAGGCTTGTGCGCAACTACTACTATGACCTTGGTCGTAAATGCCGTGAATGACTTGCCGATTGCTTCCAATGATTCTTTCAACACAAATGAAGACATCACGTTAAGTGGAAATTTGAGTAACGGAGAGTACGACATAGAAGGAGGCTCCCTCACCTACTCTGCCACTCAATCGGCAACTGGTGGGCAACTCAACCTCAGCCCGAACGGTCAATTCACCTATACACCCAACACAAATTGGTTTGGCAACGAGGCCATCACTGTCAACGTATGCGACTCGCAAAACGGTTGTACACCCACTTCACTCTCGATAACGGTCAACTCCGTGAATGACTCGCCAACGACTGTGCCGGCAAGCCTCACTGCACTTGAAGACAACACCCTGAACGGCAATCTTGGAAACTATGCAAGCGATGTCGAAACAGCACAAATGACCTACAGCGTGCAAACAACTGCTAGCTCAGGCACCTTCAACTTAACGCCGAACGGGAACTTCACCTTCACACCAGCTAACAACTTCTCGGGAACCGTGAGTGCTTCATACCTGGCATGTGATGCAGCGAATTCGTGTGTCAGCGGATTGATCTCCATAAATGTCGCGAGCGTTAACGATGCACCTATAGCAGCCAATTTAAACCTCAATATCAACGAAGACCAATCAGCATCCGGCGTGATATCCGGAATTTCAGATGTCGACAACAGCAACCTTACCATCACGGTTACGCAAGGAGCACAAAACGGGATATTCACGCTGAACAACAATGCAGCATACAGCTACCAACCCTCTGCAAACTACGTAGGCAGTGAAACGATTTCTTACACGGTTTGCGATCCAATCGGACTTTGCGCCACCGGCAACATAGCAATTCAGATTGCTTCTGTGGAGGATGTTCCGCAAGTAGCAGGTGAGTCATATGCCGTAATCCAAGGCAACCTGCTTACGGGCAATGCCGCTTCCAATGATAGCGATGGAGACGCAGACGTCTTAACTTATACTGCGATTAATTCCGCCCAAAACGGCGAATTGAACTTCAGCAGCAACGGAAGCTTCACCTATTTACCAGACATCGGATTCATAGGAACCGAAAGCATTAATTACACGGTGTGCGACGATAACGGCAACTGCGGTTCATCTACTATAACGATTGATGTGCTTACTTCCAATACCACACCTTTTGCTGCTCCTGCCTCGGCTTCCATAAACGAAGACACTGTGCTTAATGGAAATTTACTAACGAGCATTACCGATGCGGAAGGCGGCTCCTTCACATTTACAACGCTTTCTCAACCTGCACATGGTACACTTCAATGGCTCTCAAATGGAAACTATGTTTTTACCCCGGATGTGAATTTCAATGGCGAAGACACCTTTATCTATCGCGCATGCGACAACGGAGGATTGTGCGCAGAAGCTACAGTAACGATTTCAATCAACCCGATAAACGATGCGCCGGTAGCGGTTGTTGAATCGATCACATTGAATGAAGACGAAAGCTTCAACCAGTTGATTGGAGCAGGCTCTTTCGATGCAGAAGGAGATGCTATCAATTATGAAATGATTGCAACGGCATCCAATGGAATTGCCGTGCTCAGCATTACAGGCGTGTTGAACTATACACCTGCTCCCAACTTTTGGGGTATCGATGAAATAACCATACAGCTATGCGACGAAAACAATGCATGCACAGAAGCCGTTCTTGAAATATCGGTTTTATCCATCAACGATATGCCGATTGCCAACTCGACAAATGTTGGAACTCAGGAAGACGAACAAGTAAGCGGAAATCTATCAGGCTTTGTGAGTCACAACGATGAAGAGACCTTGTTTTTCGGAACTATGATTGCACCGCTTAGCGGCACTTTAGTTATCCAAAACACCGGCGAATACACCTACTCGCCCAACAATAATTTTTTCGGTAACGATCAGTTCACCTTCTTGGTGTGTGATCCGCTCGGCGCATGCGATACAGCCAGTGTTTACATCTCAATTTCATCAACGAACGATGCGCCACAAACTGGCAATGATGCCCTAATCCTCAACGAAGATCAACCGGCCGAAGTGAATCTCGCTGCCAATGATTTTGAGGTGGAAAATCAATCCATGTTCTACGAATTGATTGGTTCATCCAACCTGGGTGAAGTAAATCTAACAGCTACGGGCAATTTCTCATTTGTGCCACAACCCAACGTGTTTGGATCCGAAACATTGATGGTATCGGTATGCGACTCTCAAGGTACATGCAGCGAATCAAGCTTAGAAATAACCGTCAACTCGGTGAATGATTTACCAAACGTGTTGGAACAAGCATATTCAACAGAAGAAGACATATCACTGAACGCAACGCTTCTTTACATGGTAAGCGACATAGAAGAAAGTGAGCTCAACTTTACAACGACCTCAAATCCATCCAACGGAATTCTGGAGCTCAATAGCAATGGAATGTTCACTTATACCCCCAACGAAAATTACTACGGAACGGAAAGTTTGGCATACACCGTGTGCGACACCGATGGCGGCTGCAGCGAAGGCCTACTTGAAATCGTGATTACTCCAATCAACGATTCACCGCAAGCACAAAACACTCAAATCACACTTTCAGAAGATTCGGCCACAGAAGGCAGCTTCTTGGATTTTACATCCGATGCGGATAACGATGCATTAACCATCAGCGTGCTTCAGCCCTCAGAGCACGGCACATTCATAACGACACCTGACAACGGCTTTGTATATGCGGCGACCGCGAATTTCTTTGGACTCGACTCACTTCAATACTCGGCATGCGATGCAGCAGGAGTATGCGACAGTGCCACACTCATTTTCGAGGTTACCTTCCTCAACGACATGCCCATCATCAACGATGAAGCTGTCCAAATTCTGATCAATTCAACTTACAATGGCTCTGTAGCAACGAACGATGTGGAACTCGATTACGAGCCTCTCATCTATTCTATCATCGACGACAACTCCGGCGGAATGTTCACATTGCAATCCGATGGGAGCTACACATACGTTCCTACAACCGATACAACCGGCCTTTTCACATTGCAATATGAAGCCTGCGACCCTTGCAACGCTTGTGAATACGGAACCCTATCACTTTACGTGGTAAACGAAGAAGAAGCAAATACTCCGCCTACTGCATTCAACTACCAGGGTCAACTATGTCCGGGTGGTTCAATAGCCATTAATCTGCTTAACATGATTGCCGATGCAGAAGAGACATCCCAAGAGTTAAACCTATCCTTTGGCACCGCAAACAGCGGCAATTATCAACTCGACGCAGAAACACAAGAACTCGTTTATCAAGCAAGCGCATTCGCATCAGGACAAATTGTAATCCCCTATTTCGTGTGCGACAACGGTGTAATTTCCATGTGCGATACGGCGGAAATTGTGTTGGATATACTACCAAATTCTCCGATTGAAATCACGGGATTCCAAACGGAGCAGATTACCTGCTTTGGCTCTGCCAACGGAAGTATTTCGGTGGAAGCGCAAACCACACTCGGTTCTGTCACATACAACTGGAACAATGGAAGCGAAGTCTCCTCCATCGGTCAATTATCACCAGGCATTTACACAGTAGAAATTTCATCCGATGTTCCTTGCCCGATTAATCAGACTGCACAATTCGAAATTTTCCAACCTGCTGAATTAATCGGAACATACACCTTCATTGATGCTGACGGCACGAACTCCACGTTAGGCGATTCGTTGCAGATCAGCATTTCAGGAGGAACACCCGGCTATTCCATTTCGTGGATCACGCCTGAAGGCACTATTAACAACCAAGAGAGGATTGAAATCACTGCCAATGGCAATTACTCCTACACCATCACCGACGCACACGATTGCATGTATTCAGAAAACATTTTGATTGCTCATGTAAACGAAATAGCATCGCGCCTTGAGTTGAACGTATTCCCCAATCCGATTGAAGGAAGCGAAAGCCTTCAGATCAGTTGCAACACAAACGTCGAAACACTTGAGATAATGGACAGCAAAGGCGCACTCGTTCTTCGCAAGAATGCGTTGGGCTATTGCACAACCATGGAAACTGCTTCCTGGCCTGCAGGAGTTTACACCCTTCGAATCTCTACGCAAGAAGGCATCATTGCTCGACGCATTGTGAAGCAATAGAAATCTATTTGCTCAAATACAAGTTGCGCTCAGCATAAATCTGACGGAAGAAAGGATCACGCAAATCCTTGATAAAGCGAATGGCTTCTCCGGTGCTCTTCATTTCAGGACCCAGCTCCTTCTTCACCTCGGGAAACTTCTCGTAACTGAATACAGGAATCTTGATGGCGTATCCGTTGCGCTTGGGGTTAAACGTGAAGTCTTTCACTTTCTTTTCACCGAGCATAACCTTGGTAGCATAGTTCACATAAGGCTCATCGTATGCCTTGGCGATGAACGGCACAGTGCGCGATGCGCGAGGGTTTGCCTCAATAATATACACCACGTCATCCTTAATAGCGAATTGGATATTGATGAGTCCAACTGTTTTAAGTGCCTTGGCAATTGTGCGCGTGTGCTCTTCAATTTGCGTAATCAAAAAATCACCGAGGTTGTAAGGAGGCAAGACAGCATATGAATCTCCACTATGGATGCCTGCAGGCTCAATGTGCTGCATGATACCGATGATGTAAACATCTTCACCGTCGCAGATAGCATCGGCTTCAGCTTCGATGGCGCCCTCCAGAAAGTGATCGAGCAGAATCTTGTTGTCTGGCATGTCGTTGAGAATATCCACCACATGTTTCTCAAGCTCCGATTCATTAATCACGATCTTCATTTTCTGTCCACCCAACACGTAACTCGGGCGAACCAATAGTGGAAAGCCCAAATCGCGTGACAGTTCAATAGCCTGCTCTGCACTTTCCACAACACCAAACTTCGGGTATGGAATGTTGTGTTCTTTCAGTAACGTGGAGAAACTACCACGGTCTTCCGCCAAGTCGAGCGATTTGAAATCAGTGCCAATGATCTTTATTCCATACTTATCCAACTTCTCGGCAAGCTTCAAAGCAGTTTGTCCGCCAAGTTGAACAATCACACCTTCCGGCTTTTCATGCTGAATAATATCGTAGATGTGCTCCCAGAAAACAGGTTCGAAGTAGAGCTTGTCGGCCGTATCGAAATCGGTTGAAACTGTTTCCGGATTGCAAT
>Ga0114980_10000616_pt1 | contig 25579 bp, 22 predicted proteins | sample S_140806_EF_Meta_FD_87018 | JGI IMG/M metagenome (GOLD analysis project Ga0114980, IMG submission 87018) | Freshwater microbial communities from Lake Simoncouche, Canada to study carbon cycling - S_140806_EF_MetaG | ecosystem: Environmental > Aquatic > Freshwater > Lake | place: Lake...
CACCCCTTTGGGCAGCAATTTCTCGCCGGCCCAGGCCCGTGAAAATGTGTTAATCTACCAAGATCAATCCAAAACGATGGCAGGTTACCAGGTGACCTATAGCGGTGACTCGATCGCAGGTCCCAACCGATATTACAAACTGCTTTTCCAAAAAAAGAACGCGCAAGGCCAGTGGGTCTACCATCGGACCCTTTACCCCAACGCCCAAATCAATCCCAAAATGGGGCTGATTGCATCGCCCGCTACCATGCATTTCTGGGACCACGATTTGTACATGCACGTTACCCAAGTTCCGGATCCCGAAAATTTTGAACAAAAATCCCGGACCTACGCCGAGCCAGTTTTGCATTACCTCGATGCCCGGGGTGATACGCTGATGCTCAAAGAATCGCTCGTGATTTTTGAAGGGCTCCAAACGCGATTGGACGATGAGTGGAAGGAGGAAACCGCCGGTGCTGAAGCCGCTGTTGGTGCACCGCTGCGGGTACGCAATCTCAACGAAGAATTTCGATTGATGCCCGTCTATGTGCTTCGCGGTGGGGTTGAGTTCCGGTATCCGGACCAGACCCAAGAACCCGGAATGCGGGTTGAATTACAAAAAATTGATCCGCAATCCGGCCAGGTTGCCTTGTCCGTCCAAACCTTGCAACCCGCACCGCGGGCCTATGTTGTTCTCAAAATGTTACGGTTTCCCTGGATCAACGCGGTTTGGTACGGCAGTTTTCTCTTGGTTGGGGGACTTAGCCTGAGCGTTGTCCACCGCAACCGTCAATACAGCCGTGAGCGAACCGCTGATTAAGCAGGGACCAGTCCAAGAGACCAGCCTGACCTTGGTCGGTTCGGGACAGGCCGCGTGGGCCCTGGGTTCTGCACTGCATGAGAGTGGTGTCCGGGTTCAACGGGTCGTAGCTCGGCCCAACGGGCGGGGTGCCGCTCTGGCCCAGCGTCTTGAGGCATCGTGGGTGCCCTGGCATGCGGATCAACCCCTCCCCAATCATTGGCCACCCTCCCCTGACCAAACCAGCCCTGACCAAACCCGCGTCACCTTGCTGGCGGTTTCGGACGATGCCCTTCCAGAGGTGGCCTCTTTTTTTGGAACCGATCAAACCGATGCCCTTGTTCATTGCAGCGGAACTCGCTCTTTGGAGGACTTGGCCGTTCATCCGGCTCGTGGGGTTTTTTGGCCCATCCTCAACCTCAGCAAGGCGGTTGAAACGACTTGGAAGGGGGCGCCCATCCTCATCCAAACCGAGGATGCATCCCTCCATCAAACCTTGCACCACTGGGCCCATCGAATCGGTGCCACAGCGCGGGATGTGACCGAAGTCCAACGGCAAAAACTGCATTTAGCAGCGGTTATGACGGCTAATTTTAACAATATACTCCTGCATTGGGGGCATCTTTTGACCCAAGAATGGGGAACCCATCGGGACTTATTTTCCATCCTCTCGCAACAGTTAAATGAATTTGAGCAAAACCCCCAAGACCCTTTGACCCGTCAAAGCGGCCCTGCCTGGCGAGGTGACCAACAAACCTTGGAATCGCATTTGCGCTTGCTCCAGGACGATCCGGAAGGAACCGCCCTCTACCGATGGTTTAGCAGCCTGATCCAGCGATTGCGCGATCAATCCCCCACTTAAATCCATCCTTTGAGCCGATTCGCCTCTATCGCCTTGGTCCTACGAGGATTGCGACCCATCAACTTGATTCTCTTGATGTTGGCCCTTCCGTCGTTCAGGTATTTTTTGATGTTACCGGTTCTTGAAACCCGTTTGCTCAACTTTGGATTAAGCGATACGGGATTTGCCCTTTTGGTCCTGGGCGCGGGCATGATAGCCGGGGCAGGCAACCTAATCAATGATTATTTCGATCAGTTAAGCGACCGAATCAACCTCAAACAAAGGCAGGTCCCTTCCGAAAAGGTATTTTGGTCGGTGTACACCACCCTCAACCTCCTGGGGCTCTCGCTCTGTGGTTGGGCCGCTTGGGAAGCTGGTTTGCTCAACCTAACCCTGATTCCCCTGGCCGCCGTGATGCTCCTGTTCCGCTATTCGGAGCATTTCAAAGGCCGAAGTTGGTCCGGACCCCTGGTCATTGTTTTGTTATGCCTGCTATGGGTGGCCCTGCCTTGGCTCTATGAATTCAAGGCCATGGGCATCCTCTACCGCTATTATCCCACCGACGCCCAATTCCTGAACCAAACCTGGCTGGTTTACCTGGGGCTGGTGGCATTGGTCACCCTAAGTCGTGAACTCATCAAAGCCTGCCAAGACAGGGCCGGAGACCTCGCAGCCGGTCTTCAAACCATTGCGGTGGTGATGGGCCTCAAGGGTTGTCGGAACATGGCTTTCGGAGCTTGGCTACCGGTTCCTGTTTTGAATCTCTTCGTGGTGCGACACCAAGTCTTGACCGGCGCCATCGCGGAATCCCTCTATTCAAGCATCGCACTCGTCTTGGCGTTGGTGATCACCTTCCGTCTTTACCGCGTACAATCCTCCGACGAAGCTGCGCGGGTTTCGTTGCTCCTCAAAGCCTATTTGGCCCTAGGTATCGGATCGCTTTGGGTCTATTATATGTTATTTCTTTACATGGCCCCGTGATGATGCCCACCGCCCCACTCAAATTGCGCTACAACTTGGTATTGGGATCGGGTTCTCCCCGTCGACAGGAATTACTTCAGCGAGTCGGCCTGCCCTTTGACCTGCGGGTGGTACCGGTGGATGAAACGGTGGATCCCTCTTGGAAAACGGACCAAGTAGCCGAGCATCTTGCCCTCCAAAAAGCACGGGCCATCCCCATCGCTGATCATGAATTGCTGCTGACGGCCGATACCTTGGTTTTGTGCAAAGGCCAAATCCTGGGCAAACCCAAAGACCCAGCGGAGGCCGTCGCCATGCTACGCCTTTTGTCAGGGAACGAACACGATGTCATGACCGGGGTATGCCTGAGGACCACCCAAAAAGAAATCATCCTGGGAGCCCGTACCCGCCTCGAATGGTACCACCTCGATCCCAAGGAAATCGATTGGTACGTCCAGGAATACCAACCATTGGACAAGGCCGGTGCCTACGGTATTCAGGATTGGATGGGCCTGCGGGCTGTCAAATCCATCCAGGGTTGCCCCCTCAATGTCATGGGCCTTCCCCTACCTCTGGTCTACGAACGATTGTTTTCGGAGTTTTCCCTAGAAAGAGGAAGCCTCAATTCCATGCAAGTACCCGATTCATTGGAATCGACCAATGCCAAGGTGCCTCCGTGCAATTCAGCAATCTGACGTGCCATGGACAAGCCCAGCCCCATCCCCTGCGATCGGGTGCTAAAGCTGACCTCAAATATTCGCTCCTGAAGGGCCGGATCGATTCCAATTCCGTAATCCCGTATCCTTGTTACGACCTGCTCATGAACCAAGGTCATCCCCAAATCCAGCCGAACCTTCCCGTCTTCAAGAGGCGTTGCTCCATCGTTCACGGCCTGGCAGGCGTTTTGTAACAAATTCTGGAGTACGCGTTGCAATCGCCCTTTGTTGCCCCAAACCTCCCCCTTCCCTTCTGGAATCCGATCGGTCCAATGAACCTGGATTTGTTCGCCGTACCATGCCACCACCTCATCGACCGCCTCCGGCCATGAAAACCTTTCCTTGTCCGCCTCCTTTTCTTTGGCGAATTCACGGTAGGTATCCGCTATTTCAGTCAGAAAATCAATTTGTTGCAGAATGAGTTTCGCGTCGTTTTCAAACTTTTGGGTAAAAACCTCCGGGTTCTGGGTCTTGTCCCGTAACATCTTTTGAATACGCAATTTCATCGGCGTTAGCGGATTCTTGATATCGTGGGCGATCTGCCTCGCCATTTCTTTCCAGGCGGTATTGCGTTCAGCGGAGGCCAATTTGGCTTCGTTCTCAGCCAAGGACTGCACCATTTGGTTGTAGGATTTGAGCAAGAGCCCCAATTCCCCCCGGCCCTGGTCTTCGTTAATGGTGTTTTTTCGTCCGGATTTGGTTTGTAGCATGGCTTTGGTGAGGGCCTGAAGGGGGGCGGCAACGCCTTTGGCCAAACGAAAGGCCAGGTACACCGCCAACAAGGTCACCAAAATAAAAAACGAGAAAACACCGGCCAGGTATTCACTCAAGCCCCCCTTGTCGGTTTGGTTCAAAAAAGGCAAACCCAACACAGCCAAAACTTTTCCATCCGAACCCCGCAATGCCTGATAGGCCCCTCGAAAATCCAAACGATCCAAACGCTCGTTGACCGAACGGTATTGGTTTTCCCCTTGGCTCAAGGAATGCCATACATCATAGGGCATCCAATCCGAAACCAATTTTTGGTCAAACCAAAGACTGCGCGAGCCTCCTTTGAATCGCCCTCTTTCATCGTAAATATAAAAATCCAAATCATTGACCGACGCCCAATCCCTCAGAGCGCGAACCGAACCTTCGGACAAAGCAGGATCTTGAACGGAGAGATTCTGGGCAACCCGATAAAACTGATTCATTTGGGACCACATGGCCGTTTCGGCCTCTCGCTCAAAGCGGCGCGTGATGAACCAAGTGGTGAAGGCGACCAGCAAAGCAATCACCCCAAATACCAGGGCGGTGGAGGCCCATTGAACTTTGGTTTGAAACCGTAGTTCAGCCCACCCGTTCCAGGGGTTCCCCAGGGCCCATCGACGAATCCCTCCCATGGCCCGAAATCGTTCGGCCCAACCCAAAAACAGCCAAACCAAGGCTCCAAACGAAATCGGTAAAACCAACGAAGGCCAAGCCAAAGCCTGCACTGCCCATTGACCGGATGGATTCCGGTAAACCAGCAAAGGGCTACCCCCATTCCATAACACCAAACGTTCTTGGGATGTTTCCACCGATCCCTCCCATTGTTTGGGCACCCGGTAAGGGTACGGAGCCAAGCCTTCCTGAAAAACCAAAAAACCATCTTGGTACAACGCCAAACCCAGGGCCGAGGACCCACCGACATTCAAGCCGGAACTTGGGCCCAAAATCGCCGGTATCGGCGAAAGGCTTGGAAAGAATTTTTGATTTAACCCCACCGACAACGTATCCGGAACAACGCCCGTTGGTCCCAAAGCCACCCGAACACGGTAGGCGCTTCGACCTCCTTCAGGCTTTTCTTGAACCGAGCCTTTCCATTGCGTCCCCCCGTCGGTGGATGGAAGGAGGCTGTCTTCCGCGGGATGAAATTCAAAGGATTGAAAATCAAAAAAAGGTCGCAAGTTCCGCGAATGACGATCCAACAAGGCCTGCAACGCAGCCCTGTTGGGGGGCACGCCCCACGCCGGAGACTGAAACGATGAATCGGAACGCAGCGCGTCAATCCAAGGCATAAAATAGGTATACGCCTCAATCGGGCGGGCTTGAACGAGGGCCTCTACACGACTTCTGGCCTGGTCCAAACCCACCCTGGCATGTTGAGCATAACACAAAACCGATAACAGCCCTCCAACCATCCCGTACAAGCCAATACGGGTCCAGGTAGTCGCAAATGGACGATCCAAGGCCCAGCCAAGGACGGTCCAGGCCAGCCCCCCAAGACCCAAAACCAGCGACCATTCGTCCAATCCCTGCCAAATCCACCAGCCTGTTACGATGAAAAGGGCCCCAGAAAGGAGCCAACGACGGTACGGGGCCATGGAATCGTGTCCTGGACGTTGAGCAGAACGTGGAGACAAGAGCGCTGACGCCAATCCCAAGACCAAAAGCAGCCAAGCGGTATCATCCCAAGACCAACCCAAAGGATCGGCCCAACCTATTTTGCGATATCCCGCGTCCAGCGAACAGGCCAGCAAAACATAGGACCCCCAAACCCGCACAGGACCACTCCAAAAGGCCGAAAAACGAGCGGTCATTGGAAAAACCCACAAGCTCACCAAGGCCAGAACCGCTTGGCTCCACGCCCAACCCTTCAGGGGCTCGTGCAGAGAAAAAAATTCCGATTCCCCCCATCGTCCTTTGTAAAGCCAGAATAGGCCTGTGATCAAACCGACGCCCCACGAAAACAAGGAAATCGTCGCCGACCAAGGGCCAGCCGAGGGACGATACCAAATCCATAACAAAGCCCACAGTGAGAGCCACAACAACATGCCAGCGTTGAACCAGGTTTGAATTCGGGGGTCATCGACCGTTGCAGCGGCCTTGCCTGCAATCTTGAACCAAACCCTGCCCTGCCATCGAACCGGATGCCCGTTGCGATCCACTTGAGGTCTCCAAACCAAGAGATGTTCACCCCCCACCCCGGGCCATTGCAATCCATCCAAGAGGGAGATGGACGCCAGAGGGTACCGGTACGTCAGTCGGTAAAACAAAACTTGTACTCCGGCATCCACCTGCTTGACCCAGGCCAAACCCTGACCGTTTTGGATCTCCACAAAATGCAGACCTCTCAAGGATGTCAACATTTTATCGTCCGAAGACATTAAGCCACGACCCGACCAAAAGAGACGCTGACCTTTGGCATCCAACAAGATGTTCTCAAAACCAGAAGGTGGAGCCGCGTCCCAGGGTTGGATGGACTGCGCCTGCTTATTCAGTTCCGGAAGTCGCTGTTCAAAGTAGGCATCCGCTTCTGCTGCAAGGTCATCGCTGCTTCGCTGGAGTCGAGGATAACACCAAATCAACCAAGCGGCGACCGGCAACAAACCCAAAAGAACCCACCCTTGAAACCGGTCCCCGAACACCGTCCATCGCTTCATTTTCGATTAGGGTTGAGGGCCCCATTCGCGGCGGACATAGGATGCCACCCCCTCTTCGAGGGAGGTGAATGCGTGTTCGCAGCCCAAACGCCCCATCCATTGCATGTCGGCACAGGTATAGTATTGGTAGCTATCCCGAATGGAAAGCGGTGTATCCACAAATTCAATCCGGGGCTCCAGCTGCAAACTTGCAAAAAGTGCGAGAACAAGGTCCTTGAACGTACGAGCCTGGCCGCTACCCAGGTTGTAAAGCCCCCCCGGGTGAACATGGGTCATGAACCAAAGGCAAACGGCCGCCACATCATCAACCCAAACGAAATCTCGGCTTTGATGCCCGTCCTCAATATCCAGGCGATGCGAACGAAACAATTGGACCTTACCGGTTTCCTGAATTTGACGGTAGGCGTGCCATACCACGGATGCCATCCGGCCTTTGGGGCCTTCGCCCGGACCGTAAACATTAAAAAATTTGAGCCCGGCCCAGCGCAAGGGCGTTCGATGCTGCTCCCGCACCCACAGGTCAAACCGATGCTTGGACCAGGCGTAGGGGTTCAAAGGGCGATAGCGATCCAACCCATCCAACCCATCCATGAACCCGTGCTCGCCGCCGCCGTAGGTAGCGGCCGATGAAGCATAAACCAACGGCAAGCCAAACTCAGCACATATTCTCCAGACTTCCTTGGAATAATTCAAATTCAAGCGATCAAAGACTTCCTCATCCATCAGCATGGTGTCGGTCCGCGCACCCAGATGAAAGACCTGCTGAACGTAGGCCTGGTTTTGGTGCAGCCAGTCAGGAAAAACATCCCGATGGACGGTTTGGCCAAACAGTCCGGATTCCAGACGCTGGGCCTTGGTCCGGTCGTTCCAATCGTCCACCAAAACCAAATCCCGGTATCCCAGCCCGTTGAGGCGAGCGGCCAGGTGCGCTCCAATAAATCCTCCAGCTCCTGTTACGATTATCATTGCCCAAAATTAAGCCTTTGTATCTTTGGCCGCCTATGATTCTTGTTACCCGCAAAGCTCATTTCAACGCCGCTCACAAACTGTGGAATCCCCAATGGGACCAAGCACGCAACGAAGAGGTCTTTGGCAAATGCGCCAACAAGCATTGGCACGGGCATAATTTTGAACTTTGGGTCACCGTGGCCGGTGAAGTGGATCCGGATACCGGCTTTGTGGTCGACCTCAAATGGCTCAAAAAAATCATCGAAGATCGGGTCATTGAACCTCTAGACCACTCGAATATCAACCTGGACGTGCCTTTTATGCAGGGTCGCATGGCCTCGACGGAGAACTTGGCCATGGCTATTTGGGACCAATTGTGGGAAACTCTGCAGCACCCCCGCTACCGCCTTTACAGCCTCCAACTCTTTGAAACCCCCAACAATTCCGTAACTTATTACGGTCCCGGTTTTGGAGGCCTCCCCCCCGCACCTTAAACCAACCAAAGCCTATGCGCGCCTATCTCTTTCCTGGACAAGGATCCCAATACCCCGGCATGGGCCGCGATTTGCTGGCCTTGGATCCCTTGGCAGAAACCCGTTTGGATCAGGCCTCCGAAATCCTGGGCTATTCCATCAAAAGCCTCCTTTGCGATGGCAGCGAGGAAGATCTCAAAGCCACCAAGGTGACACAGCCGGCCGTTTTCTTGTACTCCGTGATTTGGGCCGAAATCCTGGGGGAACGATTTGAACCATCGATGGTCGCCGGGCATTCCTTGGGAGAATTTTCGGCCTTGACCGCAGCCGGGGCCCTGGACTTTGGGGACGGATTGCGCCTCGTTGCCCTTCGGGCCGCGGCCATGCAAAAAGCCTGCGAAGAACAACCTTCGACCATGGCGGCGATTTTGGGACTGGACGACGAGCGGGTCGTCGACATTTGTGCCAGCGTCCATTCCGAAACGGTGGTGGCCGCTAATTTTAATTGCCCTGGGCAGGTGGTCATTTCCGGAGGGCCCGTTGGCGTCCAGGAAGCCGGCCAAAAAGCCATCGAAGCCGGAGCCCTCAAGGTGGTCCCCCTGCAGGTCGGCGGAGCCTTCCATTCACCCTATATGGCCAGCGCAGCGCAAGCCTTGGAAACCGCCTTGGCGGCCACCACACTGCGCGCACCACGCTGCCCTGTTTACCAAAACATAGCCCCCAACGAAGGCAGAATCGATCCAGAGAAAATACGGGAAGGCCTCAACCTTCAGTTAACCGGCGCCGTACAATGGACGCAGGGCGTGCGGGCGATGATCCGTGATGGGGCCACCGAATTCAGCGAGCTGGGACCCGGCAAAGTTTTGCAAGGACTTATGCGCAAGATTGATCGGCAGGCCGCTGTGGTAGCGGTTCTTTGACAACCCGCAGCATGCGGGGTTTGCCTTGCATATCCCTCCGGATTTGGGCCTGACAACCTGGCCATAACAACAAACATTCCTCGGCATAACGAGGGTTGAGCTCCAGCCAAAAAGAACGGGCCACCGGATCTTTCAAAAAATGTTCTGCCAAGGCGCGGTACACATCCAACGGGTCCTGACTCGGGGCAAAAAGAGCCCTAGAAGGCTCGTATTCAAGGACATGTTCCTCCATTTGGGCGGCTTCATTCAGACCGATGTAGGGTGGATTGCTGATCCATAAAGCTGCAGAGGGTGGCACCCAAGCCTTGTCCATAAAGTCAGCCTGCAGGCCAACAAAACTCGACTCCAAGCCCCAGGCTACGGCATTCTTTCTGGCGGTTTTCAAAGCCTCCTCCGAAACATCCATCCCGTAAACCGGACGACAGCCTCCCTTCCAGGACAAGGCCAAAGCCAGGCAACCGCTCCCCGTTCCCAAGTCCAAAAAAGCCTCCGCGTGGTTCTCCTTCTCTTCGAGTACCCAGGCCACCAATTCTTCGGATTCAGGCCTTGGAATGAGCACGGAACGGTCGACCTCCAGGGTTCTTCCCATAAACCAGGCCTTGCGCAGCACATATTGAACCGGCTCCCCGGATACAAGGCGGTTCCACTGGACTTCGTCCGGATCATGCGAAGATTCTTCCATCCAAAAGCGACGCATCGCGGCCAATTCCCCGGAAGGGTAACGATCGCCTAAACGGCGCTTCCATTCCTCCATTGTCGCCGTCCCGCTTGGATTCATTGTGCAGGCAAGTTAGGCAGAAGAACTAATTTTGGCGATACCATGATGCGTCCCCCTCTTCCATCGGATTTACCTTTTATTCGTCGCTGTTTGGAATTGGCCGAACGTCCGGCGGCAGCGGTCTCTCCCAATCCTTTGGTTGGGGCTGTGATTACCTTGGACAACCAAGTTGTTGCCGAGGGTTATCACAAGGCCTGCGGTTTAGCCCATGCCGAAGTCAACGCTTTGGAAGAATGGAAGGCCTATCTCCAAATTCACCAACTTGGTGAAGGAGCTGCTGCGGCTGCCACGCTCTATATCAGCCTGGAACCCTGCAATCATCAAGGCCGAACCCCGCCCTGCACAGATGCCATCCTTGAATCTGGAATTGGAACGGTGGTCTACGCCTGCACCGATCCCCATCCCTTGGTCCAGGGCCGAGGTTTGGAGCGCCTTCGAACCGCCGGCCTTCAGGTCCGCGGTCCCGTTCTCGAAAAAGAAGCCCGTTGGATGAACCGACGCTTCGAAACCATGGTGCACCAAAAGCGACCCTATACCGTACTCAAATGGGCTCGAACCGCGGACGGGTACCTTGACCAAGGAGAAAACGGGCCCGGGCCTCGAATCAGCGGACCCCAGGCTCAGCGTTGGGTCCATCGCCTCCGCAGGGAACAAGCCGCCTTGTTGGTGGGCGCCCGCACCCTCCTTCTTGACAACCCCCTTCTGGATGCCCGTTTGGCGGGTCCGCCCCATCCGCGCATCGCCGTTGCCGGGGATTCCCGGCCTTGGCCATTGAACCTTCAGGTTTTGCAACGAAATCCCCAACCCCTCCGTTTGCCCTGGCCAACGGACGGCCCGTCTGGTTCGGGGCCAACCAAAAGCCCCGAGGGACTCAAGTCCTGGCATAAGACTCTACTGGACGAGGGCCTGAATTCCGTGTTGGTCGAGGGTGGTGCAAAAACCCTGGAGCATTTCCTTCAAGAAGGCTGCTGGGACGAAATTCATGTCATCGAAAACCCCCATATGCTCACCGGAAAGGGGACGCCCGCTCCCGCTGAGCCCCAGTCCCCCCTCTTCAGTGGAAACCTGGGCACGGATCTATACCGGGTCTATCTGCACCCCGATTGGGTCCCTGGACAAAATGCTCCCGACCTGGATTATCTTCGCGACCACTTTAGCCCTCAACTCTCCCCATCATGAATCACAAAATCCTCCACGCCGTCCTTTTGGCCACCGGGCTCTGGACTGTATCCTGCAATGCCCAAAACAACAAAATGAAAAAAGAAGACCTCAAAACCGAATTGGATAGCGTATCCTATGGATTGGGCGTAAACATCGCCTCCAACATCAAAACCCAAGGGATCAAGGAATTGAACCTCCAGGCCATGATGAAAGGCATGGAACATATTTTGGCAGGTGACAGTCCCTGGATGGGTGATCAAGAGGCCATGATGGCCATTCAAGGTTATTTCACCAAAATCTCCGAAGCCAAGGGTGCCGAAAACAAGAAAGAAGGCGAAGCCTACCTGGCCGAAAACGGCAAGAAAGCTGGCATTGTTACCACCGCAAGCGGTCTACAATACGAAGTCATCAAAATGGGCGACGGAGCCAAGCCCCTAGCGACCGACGAAGTCACGGTTCATTACCACGGAACCACCACCAAAGGGGAAGTATTTGATTCCTCCAAGGATCGCGGCGAACCCGCCACCTTCCCCCTCAACGGCGTGATTGCTGGTTGGACCGAAGGCCTGCAGCTCATGCCCAAAGGCTCCATCTTCAAGCTCTACCTGCCCAGCAATCTGGCCTACGGAGAGCGTGGGGCCGGCGAAAAAATCCCACCGCATGCTGTCCTGATTTTTGAAGTCGAACTGCTCGACATCAAGAAGAAGTAAGGCGACAGACCCTTCGTCTCCCAGTCCCGAACACCCATGGTGATCGAGCTACTGCTGATTGGGAAAATTCGTGAACCCTACGTGGTAAACGGATGCGAACATTTTCATGATCGCCTGAAGCATTATTGCCGTTTGACCGTCACGGAATTGGCGATCAAAGAACAAGGCCTTTCACCGGAGGATCAAAAATCAGCCGAGAATCGCTTGATTTTTAGCAAGTTAAAGCCACGACACGCGCTGGTTGTCCTGGACGAACGGGGCCAATCGGTGAGCAGTCCGGGCTTGGCAGGGCAACTCGATAAATGGGGCATTGCCGGAACGGACCGCGTTCAATTTGTGGTTGGCGGTGCGTACGGAGTTCAGGATGAATTACGTCGCAAGGCCGACTGGATTTGGTCCCTTTCTCCCCTTACCTTTCCGCATCCTTTGGTACGTCTGATTTTGATGGAACAATTGTACCGAGGGTTCAGCATTCTACATCACCAACCCTATCATCATGGATAAGCCCGGTTCCCTTCACCGCCCCCAGCGGCGCGTTCTCCTGTTGGGCTACAGCGGTCTGGTAGGTCAAGCCTTGCTGGAACTTTGCATCAAGAGCGATCAGGTTTACGAAATTCTTTGCCTGGGTCGAACCCAACCTCCTTTTACCCATTACAAATTACGCTGGGAGCGTTCCACCCTCCTGGAGCCCGGAACCGATGCCGGTCATTACACGGCCATTGATCGGGTTTTTTGTTGCTTGGGAACCACCCTTCGCAAAGCAGGGTCGCTGGAAGCCTTTCGCCGGGTCGATTACCAAATGGTGGTGGATGCCGGTATCCTGGCCCGTCAAGCAGGCGTTCCCTACTTTGGCGTTGTTTCATCCGCCGGCGCAAATCCCCAGTCCAGATTACCCTATGCCCGCACCAAGGGTGAAGTGGAAGAGGCTCTTCGCCGCTTGGAATTTGATCGGTTGAGCCTATTCCGCCCCGGCCTCTTGTTAGGCGATCGGAGCGAAAGCCGGCCTGCCGAATACGTAGCGAGGTTCACCTACCGACTCTGGGATTTTTTGTTGCCCCGCTCCGTGGCCGCCGTGGCCGCCAAGGACGTAGCCGCCGCCATGCTCTTGGACAGCCTCAAAGACGACCAAGGCACCGACCTCTACGACAGCCACCAAATCAAATTATTGGCCGGTTTACTTCCCCGTTAGGCCCGGTTTACTTCCCCTTGATGCCCGCCGTCTCCAAGCGGAGACCGGAGGAATACCCGGAAGACTTAACCAACCTTGGGGAGCACGTTGCCTTACTTCCAGCTCCAGACCGTTGGTGACCGCCACAACGGGTGCAGGTATCTGCATTTCGTAACCCGAAACCTGCCACCAGACCTCTTCGCTAAGCATGGTGTTTGGTGCTTTGCATTCCACCAAAACCAACGGCTCGCCCTCCTTGCCAATCACAAGCAAATCCATACGCGTCGAGTCCACACCGCCCGCGACTCGCTTTTCGATGACCAATCGGTTTTTGGGATAGCCCAAGTGGTTCACCAAATAATGGGCGAGGTGTTGGCGGACCCATTCCTCGGGACCTAGAACCAACCAGCGACGCCGGAAAGCATCCCAAACCTCCTCACGCTCCTGGTGCCAACGACGAAGCAGCTCCACCTCAGGAAAAAGGAAAGGGCGATTCAAAGGGGACCTATTCTCCATCATGGGACATCCAAAACTAAAGCATCGGCGTAATTTTGAATGAATAAACCATGAAAAGCAAAGAAGAAATTGTGCACGATTGGCTGCCCCGCTACACGGGTTTGGCTTTGGAAGATTTTACGCCGTATATCCTGCTCACCAATTTCAGCCATTACCTGGAACTTTTTGCACAGAAATTCAACGTCCCCATCCAAGGTTTGGACAAACCCATCAGCAGTGTCCGGGCCGGAGGTATCACCTTGATGAATTTTGGGATGGGTTCTCCGATGGCCGCAACGGTGATGGATCTGCTCACGGCCGTTTCCCCCAAAGCCGTTCTGTTTTTGGGCAAGTGCGGTGGTCTCAAAAAGAAAAACGCCTTGGGCGATTTTGTTTTGCCCATCGCCGCCATTCGTGGCGAGGGTACCTCCAGCGATTACTTTCCTCCCGAAGTACCGGCCTTGCCCTCCTTTGCCCTCCAAAAAGCCCTCTCCACCACCATCCGCGACTTGGGCCTGGATTATTGGACCGGGACTGTTTATACCACCAACCGCAGGGTTTGGGAGCATGACAAAGTCTTCAAAGCCTACCTCCAAAAAATCCGCGCCATGGCCATTGACATGGAGACCGCCACGTTGTTTTCGGTCGGCTTTTACAACGGCATCCCCAGCGGGGCTTTGTTGTTGGTCAGCGATCAGCCTATGATACCCGAAGGCGTCAAAACAGGGGTTAGCGACCGCCGAGTGACCGCTCATTATGCCCAAACCCACTTGGACATCGGAATCCAGGCCTTGAATACGCTTATTAATAACGGATTAACAGTCAAACATTTGCGTTTCTAATGGCTGCCAAAATTGCCCGCGAATGTTTGCAACAACCCCAGGAAGTCCTCCGCTGGTCCGGTTCGGTTTTGGTACAGGGCGAAGAACCCTATTTTGTGGATGCCTTGGGAGATTTATTGGAAAACCGCTTCCTTCCCGAACAGGCCCGCGATTTTAATCAAACGATTTTGTACGGCAAAGAATGCGATGCCGAACAAATATTCAGTGCCGCCAAACTCTTCCCCTTCATGGCCGAACAGCGGCTGGTGCTCGTGCGGGAGGCTCAACAAATGGCAGACAAAGAATGGGAAAAACTAGGAGCCTACCTCCAAAACCCCCTCGCTTCCACCCTCTTGGTCCTGCTGTACCGGGGCAAGAACCTGGACCGTCGCAAAAAAACCTACAAAATCCTGGAACAAAAAGGTTTGGTGGTCCAAAGCGATTCCCTCAAGGACCGGCAATTGGAGTCTTGGTTGGACGAAAAAGTAGCGGGGCATGGTTTCAGACTCAACCCCCAAGCCAAAGCCCTGCTCTTGGAATTTGTTGGCAATCGACCGGATCTTCTCGCCTCCGAGATCGAAAAACTCAGCCTCAACCTTCGGGACGGCGAACGCATCGAACCCGAGCATATCGAGAAATTCGTGGGGATTTCGAGGGAGTACAATGTGTTTGAACTCCAAGACGCCCTCGGAGAACAAGATGCCGGCCGGGCGTATCGATTGGCTGTCCACCTAGGGCAACAACCCAAAGCTTCTAATTTTAGTCTGCCCCTTTGTGTTGGGACTTTGTATGCTTTTTATCAAAAAGTGGCCTTGGTCCATGAGGCCTCGGATGCAGCCCCTCAGGCGTTGGCGACCTTGCTCGGCGTACATCCGTATTTTGTTACGGCTTACCGCAAATACGCCCGTTCCCTGCGTCCGCCCCGGCTTCGGCGCAGCATACGTATCCTCATGGAATACGATCTCAAATCCAAAGGGATGGGCCAAGGAGGCCAGGTGGGCGAAGCGGAGCTGACCCGCGAAATGATCCAGCAATTACTGCTGGATTAGCCAGGTGATTTAACGACCCTCGAAATACAAACGAGCCCTGGATTCGTCCAAGCGAATCTGGCTTTGCAATTCTTCCAGGCTGTCAAATTTGCGATCGTCCCTCAAGCGACTCAAAAAGCGAATGGTCATTTCTTGGCCGTACAAATCTCCATCGTATTCCATCAAATGGACCTCCACCACCGACTTTCCATGGCTCTGAAGGGTCGGGCGAGGACCGATGTACGCCATGCTTTGTTTCCAATCCGAGCCAACCCGGGCATGGACCGCATAGATTCCCGATTTGGGAATTAATTTGTTCGGGTCGTCCACCGAAAGGTTGGCCGTCGGATAGCCCAATCGTCGTCCGACCTGATCCCCGTGAACCACCGTGCCGCTCAAGGTATACGGATACCCCAAAAACATTTGGGCCAAAGCCACATCACCGCTTTCCAAAGAGTGGCGGATTTTGGTGGAGGAAACAGCCATCTGATCCAATGCCTGGCGTCCTATTTCTTGAACAGTAAAGGGCCACTGTTCGGTCATGCGCTGCAAAAAAGAATAATCCCCTTCCCGGTCCTTCCCAAAACGATGGTTGTATCCAATAACCAAGTGGGCAACGCCCATGCCTTGGACCAATCGGCCCAAAAATTCAGCCGCTGTTTGGTTGGAAAATTCCTTGTCAAACGGGACCACAAACAAGATGTCCAGCCCCAGCGCTTCCAACATTTCCCGTTTTTCGCGGTTGCTGCTCAACAGTTTCAATTTATCCGGGTCTTTGTTGAGAACCATGCGGGGGTGCGGATCAAACGTCATGAGGGTCGCCAGGCATTGCCGCTCTTTGGCTTCGCGCACCAAGGCCGAAATAATTTCGGCATGGGCCAAATGCACCCCATCGTACGAACCCATGGTGAGGGCCAAGGGTGCCGACTTGCGGTATTCTTCCAGGTTGTTAACGACGAGCATGGTCCGTTGGGGAATCGTTTTGCAAAAATGCGTCAAAATCTTCAAGCTGAAACGCTTGGTCCAAGGTAATAGAACCAATTCCTGTTCGACGCAGGCCCTCCAGGTAGGCGCCGCATCCCCAATAGGCCCCCAAATCATGAGCTAGAGACCGGATGTACGTACCCTTGGCACAACGAATTCGCAAGTCCATTTGGGGTTTATTCCATCCCAGCAGGTCGATGGCCTCGATATGCACCGTTCTGGCCTGCATTTCAAGGCTCTTTCCCTGCCGAGCCCTGGTATAGGACCTCACCCCGTCCACCTTTATCGCCGAATGGGCCGGGGGCTTTTGTTGAATGAACCCAACCATGGTCCCCAAGCCTTCGAGGATGGTCTTGGGCTCCAAATCAAAATCGACACCGCTGCTTTGAACAGGAGTTTCCAAATCGTAAGATTCGGTGACCGCCCCAAGAACGACCGACGCTTCGTAGGTTTTGACACCGCCCATCCATCGGTCAATTTCCTTGGTTTTGGAACCTATACAAAGAATTAACAAGCCATCTGCCAATGGATCCAAGGTCCCGGCATGTCCGATTTTGGCGCCCTTCAATCGGTTACGAACCCGACGTACCACGTCAAAGCTGGTCCATGTTCGGGGCTTGTGTACCGGCAAAACGGCCCCGGCCTTCAGAATTTCTAATGAAGGCAGACCGCTTTGTTTAGTCCAAAGTCCATCCACCCCAGACATAGGCCACCAAAAACAACAAACCCACCAAAATACGGTAATAGCCAAAGGCCTTGAAACCAAACCGATCGATCCCCACAATAAAGGCCTTAACGGCCAATAGTGCGACACCAAAAGCAACAAGCCCCCCGGTCAAGAGCATGGGCCAAGCATCGGAGGATATCTGATCGTATTGCTTGAGCAGATCGTAACCCGTGGCAGCCGCCATGGTTGGCAAGGCCAACAAAAAACTTAACTCGGCGGCTAAGGCCCGACTCAGCCCGACCGAAACCCCGCCAAAAATGGTGGCAGCTGCCCTGGAAACCCCGGGAATCATGCTGATGCATTGAACCAAACCCACTTTTATCAAGGCCGGGTACGGCATGCTTTCGATGGATGCGTGTCGAGATTCTCGACGATCCGACCAACGGTCTAATAAAATCAAAACGACCCCACCCACCACCAAAGAAATGCTCACCGTCACCGCGTTAAACAAATATTCTTTGATGGTTTGGTAGGCCAAAAATCCCACCAACCCGGTTGGTAAAAAAGCAATCAACAATTTGAAATAAATAACGGGTCCCCTCAGGAACCGGGGGTAATAGAGGGTCAAGACCGCAAGGATGGCACCCAATTGAATGAAAACTTCAAATAACTCCAGCAAAGGGGTTTGTTTCCAGCCCATTAGGGATGATACCAAAATCATGTGACCGGTCGATGAAACCGGTAAAAACTCGGTTAGGCCCTCGACGACCGCCAGAACCCAAACGGCCAGCCAATCCATTAGGACCGTGGACGGTAGAGAATCGCGGCTAATTCAACCAAGTAGCCCAAGGAAATGACCAACGGCGCCAACGTGATTTTGGTGAAGGAGTAGATGTCTTCTTTGCCGATCATTAACAGATTTCCCACCACCAGCAAGACCAGTCCCAATAACATCAAACGATAGTTCATCGGGCCAAACAAGGGGGCACCCTTGCGACGAAAAGCATCCGTGATGGAGGAGGAAGGGGCGTTAGCGGTTTTGGTAGTGGTTGCTTTGTAGGCCATAACGAGGGAACGGTAGGGGGCTCAAACGGATTTAGTGCAATTGATCCGATTCAAGGCGAAGATACTTGTTGAGGGCCACAAAATGGCTCAACCAACCGGTCAGGAGGGAAAAGCCCAGCAGACCCCCCGCCAAAACCAGGGCCTGAAGCCCCGCACCGGGGTAATTCAAATCAGGGGCCCACTGCAGAACCCAGGCCATGGTGCCCAAGAGGAGAAGGCTGCCCCCCGCCCAGGCCATGATCGACCATTTCAAAGCCCTGCGCAGGTAGGGTTGGCGAATAAATCGATCATCCGCACCCACCAATTGCATGGAACGAATCAAATGACGGTCGGCAAACAGGACCAAGCGAACCGATTGGTCAATCAATAGCCAGGTCAACCCAAAAAGCGCCCCACTCAATCCCAACAGAATCCAAGCCACGGTGCCAAAATTGCGTTCAAGAGAAGCCAACAAACGCACGGGGTATACGACATCGCTCACCAAAGGCAAAACGGCCAATTTGCGCTTGAGTTCCTCAAAGGCCACCTTTTCACCGAAACGGTAATGCACCCGAACCTTGACCGATGCCAACAAGGGATTTTCGCCCAAAAAGTCAACAAAATCCTCCCCCAATTCTTGACTCATTTCACGAGCTGCCTCATCGCGACTTACATATCGACACTGTTTGACTTCGGGCATCCGGCGAACTGTTTGTAACAATGCTCGAATCTCATCAGGCTGCGCTTCTTGACGCAAAAAAACCTGAATCTCTACGTTTTCATGCAAATATTCCACCCACCAGCGGGCCTGCACCGCAATAATTCCCATCAAGCCCAGCAAAAAAAGCACCAAACCCTGCGAACCAAAGGCCGAGACCCTGGAACGGGAGACCGATGAACGCAGGAGCGTGGGGGTGGTGAGCTTCATACGGCGCAAAAATAAAACAAATAAGCCCCGTAGCCTTGGTCTTGGCTTTGAACTAAATTCGCCTGAATTCAACACCCTACCCTTGAACCCCTCCCCGACTTTTCAGGAAATGGAAGCCCGATGGCAAGCCTATTGGCATCAAAACGGCACCTACCGCACCAAAGAACCCCTTGATGGCCAACCCAAAACCTATGTGCTGGATATGTTCCCTTACCCTTCGGGGGCCGGGCTCCACGTGGGGCATCCTTTGGGCTATATCGCATCGGATGTGGTGGCCAGGCTCAGGAGAATGCAGGGCCATGCGGTCCTCCATCCCATGGGATTTGACGCCTTTGGCCTTCCGGCGGAACAATACGCGATCCAAACCGGGCAACACCCCCGCACCACCACCGTCCAGAACAGCGCACGGTACCGGGAACAACTGGGTCGGCTGGGCTTCAGTTTTGACTGGGACCGCCAAATCGATACCAGCGATTCAAACTACTACCGTTGGACCCAATGGATGTTTCTGCGCATGTTTGATTCCTGGTTCGATAACGAGGCCCAAAAGGCCCGACCGATCGTAGAATTGGAGAACTATCTGAGTCAAAACGGCAACCAACACTTGCAGGCCGCCTGTTCGGAGCAAACGCCGTCGATCAGCGCCCAGGACTGGGCGACCATGGATGAACGGAGCCGGCGTCGAATCCTGATGCATTACCGCTTGGCCTACCGCGCCATGGCCCGGGTCAATTGGTGCCCGGCTTTGGGAACCGTTTTGGCCAACGACGAAGTCAAAGACGGTTTTTCGGAAAGGGGCGGACATCCGGTGGAACAACGCTTAATGCCCCAATGGATGCTTCGAATTTCCGCCTACGCGGATCGCTTACTCGAGGGCATGGACCAGCTTCAATGGTCCGAATCCATCAAAGAACACCAACGCCATTGGGTTGGACGATCGGTGGGCGCCCAGGTTCGCTTTGAAACGTCCTGCGGGACCTTGGAAGTATTTACCACCCGACCCGATACCCTCTTTGGGGTCAGCTTTGTGGTCGTTGCCCCCGAACACCCCTGGATTGAACGCCTTACCACCCCCGAACAATCCCAGCAGGTTCAGGCCTACCTTCTTCAGACCAAAGGCCGCAGCGAACGCGATCGCCAAGCCGAAACCCGCAAAATCAGCGGCTGCTTCACGGGCAGCTACGCTCGGCACCCAATCACGGGACAACAGGTCCCGGTTTGGACCGCCGATTATGTTTTGGCCGGCTACGGGACCGGTGTCGTCATGGGGGTCCCGGCCGGTGATCATCGGGACTGGAACTTTGCGACTCATTTTGGCTTGGACATCCCGGCGATTTTTGTCAACCAGGACCCCTCAACGGGGGCCTGCGATGACCGCCAAGCGGTGCTCAAGGCGTCCCAGTTTTTGGACGGACTCAACGCCCATCAAGCCATCCCCGCGGTGATTGCTGAACTTCAAAAAACAAAACGCGGCTTTGCTGTAACACGTTATCGTTTGAGGGATGCCGTTTTTTCACGGCAACGCTACTGGGGTGAACCGGTCCCCATGGTGATGGATGGCGAAGATCCCTATCCCCTCCCGGATTCAGCCCTGCCTCTTTTGCTCCCGGATATTGATCGCTACCTGCCAACGGCCGATGGCGAACCTCCCTTGGCACGGGCCAAGGATTGGACTTGGCAGGGTCTTCCGTTGGAAACCACCACCATGCCCGGTTGGGCCGGTTCCAGCTGGTATTTTTTGCGCTATACCGATCCCCAAAACCAAGAATCCTTTGCAGATCCCGAAGCGATGAAGGCCTGGGGTGCCGTGGATTTGTATATCGGCGGGGCTGAACATGCCACGGGGCATTTGCTCTATGCTCGCTTTTGGAATCATTTTTTGTTTGATCGTGGCCTGGTTCCCTTTTGTGAGCCCTTCAAGCGCCTGGTTAATCAGGGCATGATTCAAGGGGTTTCGGAATATGTTTTTCGTTCCCACCCGGCCCTATCGCTGGAATGGTGGAACCAATGCCGGGAGGCCCAAGGAAAAAGTGCCCCAACCGTGCAACCCCTGAGCCAAGCAACGGCGGGGACGCCCCTCCTCATTTCCGAAGATTGGCTTCAAGATTTGTTATCAAATCCCCACACCGCCGCTACCCTCCACGAATACCCCGGATTCCGTACCTCGGTGGACGTTCGCTTTGTCGACAAAAATCTTTTGGACATCCCTTCCCTCCTAGCGGGATCCCCGGAGACGGCCGAATGGCAAAACGCGGTTTGGCTCAACCGCCATGGCAATACCGGAGCGGACGCACGGGGCTTTGAATTCAAGACCCGATCGGAGGTCGAAAAAATGTCCAAGTCCAAACGCAATGTCGTCAACCCCGATACCGTTGTTGAACAATACGGGGCCGATACCCTTCGTCTTTACGAATTGTTTTTGGGCCCCCTCGAAGACGCCAAACCCTGGGATACCCAAGGTATTGAGGGGGTTTACCGATTTCTCCAAAAAGTAAACCGACACGTTCGTTCTTCCGAGGTTCATTCGTCCAGTCCGGACGAAGCCGCCCTTCGCATTTTGCATCGTTGCCTTCGCAGAGTTCACGATGGATTGGAACGCATGGCCCTCAATACTTGCATTTCGGCAATGATGATCGGCATGAACGAGATTCAGAGCGCGGGGCTCTTTCATCGCCAAATTCTGGACCCCTACGTCCGGATGTTGGCTCCTTTTGCACCCCATTTGGCCGAAGAACTATGGGCCGTCTTGGGTCACGAACCTTCGATTCACCACGCCCCATACCCCAACTGGGAACCCATCTACCTGGAACAGGATACCTACTTGTATCCGGTGCAGCACAACGGCAAAGTCCGTTTGCAAGTGGAACTTCCAGCCAAAGGTCTCCCGGAAGATTTAGTCCGGCTAGCCCTGGCACACCCCAAGGTGGTGGAGTGGCTCAACGGCCGTATCCCTACCAAAACAATTGCCGTACCTGGTCGAATCATTAACATGGTTTTGCCCAATCAACCCTAAACAAGGCCTTCTTTCGATTCTACACCTCCCCCTAAATTTCGCCCAAATGATTCGCAATCAATCCCTTAAACACAGGCTGACCCTTACAGCCTTGGTGCATTTGTTCACCCTTCTCTTTGGTTTGCCGGCGAACATGCAGGCTCAGTCCCAGGGAGACCCCGTGCTTAACGAAGAAATGTTATGGAAAATGTCCATGGTCCAAGCTCCCTTGGCCTCACCCGATGGACAGCGCTTGGTGTACGGGATTAGGACCACCGAATTAGCCCTTAACAAATCCCAAACCGACCTGTATATCCTGGATATAAGCCTCCAAAAATCCACCCGCCTCACCACCACCCCATCGTCCGAAAACGAAGTCCGATGGAGCCCGGATGGGCAATGGCTGGTTTTCCTCTACCCGGTGGATGGTCAACTGCAAATGCATCGCATGCGGCCCGATGGAAGCGGCAGGGAATGCCTGAGCGCGGTCCCCGGGGGGGTGGAAGGATTTGGATTATCCCCCAAAGGTGGGCATTGGTTTTACCTAGCAAGGGTCCGCCTGGAACCCACATTGCGTGATCGCTACCCGGAACTGCCTTTATCCAGCGGTCGCCTTTACGATCAGTTGATGCACCGTCATTGGGACCGATGGCACGATGGGACCTACAGCCATGTTTTTGTCCAAGGTTTGCGCGATGGGTACCCCAACGGCAAAGCCGTTGATCTTTTGGAGAATCAACCTTACCACAGCCCCCTTCAACCGATGGGCTCCTCGTCCGAAATCGCATGGTCCCCCGATGGGGATTGGTTGGTTTATCCCTCCAAAAAAATGAACGGAAACCAATCGGCGGTTTCAACCAATTCGGACCTGTACGCCTATCACCTCCCCAGCGGGAAAACCCAGAACTTGACCGAGTCCAACCCGGGTTACGACACCGATCCGATTTTCTCTCCGGACGGTCAACATCTGGCCTGGCTTAGCATGGCCCGCGATGGTTACGAAGCCGACCTGAATAGGGTTGCCCTGATGGAATGGAGCACCCGCAGCCTTCGTTACCTGAACACGGAATTGGATCGTTCGGCCTACGAATTGTGTTGGGCCCCGGATAGCAAATCCCTGTATTTTGGGGTCTACGACCAAGGATCAACCAAGGTTTACGCCCATCCTTTGCCATCGGCCCAGCACTCATCAGCGTCAACAGCCACTCGTTCGGGGACCAAGGGTCCATCGCCCCGCAACGAAACCGCCGTCCGCTCTTGGACCGAGATCACCAACGAAACAGCCCAGTACAGCGGACTTTTGGCGATCCCCCATCTGGTCACCAACAAGGCAGAATCCAAAACAAAAGCCGCCAATCAACGCAGCAACCACCGCCTGGTTTTTCTCAAATCCACCATGCTGAGACCCTCGGAAATATTCATCAAAGAGCCTCTGCGTTTAGCCCCAGAAACCCCGCTCACCCATTGCAATGATAGCCTTTACAGCCAACTGCAATCGGCTCGCTTTGAAAGCAGTTGGATTCCCTCTTCGGATGGCAAGGCGGTCCAGACCTACATCGTTTATCCCCCCAACTTTGACCCCAAGCGACGCTATCCAACCCTCATTTATTGCCAAGGAGGGCCCCAAAGCATGATTGGACAAGCCTTTAGCATGCGTTGGAATTTTCACTTGATGGCCGCCAAAGGTTACATCGTGGTCGCGCCCAATCGTCGAGGACTTCCCGGTTTTGGCCAGGCATGGAACGAACAAATCTCCGGGGACTGGGGCGGTCAAGCCATGAACGATTTGTTATGGGTTACCGATTCGGTTCGGCGCCTGCCCTTTGTGGATGCCGAGAAGGTGGCTGCTGTTGGCGCCTCCTTTGGTGGGTACTCGGTCTATTGGTTGGCCGGTCACCACAACGGACGATTCAAGTCCCTGATTGCGCATTGCGGGGTTTACAACCTAGAATCGATGTTTGGTCAGACCGAAGAAATATTCTTTTCTCAATGGGACATGAAAGGCCGACCTTGGGATCGTCCCAAACCAGCTTCTTATACGTGGTTTTCACCCCATCGGACCGTGGATCAATGGACCTCCCCCATCCTGGTCATTCACAACGAAAACGATTTCAGGGTGCCGTTGGCCCAGGGACTCGAAGCCTATACCGCAGCCCAATTGCGGGGAATCAAAACCAAGTTGTTGTATTTCCCGGACGAAAACCACTGGGTCGTCAAACCCCAGAATTCGGTCCTCTGGCAGAAGGTATTCTTTGATTGGTTGAACGAGACCCTTCGTTAAGGCCTCGGTTCTCCTTCCAAGACCTTGGCATCAACGCCATCGCGGTATTGGTCAAAGTTTTTGATAAAAGCCGCCGCTAGTTGGGATGCCTTGGCATCGTAGGCAGCTGGATCGCTCCAGGTCAAACGAGGGTTCAAGATTTCTTCCGGAACTCCGGGGCAGGTTGCGGGGACCGATACCCCAAACAAGGGATGCGCATGGGATGGAACCGAATCCAGTTCACCCTGCAGAGCAGCCGTAATCATCGCCCGGGTATAGGACAATTTCATGCGAGATCCCACCCCGTAAGGTCCGCCGGTCCAACCGGTGTTCACCAGCCAAACCTGTACCTGGTGTTCCTTCATCTTCTGGCCCAACAAGGCGGCGTATCGTCCCGGGTGCAATGGCAAAAAGGCCCGACCAAAACAAGCTGAAAAAGTGGTTTGGGGCTCGGTTACCCCCACCTCGGTTCCCGCCACTTTGGCGGTATAGCCCGAAATGAAATGGTACATCGCCTGGGCCTCGTTCAAACGACTTATTGGAGGCAATACGCCAAATGCATCGGCGGTCAAAAAGAACAAGTGTTTGGGATGACGGCCCACCGAGGGAACCAAGGCATTATCGATGTAGTGAATCGGATAAGCACAGCGGGTATTTTCGGTTTTGGAACCGTTGTCGTAATCCACTTCCCGGGTACCTTCTTTGAAAACGACGTTCTCGACAATGGACCCAAAGCGAATCGCCTTCCAGATTTCGGGTTCCTTTTCGGGGGTTAGGTTGATGCATTTGGCATAGCAACCTCCTTCGAAATTAAAGATGGACTGATCGCTCCAACCGTGTTCATCGTCCCCGATTAGGCGCCGCTGAGGATCGGCCGACAAAGTCGTTTTACCGGTCCCGGAAAGCCCAAAAAACAAAGCTGTATCGCCCTCGGATCCGCTGTTGGCAGAACAATGCATGGACAAAACATTTTTGTTGTGTGGTAACACAAAATTAAGCACCCCAAAGATTCCCTTCTTCATCTCTCCGGTATAACCGGTCCCCCCAATCAGGATGACTTTGCGGGTAAAATTAAGAATTGCAAAATTATGTTGACGGGTTTTGTCGCGTTCGGGGACTGCATGGAAACCAGGGGCGCACAGAATCGTCCATTCGGGTTCACCGGCCTTGGACAACTCCTCCGCTGTAGGTCTCAAAAAAAGATTGTAACAAAAAAGGTTGGAATAGGCCAACTCGGTAATCACCCGAATATTAAGGCGGTGGGCGGGGTCGGCACAAGCATAGGCATCCCGGGCATAGACGGATTTGCCACCCAAATAGGCAGCCACCCGATCGTAAAGGGCATCAAAATCATCCGAAGAAAAAGGAATATTAATATCCCCCCACCAAACGGTGTTTTCGGTGATCGCATCCTTCACCACAAAACGGTCTTTGGGCGAACGACCGGTAAATTCCCCGGTATCCGATGCCAAGGCCCCGTTATCACAGAGTTGTCCTTCACCG
>Ga0114980_10000617_pt1 | contig 25542 bp, 38 predicted proteins | sample S_140806_EF_Meta_FD_87018 | JGI IMG/M metagenome (GOLD analysis project Ga0114980, IMG submission 87018) | Freshwater microbial communities from Lake Simoncouche, Canada to study carbon cycling - S_140806_EF_MetaG | ecosystem: Environmental > Aquatic > Freshwater > Lake | place: Lake...
AAAAACAACCAGTAGAGGAAATATAAAGATGACTAAAGACGAATACAAAGAAAGCTGTGGACGCATTGGTGTCCCCTATTTTGATGAAGACTATTATGAGAAATCACGAGACTATATCCGTAAAATATTGGAGCAGCCTATGAGTAGTTTTACTCAAGAGGCTGAGAAGCCAACATTGGGTGTTAAGTTTGACCGAAACAAGCCTATGTGGTCGTTAGTTCCTCCGGGGCCAATGGAAGAAGTTGTAGAGGTGCTCACCTATGGTGCTAACAAATACAGCCCTGACAATTGGCAGCACGTTGATGACCCTGACACTCGCTATTTTAATGCTGCTATGCGTCACATTTGGGCATGGCGACAAGGAGAGCAATTTGATGCTGAAAGCCATAAGAGCCATTTAGCACACGCTGTGTGTTGTTTGCTGTTCCTGTTGGCTTTTGATGAAGACGAAGAAGATGACAGTGTTGCTTGAAGAACTGAAAGAGAAGCTAGAAAGGCTTGATGAGGTGTCCTTGCTGGAGCTATTAAATGTTTCTAGCAAGGACTTAATCACCGCATTTGCGGAGATTATAGAAGATAATATGGACAAGTTTTTAAAGGAAGTTGAATGACCGAATTTCGTAATAGTTTTGCAGAGAATGTGTTTCGTTTCAAGTATGCCCAAGGGCCGGGAGACACATGGGCTAAGTTGTCAGAGCGTTTAGTTGAAGACGTATGTGGAAGCCGTGAAGGTACAATGTCCACTCTTATGTCAGAAACTGACCGTAAACAACTGACACAATATATCAAGGAAATGAAGTTTCTGCCCGGAGGCCGTTACCTGTACTACGCAGGTCGTCCGTTCAAGGCATATAACAACTGTTTCCTGCTTCGTGCTGAAGAAGACACACGAGAGGAGTGGAGCAACGTTACATGGCGAGCAATGAGCTGTTTAATGACAGGTGGAGGCATTGGTATTGACTATAGCCGCCTACGCCCTTCAGGGAAGGCTTTGAGCCGTACAGGAGGCACTGCCAGCGGCCCTATTCCATTGATGAACGCTATCAATGAGATTGGACGTAATGTAATGCAGGGAGGAAGCCGTAGGTCTGCTATCTATGCTAGTCTTAATTGGCAGCATGATGACATTCAGAAGTTTCTAACCATGAAGAACTGGAATGAAGACATCAAGGCCATGAAGCTAAAAGATTTTAATGCTTCTGCCCCCTTGGACATGACTAACATTTCAGTGAATTATGATGATGCCTCGTTAGTAGGTGGTCTTGAGAACAATGCTGTGTTTAAGCAGAATGTACGACAAGCTATGGAGACAGCAGAACCGGGCTTTAGCTTTAACTTTGGGGATAAGCAGAATGAAACGCTTAGAAACGCTTGCACTGAGGTTACGTCAGAAGACGATAGTGACGTTTGCAATTTGGGGTCAATTAATATGGGCAACATCAAGAATTTGGAGGAGTTCAAGCACGTTGTGGAACTTGCCTCTAAGTTCTTGGTCTGTGGTACACTCCGGGCTGATTTACCCTACCAAAAAGTATATACAGTTCGTGAGAAAAATAGACGACTTGGACTTGGACTTATGGGAATCCACGAATGGCTCCTTAAGAAACGATATTCATATGAAGTGACCCCTGAGCTTCGTAAGTGGTTAGAGGTATACCGAGATGAAAGCAAACGAGCAGCAGACGAACATTGTGACCGATTCTTCATTAGTCGACCAGCAGCTTACAGAGCTATTGCGCCTACAGGCAGCATTGGCATTCTTGCAGGTACTACTACAGGAATCGAACCACTCTTTGCTGTGGCATATAAGCGAAGGTTTCTCACGGAAGGGACGAAGTGGAAGTATCAGTATGTCATTGACGGAACAGCTCAAACGCTTATTGACCAATATGGAGTTGACCCAAGCAAGATTGAAAGTGCTATTGACCTAAGTGAGGACTATGAAAAACGAATCAAATTCCAAGCTGACATCCAAGACTACGTTGATATGTCAATCTCCTCGACTATCAACCTCCCATCTTGGGGAACTAAGTTCAACAATGAGGGCGAAGTTGACAAGTTCACTAATGTGCTTGCAAAGTATGCCCCTCGTTTGCGTGGTTTTACCTGCTATCCTGATGGAAGCCGTGGTGGTCAGCCTCTGACCTCTGTGCCTTACGAGGAAGCACTAAAGCATAAGGATGTTGTATATGAAGAAGTTGATGTGTGTGAAATCACTGGCAAGGGCGGTTCCTGTGGTGTCTAATGGCTGCTGCTAAACTAGCAATACCTAGCACCTTCTCATTGGCTGGAAGTGAATGGACTGTTAAAATGGTTCCTGAAATGACCGACTTGGGGAGGTGCGATTCATCTACCTATACTATTTATATCAAAGAAGGGCTGCATAAAACCTATGCAGAGCAAACCTTCTTCCATGAGCTTGTTCATGCTATTATGTTCACTATGGGTCGTAATGAACATGATGAGGTGTTTGTTGATTGTTTTGGTGTCTTCTTACATCAGTTTAACGGGAGCAAGAAGTGATAGTTTATTTTGATAAGCTGCCTAGACAACATATGGGTACTTTTGGTTGTTATTACTTGGCAAGGGCTGTTGAGAACACAGGCAAACTAGAAGTTACTAAGTTTGTTGTGTCTCAAGAAATTCTGCCTAAGTTTATACGAGCAGCAGAACAGGCTTTGAAAGAGGCTTGCACTGAAATAGTATTTCATAGAGATACAGGACAGCCTTGGACAAAGGAATATAAAGGAGAAACTTATGCAAATTGATTTTGATTGGATTTCTGGACTAGCAGTTGGCATTGAAAGCGGAGCTGCTTACGAGATGGACGATGATGGAAACATTGATGACACCTCTATGGTAGAGAACATCACTGTCTCCCTTGGCATCTTCCGAATGGAAATATACTGGGGTGGAAATGGTGGAGGAGGAAGTCCTGTAGAGAAACAGGCATAACATTTGCTATTCGCAAACAACAAAAAGCCGCTAGAGGGAAGTCCCTTTAGCGGCTTTGTTGTTTGTGGAGTCTCCGTGAGTATCAAGCTATGTTGTGGAGTCTGAAAGCTCAATTAGCTATTACAAGCGCAACTTGCGTAGCTAGTTCTTGCTACGAATCTCCATGATTTTCTCTAAGGTACGACCACCGAAATAGGCAGACATCACCAGCATCCCCCATTGGCCTAGAAGCTCAACATAGCTTGCTTGGGCGTTATAGCCAAAGGCAGACATCATGGCAAAGAGGAAGTAGCCCACGAAGATGGCTACAAGAGCCATAGGCCGTATGTTCTTAGACAACCAACTGTCAGAAGCCATGTCAGCGTCCCAACGCTCAGACACCCCTGCCTGTTCGGTCTTGTAGAGGTCAGTTTCGTTAGCCATTTTAGCCAGCTCACCACTTTGGGCAAGAACGGCTAGGTCTAGCTGTGCTTTAGCCTTAGCTTCTGGGTCTGGAATGAGCTTGTCAATAATTTTTCCGCCTACAGCGAGAAGTCCTGTAATATCAAACATTAGTGTCCTTTCAGTTCTAGTATGCCCCAACCAACTAGGGTGAATATAACGGCTGCAACAAGGATGCAAAGAGCAATTGTTATAACCTCGTCCATTTCCTTCTTCTTATTAGCTGCTACCCTAGCGTCTAATATCTCCTGTGTCTTACGTCTCTGTACAATGCTATTACGCTCTAAGACTATCTGCCCCCATAGAGCACTATGTCCCTGATTGATGAAGTGCCATTTAAGCTCCTCCTCAGCCTTGTTAAGCTCATGGAGTTGCATTACCGTTGACATAGCCTGACTAGTGTCGGAACTATACTTCTTCTTAGGGTCTTTAATAGCCTCCTTAGCTACAGCATCCTTTGCATCAAAGAACTTCATCACGTCATGCGTGATGCCCTGAATGTCCTTCCCCATCTTTATTGCAGCTTGTATCCCTTTTATAGCCCCCTGTGCGACAGCAAAAGCAGTTATTGGGTCTATCATATATGCCTTATGTTTTCTTTACTATAATAGTCCATTGACATATCTTCCCATCCTTTATAAACTCATTAGCCCCATATGTCGATTTAGGCTCTATTTCTCGACATATCAACACTAGCTGCTGCTGTGTATTGGGCCAAGGAGCTTCTGCTGAGACAGGAACTATCAACCGTATTTAGCTTTAGAGAGCTGGAAATTTACTCTATTTCCCTTACTAATATTATCTTTAGCAGGGAGCAATTGCAAATTAGACGGAACGTGCAGACCACATACCAATTTACCTCTCAGTGGAAGTATATGGTCAACATGAAACGCTACTCCTAAAGCCTTAGTCCTTAGCTGCGCTAGATGATATATCTCTTGTATGTGAAACAAATCAAACTCAGATAGCCACGATGGGCTTGCCTGTTTTACAACCATCTTCCTTCGGCGAGATTCTTCATTATGAGCAGCCCTGCGATGTGGTAACTTAGCTCTTTCTTTTTCAAAAGCACTTAGTTCTTCTCGCTTCTGTTCCCTTCGCAGTTTGTCGTAGAGCTTCTTCCTATCCTTGTTATCAGCATACCATTGCTTTGCACGGCTTAGGCAAGTCTCCTTGTTACTTTGATAATACTCAGCCCAATACTCTTTACTCACGGATAAACCTTTCTATCAAGCTCTAGATGTGGGCCGTCCTTAAAGCCTTTGAAGGTTCCACCCCAGACTAAAGGAATGTTAAGCTCCTTAGCCACACCGAGGATGTGCTGTGCAAGCTCCTCATACTTGTGGAACTCCCATGAAGCCTTCCCATCAATGAGCACACAGACATCCACAGCCTTCCCTGTTAAATGTCTGCTGTTCATTGTCTTGCTCTTTCCAGCCGCTACAAGCTCTTTCTGGCGTTCTAGGGTGCGTAGGCCATCTGTGATGCTGAAGTCGTAAGGAGGGGCTTCTATGGCCTTGTGCATCACCTTCTGTAGGTCTTCATGCACACAGGCTAAGAAAGCCTCGCTTTTAGTACCGAATGTCATTGTCCTTGCCTCCGTTTTTGTTCTTCTAACAAAGCACCTAAATCATCAGCTACAGGAGCAGTTTCTTGAGGTGTCTCAGGCTGTGTTGTAGAACCAAATCGAGGGCCAGCTCTTACAGCTGTAGTTCCTATTGGTTTTAAGACAGACAATGTAGCATCGAGAGACTTCTTGGTAAAGCCTCGTTTTTGTGCATCTGCCAAAGCCTTAACTGTATCTTTGTTAAAAAAGACATCAGCCATATCTGTAGGCCGTTCAAGAAGTTTAGTAACAATTGCCCCAATTTCTGACAAAACAAAACTTCCTTGACTTCCTATCCCTACTGCTCGGCCTCCTGCATAGGGACTTCCTGCTGATTGTTGTGACATTTCTGATGCTGTCTTCTGTACCTTTTGCAGCCATTGAATTGCCTGTCTACCTCCAGCTTGGTCTCCATAAAATAAATAATTAAATTCACTTTTTGGTTTATTAAGCTCTTTTAACAGGACATTTAAATCTAAAGAAGGAGAGCCTTCAGCGGCTCCTGCTGCTGCTTTTGTAGACTTAGCAATAATATCATCCAGCTGACTTCTGCGTACTGTATCCCAGACTTCTGTTCCTAATGAATTGTTTTTCAATACATCAATTAAGAAATCACGCTCTGTAGGAGTAGCTTTAGCCAGTCTCTTTATAACAAGTTCAGATGTTAAGTCAGTAGGTAAATTAACATCAAAGTATTTAGCAAGAGGTCGTCCTGAGAATTCCTCAATTTTACCCAAATTTGCCTTAAAGTTATCACGAGCTTTAACTAGCTTATCTGCACCCGGCACACCAGTAGCAATTGCATTGTCTAAGGCTTCTCTAAAACCACCTAAAACAGAGATAGCAATTCCTTTAGCTTGTCCCGGAGCTACGCCTTCAAATATGTTCCCTTTACCAAAGTCTGCTTTTCCTGAATATGCTGCTTCTCCCCAAGCGGCTAAGTTCTTCTGAAGCCTATCAATATCAATGTTTATATTACTTGCTGGAGTTGCAGGTGTAGTCTTTACACTAACAGGTTGTCCTGAAGCATCTAAAATAGTAGAAGGAACTGATGTTGCCTCTGTACCCGGAATAATATATTCATTTTTAATACGAGTAAGCGCATTCCGTAAAGGGTCAAGAGCACCTACTTCAGGAGGAATTGCTGAGAGTTTTTGCTCAACTACTGAAAGAATTGGAGAAGTATCTACAAGACCTCCAGATTTCTTTGCTGCATTAAAGTCTAGAGCAGCATCTTTACGGAGTTTCCCAGACAATGCTTTTCCATAGTTTTTAAAGGAGTCAATCGCAGCATTAGCAGCTATTTCAACATCCGTTGCTGCTGGTGTTGCTCGTTTAAATACATCTGTCAAGAAACCCTCGACATCTTTAGCTTGTTCTTGTCTAAAAACATTAGCACGTTCTTCAATTTTAGGAGTAGCTTCAATACGAGCTTCTTTAGCTAGTTGTGGTCTATTTCCTGATGCTTCTCCCGGAGTCATACGACCAACAGCTGAAAGCTCGTCTAAATTAATAGGCATTGTTCCAGATGGCTTATTAACATATGCTTGACCTTTTCTTAGCATTCCGCCAGCCACATAAGGAAGGCTTTGCATAGCAAACTGAGCAAGTTCGCTGTCAGGAGCAACTGTCTGTGAAAGAAGACCTGTTCCACCTGCAACAGCTCCTTCAGCAGCTATTCCCGGAACCGTTCTTCCAAACAGCCCCGGCATACCACCTGCTGATAACAACATAGCAGGAGCAGCTGCTTGACCAGCTGTATATGCTCCTTTGTACCCTTGAATCTTCATTAAGTCAGGGCCACCAGCTCGTGCTATAGCATTCGTTATCCCTGTGCTAGACAGAGCACTAGGCTCTCCACTGTTTTTAAAGGCATCATATACATTACCCCATCCACCTGCTAAGTCAACAATTCCTTTAGCTCCACCTTTCAATAGAGCTTCTGTAGCATTTTTAAATTCATCAAGAGTAGTAGTCTCAGGAGCTTTGTCTAAGACACTGGTATAACCTATATCTAGATTACCTTTTCTACGCTCTTGTTCAGCTAATAAGTCAGCTAAAGTATCTGCCATATTATTCCTTATTTAGGTTTTCGAGCTGCTTCAATCTTAGCAGCAAGTTCTGCATCACTTAAGCCTTGTAGGGGATTTGTAGATTTTAAATTAGATGCAAATGGAGACACATATCCCTTTAAGCTATAATTATTTCCATAAAAATGAGTTTCCATAGCTTTAGCAGCAGTTACTGTTTCATTAGAACGCTTAAGTAAATATGCAACTAAATCTTGATTAGTTTTAGTTCCTTTTTCCAAAGCGGGGCCAATAGACCTAGCAAACTCTCTATCAGTATCTGTTGGGTTTGTTCCAAGTGTCTTAATAAAGCCAAGCACACGTTCACCAGCTAAAGCATTAAATGTATCTGCATTTCCAAGAGCTGCGTTATCTTTAGGACTTGCTAAACCAATTGTAGAAAAAACACGTAAAGCAGCCACACGAGCAGGAGCACCTGCACCAACTACATCTTGTGGTGTATTTGCTAATTGTTGCAATACACTTGCTGATTCAATTGCTTTATCAGAAGCAGCTTGAGCACCTTCAAGTCTCTTAGCATCCAATTTAGCAATTTCAACAGCCCCTGCTTCTGCTCCTTTATTTACAGCCGATACATTTACTTTTGTGCTTCTATCTAAAGGAGAACCAATACGAGCAATTTTCTCACCTGTTTTCTTATTAACTAAGAAAATACCCTCAGCTGTTTCTGAAAGAGCTGTTTGGTCTGCTTTTTCAACATTATCGAGGTCTGATACATTACCTGTTTCTGTGTATTTCTGTACACTAGCTGTAGTATACTTACCTGTACGGATGAGCTGCTGTAGCGGGTCTGCTCCTTGTTTCTCTCGTAAGGCTTTTGCTGTCTCTGCTTCTGTCTTTGCAATATCAGCAGCTGATTTACGAAGTCCTTGTGCATGAGCATACATTTGCTGTGCTTCATTACCATAGCCCATAGCTGCTGCTTGTTTAGCCATAGCTGTTGCACCTTCAACCGTGTTAAAGTCACCGCCTTGTAGAATTCCTTGCAGGTCAGCAGACTTCTTCATCTGTGGGTCTTGTCCTCCCATGAGACCACCAACAGCTCCTGCAAGCTGGTTTCCTCCACGATAGAGAGAAGCAGAAGCTCTAGCCTCTGGAGACATCTGAGCAAAGGCATTAGCCTGTGTATTAAGCTGCTCATTCCGCTGCTGTGCGAGTTCGTCTGGTGTAACTCCAAAGAGTCCTTTTACAATATCAGTCATATTTATTCCTTATTCCCAAGAGCCATACAACTTATTACTGAGCTGTGGAGACAGACCACCTGCATTCCCTGTGCTTATGTAGTCTTGGAAGCCAGTACTTTGAGTAGGGCCAAATAGGTTTTTAACACCTGACATCAGTTGTTGGTTATTTGCAGCACCTGAGATGGCATCTGCCCAAGGGTTAGCCTTATCAGCCGCTGCTTGTGAAGCTGCCGATGCTATGCCACCTGCATATAATGTATTACCAACATTAGCCCCTGCTGTGGCAGCACGACCACCCAATGCACTACCAATGTCTAAGGCTCCTTGACCAGCTGTTTCAATGCTCTGAGCCAAACCAAACTGTGTCTTATAGGGGTTGTAGGCTTGAGAGGTAAGGTCAATGCTTCCGCTCAATAGTCCTCGTCCATAGTCAGTTTGTGCTCGTCCTTCTGCCTGTGCTCGTGTCGCAAGCTCTGAATTCTGCTGTGCTAAAGAATTATAATAGGCTTGCATTTCTCGACTAGACATTCCGAGGTCTCCGCCCTGAGCAATTGAAAACCCGCCACGGCCTGTATTAAACAGGTTTTGATTCAACTGGGCATAGGCTCGTTCTTGACCGGGCCGTAACAGCTCTTGTTGACTTTTCATCCAATCCTGAGCTGCTTGCTGAGGAGTTGCTGCTAAGTATCCCTTACCAAGGTCAAACAGTCCCGCCGCCGCTGCTGCACCCTGTTTAGTCCAATCAATGCCAGCTCCACCTGCACTGGAGAGCATATAGTCTCGCTGTGCTGCTAATTCAGGACTAAGGGTGTATCCCGCTGATGTTAGGTTTCCTGCTGCATCAGTGGTAAAGTTGCTCTTACCAAAGGCTGTTGTAACCCCTACAGGTCGAAACCGAGCAGCATCTGCTGCAATACGAGCAGCCTCTGTTTGTGCAGCTGCCTGTGTGTTAGCAGCGTCTCTATTGCTGTTGCTCTGCATCATTCCACCAATAATGCTTGCTCCCGCTGGTATTAGAAATGCTAATGGCATATTATACGCCCTCCTTAATTAAAACTTCATCTATGTTATTTACGTCTGTTTCTTCCGTTGCGTGAATGCAATACCAGACACTATCCTCTAAAGCCATAATGGAATGGTTTAGGTTTTTAACAATGTTAATACAAGCAGGAGCTTCAAACACTTTTGAGCGTTCTCCTTCAAAGAGTACCTGTACCTTCCCTTTAGCTAATATGCTCAAGTGGTCATATGTATGTTTATGTTGAACAGCAAATGCCCCTTTATGAAGGACAATTTCCTTGGCATATAAGCCATCAGAGAAGTTATGTAGCATATTAGATTTTAATAATGAAGTAGATACCAAGAACAGGGTGTAGGTTTGCATCTGTGGCTGATGAGCCTGTAGAATCTGTTGTGATGGTATGCGTATGTGTAGGAGCTGTAGATGTTGTTCTATCTCCAGCGGTAATTGAAATCTCACCAGCATAATAGTTTCCACCAGCAAGGCCACTAGCCCCTACCCATGAAGTCACTGTATGGGTGTGTGCTCCAGCAGCAGCTGTTGTTCCTGTATGTGTGTGAGCCACGACAACAGCATCTTTAGAGCCTAATTGACTATTTGCATTGTATAAGTTACCTGCACCAATAGGAGACCTATTGACAAAGTTTGGTAGGTTGAAGGTTGTACTTCCATCACCAGCTCCAAACGTATTTCCAATAGTAGCATATAGAGCTGCATATGTTGAACGACTAACAGCTGACCCGTTAGCCATCAAGAAGCCTGTAGGAGCTGTTCCTAAGGCCCACATCATAACGGTTCCTGCCGGAGCAACGCTAGCAATGACAAAAGCTGTTGTCGCTAGTTGTGTTGTGTTTGTACCTACAGCAGCTGTAGGAGCAGCAGGAGTCCCTGTAAAGGTGGGAGACAAGCTATCAGCCTTTGTAGCTACAGCCGTTGCAATGTTATTAAACTCTGCATCAATCTCAGTGCCTTTGACAATCTTTAGGGCATTGCCAGTGGCTAAACTGTCCTTAGATGCAAAATTAGTGCTCTTTGTGTAATTTGTCAATCTTATTCTCCTTGTTTTAAGAAAGCTACTAAGATTTCTAAATCTTCAACAGTAGCGTATGCTTTTAATCTATTTGCTTTCCAAGAGATAATTTGTATGTTATCTTTTGTATAGCCTCTATCTGAATCAATCCTATCGATACTTGGACTTGTTTCTCTAAATCCTGCGGTATTAAATTCTAAATCAAAACCAAAAACAGGACATTTTCCGTCTACTGGATATAGCTCTTTAATATCGTCAAGAGTTATAGAATGTTCCCTGTCTTTAAGTTTTGCACGTTGTTTAGAAGCATTTAAAAGCATCTGCAATCTATATTCAAAGTTTTTACGCTTATTCTTTTGATATGCCCTGCTGTAATTTAACACAGTATCTTTATTTGCTTCTCTCCGTACTTTTTGATATGCAATATCGCATGAACGGCATTTATACTGAAGACCGTCTTTAGAAGCTAAGTTTTTAGAAAACTCAGATAAAGAAAGATGTTGCAAACAAGCATTGCATTGTTTACCTTGCTCGACAAGTTTTAGAAATAAAGACATTAAACAATCTTGCCATTTTTGGCGTGTATCTCAATCTTCTGTATACTCAGGGGGCTTCCTTGGATGTCAGCCTCATACCCTGTTTGAACTACCTTGCCTCCTCCTGTTGGGTAGGCTACAAGAGTTTGTAGAGCTACACCGTCAGAATATTCAGCAATGTTGTATTCAGCTACCCCATAGTTATAAACTTGCTGAGAAGCAATCTTTACGTTCTGTGCGTAATAGTTACCTGTAAAGTCGTAGCCCCACTTAATTGTCACAAACTGGTCGCTACCGCCAATAACCACTGTCGATAGTTTCTTCAGAATGGTTGTTACAGAAGGAGTACCAAGGTCGGTGTGGTTGGTAAAGTATTGAAACCGATAACTAGTTGTGTTGTCGAAGTAGCCTGTGTATTTACCAATGTAGCCAGCCTTACCGATTAAGAGACTTCCATCCCTACGGCTACAGAAACAAGCAGGAGTCATTCCGTCCCATGTCGTCACTCGTGCGCTGCCGTCCTGTAGGGCCTGTTTTAGGTCGAAACAATAGACAATGCTTAGGGAGGGTACAGAAAGGAGATAGAAGCTCTCTAAGGGGCTGTATACGCTCTTTACGAGGCTTAAATCAGCACCATCTAAAGCTCGCATCAAGTCGTCACGGACATTCTTGCTTAAGTCACGGAATGGAGCACTCTTTTCCTGTATGGTTCGGAGAATGCTTCGTACCCCTGTCTTAGACAAGAAGATGACATCAGTTCCTGTATTCTGGACACTATCTCTAGCAATACAGCCAATACCTGTAATTGTATCAGCTAAAACCATTGTTGAGGGACTAGAAGCTCCTGAATATACTAATATATTCTCAGTTCCTAGAATATACAAGAAGTCATTATGTGTAGCAAGAGCAACCACTGTGTCGTTTCCGTTAGGCCACACAGTTGTTGTATCTAGTGTTCCAGCACTTCCTGTTGCATACTTCTCAGGGTGTGTAACATCACTCCACTGAATAAGGCTCTTATCTGTTACCGTGTCTACATTCCATACACGACCAAAAGCAGCTATAGCAAAGTTGGATTGCTGCACTGTGCCATTATATCCTGATAGTTCACTAATACGTCTATAAGTTGTAGTTGATAAAGCAGAATCAAATACTAAGGGGTCATGTCCAATTTGGAAGGCATAGGCTGCTCCTCCTAGATGACATACACTCCAATTGTCTGCTGTAATGGTCGGAGCCGTGCCTCCTCCTCCGTAAGTCATTTCTACAAGAGCACCAGCATCTAGCTTAAACACCTTGTTATTGCCAAAAGCTAGCGTATACGGAGAACCATCATCACCAATGTGTTCTGAAATTGTCTTAATTATAGCACCGTTAAGAGCAGAGCTAGTTGTGTTCTGTGGAGACCATCCCTTACGAGCACCAATACGACCAAACTTATCAATCACTGCATTATTAGCAACAAGAGCAAAACCAGAAGCTAGGTCTAAGCTGCTGTCTTGTGTGTTTAGTCCAAAGAAGCCGGGAGCTGTAATGCTGTAGGTCTGTATTTGCTGCGTCACTTATATTTCTCCAGATATAGTATACATTTTGATAATATAAGAATTGAATCTCGTGCGTGTCCTAATGCTGAATTGCAATGTTGGCATACAAGTCCTCTTACCTTTTTTGTTTTATGGCAATGGTCTACAAAAAGTATTCCTTTTGGTGCGTCTTTTTCGTGCATTTCACAAATACTGCACTTAAAGGATTGTTCCTCTAGTTTTTTATCATACTCATCTAAACTTATACCATAACAATGTTTTAATTGTTTTCTTCGTTTCCTGAGTTTGAATTCCTCAGTAGTTAGGTTTTCTTTTAACTTTTCATAGGCATAACGTTGGTTTGTATTATGACAGTCTTTACAGTTCCTCAGAAAACCACTTTTTTTGCTCTTTGATTTGTGGAATAAATGTTCTTCTTTGTTTTCTTTGCAAGTAGCGCAACAAATCATGCCCAATTCCAGCTGTCTAGCTCGTTATAACGGCTGTTCTCAATTGCAATGTAGTCTGACAATGCGCTCTTGAACATTCCATATGCTTCGCTATTTGTTAAGCCGCCGTCTTCACCACGTTCCACTAACGACCGAGCAAGGGCTAATAGAATGACAGGTTCTTTAGGAACAATCATTGTAGCTGCATCAGTTGTCAGCTCATTCTGTGGCTGATAGATATTAAAGAAGATTTGATAGACACCATCAGGAATAGGGAATAAATCAACCTGTGTGTCTCCGTTACTATCTACACCATTAAAGTTGTAATAGTTAGGAGGGCCTTTCTGTGGGGAAGCACTGCTCAAGAAGCTCTGAGTCATGCTAATACTGTCACGGCTCTCTAAATGATAGCGGTTAGTATTGTTATATATCTCAATAACTTTGAACCTAGAGCCTGTACCTACTAGAGCGTAGTTGAAGATGCCATCAGAGGTGTTGGCTGTCAGCGTTGTTGTGAGAGAGTTCCAATCGTAGGAGTCTTCAACTTGTCGTTTAGCATCGTTTACAAACTTACCGACCAGCTTGGACAGAACATTCTCGTTGACAGTGGTAACTTCTGGCTCACGCAAGCGAACAAGAACATCATTCACCAGTGATAGGAAAGTTGGTAATGCCATGTTTATTTCTTCTTAGGTTTGCTTTTACCTGCCTCTGAGAGGGCAATGGCAATTGCTTGTTTTGGATTCTTAACTATAGGGCCGCCCTTGCCTGAATGGAGGGTTCCCTCTTTGTATTCCTTCATAACCTTCTCGGTCTTGCTCTTGGCTTTATTGGTCGCTGTACGCTGACCCCGCATTGGCATTGCTTTCATGTTGTTCCTTTAGTTAATTCCGTGATTGAATAAAAACTCTTTGAGAATGTATAGAATACCCAGTATTCCCATCCATACTAGACCAACAAGTGATTTCTCAATGATGGCTTCTCTTAGCTTAATGCTCTGAGCTTCTTTCTTAATGGCTAAACGTACCCATTGCTGTTCTTCATCAGAGAGATGGGCTGAGTTCTTTAAGGCTTCTGTTAGGTCTGCTATTAGTTCTATGCGTTCATCTGCTGTCATGGTGCATCCGCAGGTGTATTTGCTTCTAAGGGTGTGTTGCCTTTAACAAACTGTTGTAAATATTTCATAAATATCCTTATACTGATGTAACAGTTTGCCAAGCAACACCTGAGTAAACACAAATTTTACCAAGCGTAGTGTCAAATAAAATTGCACCTGTAGTTGGTGAAGCAATTGCTAGTTTTTCTACCGTTGTAAAAGTAGGCAGAGACAAGCCTTTAGTTGTACTTAATGTAATAACTCCAGCCATTATTTATTCTCCTTCTGTACGCTTTTGTCGTTAAACGTAACATCGCCAGTTCCAGATATTGATGTGGTCATTTTGGAAACTCCTCTTTTACCGCTGTGATTGCTGCCTTCCAAGTGTCCATGCCACCGTGATATAGCAGGTCAAGTTGGTCTGCAATTGATGGGTATGCTGCGGCACGTTTTTCTTTGTATGCGTTGGCATCCATGTAGGCTTGCACAGCAGCCTCGCTGTATTGGACAGGGTTGCCAGCAGCGTCAAAGGCTTCGTCGCCACGGATGGTTACTACTGTTGGAGCAGTAGCGTAAATTGCTTGATGCTTGTTCATGCTGCAATCTCCATGAGGGTAATTGTTGAAGTAGTAACAGCATTTTGGCTAAAGTTTATGTAAGCCGTACCGCCAGATGTATCAATACCATATTGAACTTTGTATGTAGTAGCAGATGTAGTTGCTGGGCTATCTAAATAATTTGCAGTTGCGGAACACATCCCATATCCTGTCGTATTAGTAAAACCTGTTCCATTATCAATACCAAGTATTGCAGTAGCACCTCTAACTAATTGATATTTAGCATTTGTATTAAATCCGCTTTTACCTACACCACTTAATGAAACAATAACTAAAATCTTGTTAGATGCACTTGTTGGTGTAATGGATGCAGTTAATCCTGTGTCAGCATACGATGTTGATGTAGTTGACCCATAAGTTGCATAAGTAGCATTAACCACTTGCAAAACAGTACCAGCCGAAGCCGTTGTCAGCATAGTTGCTGTTACCGCAGGAACCGTCACCGTAAAGTTACTAGCTGTGTTTGTTGGGACAAGTTCGATGCTTCCACCGCTTGCCACTGCAAGTTTAACTCCCATTTAATTGCTCCTGTGTTGGTCGTGCATAGGTGGGGTGTTCCCACTTGGCTATGTAGTCGCCTTTGCCATCGCTGTCGTTTTGCAGACGGATGGTTCCCATAGGTGGACTAAAGTCTGCAATGGTTAAAGAAGGATACAAAGAAATTAGTTTGTCGTAGAGTGTCATCATGCGCTCCTTACCATTGCTGCTTGAAAATAAGTGCTTTGCTGTGTTGGATTTGTAGTATTTAACACTGTACTATTAAAATACAACTCAATATAATCAGTGCTTCCATTGCAATACACAAGACATGAACCATACGCCCAGTTTGTTGCTGCTATGTTTACCCCTATGTTTTTATACACAGCACCATTTTTAAAAATCAAAGTCACAAGATTTGATGCCGCAGTACCAGCTTGAAAACCCCCTGACACTTGATAATATCCAGCAACAGTAGGAGTAAATCTACTAGATGCAAAATTACTGTTGGTATCAAATTCTTCTGTTTGAAATAAACCTTTAGTGTCTGTTGATGCTGATAAAGATTGACCTGCACTCTGCCAAGCACTAAACGCAGGGCCAGTACCAGCCACACCAGTAGCCAGTTCAGGCTGTGTAATGATGGCATCAGGAAGCCCACCAGCGGTAATGCCTGTAACCGTACCTGACCCGTTAATTGTGATTGTCATGTTTGTTCCTTATACGACTACCCAAGTGCTGCCACTTGAGACTGTCACAGTTATTCCACTATTTACCGTTACGGGGCCAGCACTCATGCCGTTGTTGGTCGCTGCAATTGTGTAATTTTCTGCTATGGTGTTGGCGTTCACTGTGATGCCGTTAGAAGACACCATTGCTGTGCTTTGAAGCTCACCAGTGGAGGGCTTGTAAAGGAGTTTTGCATTGCCTGTGTATATATTTGTTGGAACACCTGAAGTTGCACCAGCAAACAAGGGGTATAGATTTGTTGCTGTTGTTGTGTCGTTGCTGATTGAAGCACCTGAAACAACTGTAGCCCAACTTGCTGCTGTGCCGTTAGTAGTTAGATACTTTCCGCTATTACTTGCCTGTGAAGGCAGGGCATCTACTGTTCCCCAAGATGTTGCTGTTCCGTCAGTAGTTAAATATTTACCACTATTGCCTGTTTGAGAAGGGGTGTAGCTTGCAGCTGTTGTTGCGCTGTTAGCAGCATTGGTAGCCGATGTTGAAGCAGCACTTGCAGACGAGGCAGCATTAGTAGCACTTGTCGAGGCATTAGATGCTTGTGTTGTAGCGGTAGAAGCTGACCCAGAAGCACTAGTTGCGCTGTTAGAGGCATTGGTAGCTGATGTAGAAGCTCCTGATGCGCTTGTAGCAGCATTGGTTGCTTGTGTTGTAGCTGTCCCTGCTTGAGTTGTAGCTGTTGAAGCTGAAGCAGCGGCATTGGTTGCAGATGTCGAAGCGTTAGATGCTTGTGTTGTAGCTGTAGAAGCTGATGCAGCAGCAGCTGTAGCACTAGTAGATGCTGCCGATGCACTTGTGGAGGCATTAGAGGCACTTGTAGAGGCCGCTGAAGCACTGGCTGAGGCAGCACTAGCCGAACTAGCTGCTGATGAAGCAGAAGATGCTGCACCTGTTGCAGAGGTGCTCGCAGCAGCTGCGCTAGTAGCAGCATTTGTTGCACTAGTAGCTGCATTAGTGGCAGATGTCTCTGCAAGCCCTGCTTGAACAGTAGCCGCTGCTGTGTAACCAGCAATGGTACTCACCTCAATATCTGATGTGGCATCTCCTCCACCACCAACGCCCCGGTATATAGTCAAAGTTCTTCCCCTTTAGTTTTCTTGGCTTGTTTTACAGGTTTAGGAGCAGGTTCTTCTTCTTCAACAAGAGTATATTCAGCGTGTTTTAACATCTCTTTGATGTCATGTTCAGTTGAATATTCGTAAACTTGTCCGGTATGTATACATTTAAATTTCATAGGTTCTCCTTTATGGAACGCTCTTATTAAAAGCCCTCTAAAAAGGAGAGAGTCCTTTTGAGACTCTCCCCTCTTGTCGCTTAGGCTGGTACAGCCAAGGCAACAGCTGCGCCATCACGCAACTCTGCAACACCGTACAAGGTATCAGCAGTGAACAAAGTACCCAAGTATTCTTGTTTGTACTGAGTCTGAGTGCGAACACCCATTTGTTCAGCCAACACAGAGAAGTCCTTGTGACCCATCAAAGCGATACGGCAAGCAGTGGAACCGGAAGTTGTCTCTGCATTGTTAGTAACAAATACAGGAACACCATACACGTTACCAACTTCACCATTACGGATGACGTTGCTCGAACCAGCTTCACCAACAAAGGCTTGCTCAGTGAAACGAGCAATACCCATCAAGGTGTTACGGCTTGAAGGAGGAACAATGAGGAAGCGATTGTCCATAGGAACATCAGCGTCATCAAGACGTTGAATACTACGGCGAATAGCAGCATCAGTGATAGCAGCCAAACCAGTGTTAGAACCAGCAACATAAGCAGTTGTACCGTCAGCACCGGAGAAAGCACCGGAGTACGCAGTAGTACCGCCGCCACCTTGGACGAAACGGCCCAAAGCAAGGAGGTCGCTATCTACTTGACGAGCCAAGGCGTAGCCAGCATCTTCAGTGTAGAACGCACGGAGAGAAGACAGAGCTTGTGTTTCCACAATGTCTTCAATCAAGCGGCTATACTCATAATGCTTGTTAATAGTTACCACCACTTCGCTTTCAGTTGCAGCAATCAGTGTTACCTGAGTAGATGCAGCCTTAGCAGAGGCAGAACCACGAGTGGGGGCAGGAATGTGAACGGTGTCACCTTTCTTGCCTTTGAAGCTCATCTTCTTGATGAGGTTAGCGAGAACCAGATTCTTCTGGTAAGCAGCAACGATTTCATCCGACCAAATTGCGGGGATGAAGGTTGCAGCAGTCGTCTTAGTGACGTGAGCAGTACCGAGAGCCATATTAAAATATCCTTAAAAATTAATGTTATCTCCTATGGCAGGGAGCCGTAGAAGACTATTTAACCCTTCCTTCAGCATAAGCAGCCATAATGTCGTCAGACAAGGCTTCATACCTCCGGGGGTCAGTCATGCGTAGCCGAATGAGGTCAGCACGTCTATACACTTTCTGTGAAGTTTCTCCAGAACCGCCTGTGTCTACACCAACTGCTTTCAAGTTTTGCTTTAGGACTTGTTGTCCGTCATCACGAGTTTGTTGGCTTTTAACAGAGCGAATCTGTTTGAATGTTGAAAGAAGCTCGTCAGCAGCTTGCAGGTCATATTGAGCATCAGCTTGTGCATATAAATTTAAGCGCACAGGCGAAGCCTTAACCCACTCAATAAACTCTCCGTCTTTAATTACTTCTGCCATGTCAGGGTGCTTTTTGTTAAGCATTTCCTGAGTACGCATCTGTTTCATTTCGAGTGCTGCTTGTTTAGCGGCAAGCACATCGGGGTGTTTATCTACTGCATTGCGAATCGCCTTCTGGGGGTCTTCAAAGAAGTCGTATTCGGTTTCTTGTACAGAGTCTTGTTGCTTCGGAGCGAGTTGTTGTTTAATGAGTTCATCTGCGAGTTTACGAACCTCACCTACTTCTTGTGCTTGTCGTCCAATTAGCTTTTCAGCTTCTTGGTGCATCGTCACAATATCCTCTAGACTCTTGCCCGAATATTTATCGGGAATCTTCGGCTTTTCAGCTACTACTTCCTCTACATTCTGAGAGTCAGTTTTCGTAATATCATCAAACTGCTCATTAGACAGTTCTTCTTGTTCAATCAGTGCCATGTATACCTTTCATCCTGCCCGTATGGGTTTTAGGACATTTAAATATGAATCCAGCTTGTGCCTATTCAGCGGCTGTCTTCTGTTCTTGTTTAAGTTTCTCTGCTCGCTTTCTTACCCAAGCATCTGCTGCTCCGGGGAAAGCACCTGTAATGCCTTCAAGAGCAATACGTGGCTTAGAAACAATCCGTAAAGCATCCTTGCCGCAGGTAGAACACCTGTCAGTTCGGATGGCTTCATCTACATACCGTTCAGTGATGTGTGAGTTGTCGCAAAGAAATTCAAATATTCGTTTCATTTACAATGTCCTCATACACTTCTTCACACATCGCTTTGCGGTTTAAAACTAAATCAATTATGTCCAACTGGCCTTGGCGAAACTTTAGTTGTTGTTCGTCCTTCACCGTATAAACATCATTGAGAGAGGTTTTAATCTTTTCAAAGTCCTCAATGAGTGCTTTCCACCCTTCGGTAGCCATCATTGAGAATGTTTCTTCGTAATATGTTTGTAACTCTTTATCCATATAGGAGAGTCCTTTCTGTTATTTTTTAATCATTTGTAGCTGTGCAATTCGTTCGTTAGATTGAATGTCGGCTGCTTTCAAATTCACTTGTTTTTCTTTCAGCATCATGTCAGCTAGTTTTAGACGCTTCTCAAAATCTCCTCCGTTATCGAGGTTTGTAGAAGCTGCTGTAACCAGTTTTACTCGTTGCTCAGTAGGAAGGAGTTGTGTCTCCATCTGTGTCTTCTGAGCATCGGCTGATTTAGACGCTGCGCTTGCCTGTAGGTCAGCTGTTTGAGCTGCTGCAAGGGCTGCTGCTGCCTCTTGCTGTTGCTGTGCTGCTTGGGCTGCATTGGGGTCAGGTTGACTCATCTGCTCAAGCGTGGACATAAGCTCTGCTCGGTTGGACAAACTGCTGTTAGCAAGGATGCCTTTAAGCAAGACAGGGAGAACAGGGGTGTTAGGGCCAAGCGTTTGCAAGAGACCAATCATCTGCTGTTGTTCAAACTCACGAGCCAAGATGCCAAGGGTGGCAGTTGGAATGAATGTGACATCAACTGACGGATAACGCTCTGGGTCAAACTGCATATAGCGGTAGGCAGCTTTATAGATGAAAGGCATCATAAAGTCTTCTTGGAAGTTCACCAAGGTACGCTTGTACTTCTTGATGATTCCCGCCATCGCCATCGACATTCCCTGAGAGCCGCCTTCACGAGGCACATTGGAGGGAAGACCTGCACTATCCACTGTTCCTGTTGCCTGAAGCAACATTCGCTCAAAGTTCTGAGCTGCTGCTGGAGCATCTTGTGTGCTTTGACCGAAGTGGAATGGGAAAAGGATGTCAGCAGGAGGGCCGTTTGTCAGGAAGCTCTTACCGGGCTTAATTTCAAACTTAGCACCTCGTGGAAGCCGTGTAGCATCCATACCCATCATAGGGGCTGTTGTAAGGGCTACAGAGTCCATATGAGCACGAAGCTGCCCATCAATAGCTTTCTGCATATTGTAGGCTTTTTCAACCGTTCCACGCCCATAGAAGCGTCCCGGCACTGTATCGTCCTGATAAGCTACTAGCGGCCTATCCTTCATCATGTAGGGGTTTTCTTCAGCCTTCAGGAGCATCGAGTCATTAGCAATGACAATAATGGCTTCTACCAGCTCTGAGTAGTCATCGGCTACAGAGTCTTCGGGGAACAAGTCCACGACCTCTGCATCGCCTTCTTCTAGCTTCATCAAATATTCTTTAGGGACAAGTCCGTAATAGGTAAGAACCTTTACCTTGTCGTCCTGAAACTGCACTACTTGCTGTGTTGGCTCTAGCTCTGTGTCGTCATAGGTGGTTCCGATGTCCACCTTACGGTAGATACCTTTCTCCATGCCTTCGACAACCTTGTGAATGGAGACATATTTCTCAATTGCACAGCCTAATGCGTCTTCAATGGAATCAGCATTAGGGTCAATAAGGAAGTTCTTGGGATTTACTGGCTTCAAAGCCACGCTCATCCGTGTTCCTTCAATGACACCAATAGCAGCAGTTCCTTGAGCACCGGGGATAGGCTGAGTGGAAGGCTTTAGCTGTTTTGTCTCTTTAATGACAATTTCACCAATACCTGTACCATAAATCTCTGCCATCAACTCAATGTGGTCAATGCTTTTCTTAATCTTGTCCCGCTTGAAGTCTTCCATCAGGAGAGCCTTCAGAGCCTCTACATCCATTGGGTTACCGTCAACATCCTTCAGGTCGTCCTGAATGTCAAAAAACTCTCCTTGACCGAAGATGGCTTCTACAATTTCAGCATGACGAGTTTCAACGGCTTGTTGCGTTGCAGGGGAGATGATACGACTGCGCTCACTGTCTCGTGTCTTGTCTTGGGCATCCCACTGACCACGGAAGATACGCTCGTATTCCTCCCAATCGCTCATGAAATTGGTATCACGGTAGTCACGCCAACGGTCAGTATGCGAGACCACCCATTCGGTTAGTTCCTTGTCGTTCTCACTAGGTTCTTCCCATTCAGGCATTGTAGGTTTAGTCGCCATGTGTCAGTCTTTCGTTGTGTCTAGCATAATGTCTATGCGTTGTTTGCTCTGGGTGATAGGCCCACCAATGAGCCATGCACTACAAGTTCGTGTAGCTGCACATTTAAAATCAAATAGCTCACAGAAACCAAGGTCTGCTGTGTCCATAACATCCTTGGCAAAGCTGTCTTTTTCCATATCAATGCCAGAGCGAATACACTCAAGCATATCTGGAGTTTGGATGAAAGCAGCACAATTGCCACATCTCATACCTTTAGCCTGTTTTAGGTCAGTCTGCCATTCATTTGCTTTGTCATTCCAGAAAGTATCATTAGGAGCTTCTGGGTTAGCAGGGCCGTAGCCTACATTCTTAAAAGCCCAATCCCTGTTCTTCAGGTTGGCTTTAACGTCATGTGTTTCAATAGGGCAAGTCATCATATTATTCACCATTTAACCTTGTTTCATACTAACTCCGTAACTGAAAAGGTGGAAGATGTTACTGCTGCATCTTTGATAACAGCAATCTTTTGACCGGGACTAACACGAATAATCTCTGAAAAATTATTAGGCATCATTGGTGATGTTGTGATGCTCGCAGTTGGGTTTGTGCCAACTTGAAAGTGGCAGTGGCCCAAAGAACAAGACAAGCGAACCATTGTGGTGTTTTCCCCAAATGCAGCAGATTGAACACTGGAATTGGTGACAGTAAATACTTGTGCTGTCCCCAAACTAGGGATGCCAAGTGATACTTGGTTAGGGTCAAGTTGAAATGTAGACATTATTTTCTCCTTATTTAATATCCAGCTGTAACATCGTAAGTTTCATATTCTTCTTCCTCATAGTCTGAGTTGTAAGTGCTAATGGCGAGTTGGTCAACATATGACAAGGCATCAACCAAGTCATCGTGTACGCCTGAAGTGGGGAACATAACCAACTGGTCTTTGAATTCTTCCCAATCTTCGTCTTCATTAAACGTCACCTTGCCATGTTCCATCCGTCCCTGTAAGGCCCAGACCACCCTGTCTGTTTTCTTCTTGTTTCCGTGGGTTAGTTCATGGATGTGGGCGTAGGTGTTGTATTTACGCATGAAGTCTGTTAGGTACGGGAGAACAGCGTTTCTAGCCATTCCACGCTCACAGCCAACAGCTATGGGTTGATACTCCTTAATGTTCTTTAGGAGCCTTGTAGCCGTGTCCTTAATGTCCCAACGACCACTCTCAATCTTGCGTACCCACCATTCACCATCGTCCGTCACCTTGACGATTGCGATGGCAGTGCTGTCTAAATGCTTCTTAACGGAAGCACCAACAGCCTCGAAACCAGCCAAGTCAAAGGCCATGACATAAGCACCATCTTTAGGCTCAGGGGCTGTCTTAAACCAGCTCTCCTTGAATATGTCACTGCCAGCTGTATCGAAGGAACTCAGATACTCCTGCTTGAAAGCGAAAGAACTCAATGTTCGTTTGGCTGCTTCAATTTCCTTTGGGTCAATGGTTTCATTGTCCTGTGTGGTGAAGTGCCAGCTTTTCCATTCTTCGTCTGTCTCGTCTCGTCCGAGCTTGTAGATGTCGTAGAACCAATTGCGTCCACTTGGTGTGGAGATGAACAAGGCTCGTCCTTTTTTGTCAGACAAAGAGGCTCGAACAATTTTCTCCCACACATCTTGTTTAATAAACGCACATTCGTCTAGAACGGCGTAGGTCAGAGACACACCACGCAGGGAGTCAGGGTTGTCTGCTCCTCTTACAAGGATTTTACGACCATTGATTAGTGTAATTTCTAGGTTATTTACGTGGCTGCTCTTGATTACCTGCCGACCAAGGTCATGCAGCAAGTCCCATATGATGGTTCGGGCTTGGCCTATGGTAGGGGCAATGTACATCACTGCACTCCCTTCCGGGCAGTTCAGAGCCTCAATGAGCAATGTTATCGCCGACAAGCGGCTCTTGCCACACCTACGACCAGCAGCTACAATTTTAAAGCGGATGGTGCTCTTGAACACCTCTTGCTGCCATTTCAGCAATTCAAAATTCAATGCTGTCATACGTCTATCACATCCTGTGTATTCACTGTTGGAGATGTGAGACCAGTTATGTTAATGCTTATCTGCGGGACGCTGCCACCATTCTTTGCTGCCTCAAAGGACGACATCGGGAGCATTCTGTCCACCGACATTTTAATTGCAGCCATTTGACCGGGATGATTGTCATCTAGCGCTATTCGTATCATTGTGTCAAGAATTCTTGTCCCCCCTGTAGCCAGAAGCCTCTGTTTGAATTCTTCAATACGACCAGCATCACCAATAGGACGACCAACCTTATTCTTATTTCTTTCTTTAACCGCTATGAGGTCGGCTTTTGGTGGACGACCTTTGCCCCTTGTTTTAGGGACTATCACCTTTGTTTGTTCCATGCGTCTTTATCCTTTAAGGAGACTATTTGCCTATAAAGTCTATTAGTCTATAGAGACTTTAAAGTTATTGTTATTAATAAATTATAAAAACCATTACTTTAAAGCCTCTATAGTGGCTTTAAACGTCTTAGTTGCTCTTTAGTTCTTTCTATAGCGTATATTATAGCACACTTTTGTCTAAATGTCAAGCTCTTTCTTACGAATAGTAGTAAATAGTTCATAGTCTCACGATGTTTTAGCCTTTATAGGGCGAGCTTGCTCGCCTAATAGTTCCCCTTTGGGAGTGCATTTTGTCCTTTATGGTTCTTTTGGTCTATTCTTTAATGGTATCAAGGACTTAGAAGTCTTTAATGTGTCCCTAATTATCCTCCTTTTTAGCTTTTTGTAAGGCTATTAAGGCCCTGTAAAAGTTTCATAGCCTACATAGCCCTCCCCCCCCTGTGTATAACCTGTTAGTAACTATATAGACTGACTAGTCACAATGTAGACTGTACGGTATAAAAGCTGTATGTCTATACAGTACTGTGTATCCGTACAGTACTTTAATGACTCTGGAGTCAGTAGAGTGAGGGGCGATGATGCACCATTATAAGGGGACTAAAAAGCCTATGCGTTCAGGTTATAAAGGACTATTGCGTTATGCTTTAAAGGGGTAAAAAGACCTGTATAAATACCCATTAGGGTTTTGGAGGGATCAATAGAATCAAGGACTTACAAGAACTGGCACGATTCTATTATGCTATATAGGTAAGAGGGGCAGTTTTTTGTCTCTCTCTTAAAGGCCAAGAATTTGCAACATAGGGTAAACACCTAGTAAATAATTCTTGACAATGTAGAAAACAATGGTACAATTCAACCATGCCAAGCAATTTTGCAAAGCATAGCAACATAGGAAAAATTATGTATACAGTAAATTTAGAATTCCCTTTATCCCGCATGAATGAAGCATTGTGCATTCTTGGCACGTTAGTGCATCCAGTAGGTTTACACCTATATGAGACCACCGACGCTATGGGTGAAAGTGATTCAGGAATTCAAGTAAAGGCCATTGCACAATCCAGCGCACGGCCCGACCAGTGGACGGCCTTTTGTCTTATGTTCAATCAAGATTGTGTCGCTATCTCTTATAACGGCGTAAATGGCGTTACAATTGGCCCTAATGCCGATAAATGGCCCTTTAACATTGACTACTTTAAAACTACGGTTTAAAGCATTCTGTTAGTGTCTTATAATAGGACACTAACGGGGCGGCTTTGCCCATACACTTAAAAGGGTTTTCTATGTCAGACAATAGCACTTATCAAGGCCATTTAAACGATGGTTCAAGCGTACAAAAGCATTCAGCGGGTGGAATGTATCCATGCGTTTTATATTTCAAACACGAACACTATGGTATCATCACGCCGGATAATCAAGCTGGAACCCTTTATGAATCATATGACGCAGCTATTGAAGCTGGAATGAAATGGAAGGCCACACACTAACCAACAATGCAAAGCATTCTATAAAGGCCTTTTGTAGGGCCTTTATGGGGCAATTTTGCCTAGTCGATAGACGCACATACGTGCAAATATAGGAATACATCATGCGAAAAATTGAAAAAAATATGCTAGCTGCAATTGCCAATAAAACCAATTGGTCAACCGATAACACACGTGTAGAATATCAACCGGAAGTGTCTACCACTGAAAGGGCGTGTATTGAATACGCTAAAGTATTTTTACACGATAACCATATTGCTACGGTGTCTTATGGGCATATGGTAGACGGAAAAGCTAGAGTAG
>Ga0114980_10000624_pt1 | contig 25334 bp, 34 predicted proteins | sample S_140806_EF_Meta_FD_87018 | JGI IMG/M metagenome (GOLD analysis project Ga0114980, IMG submission 87018) | Freshwater microbial communities from Lake Simoncouche, Canada to study carbon cycling - S_140806_EF_MetaG | ecosystem: Environmental > Aquatic > Freshwater > Lake | place: Lake...
AAGTTCAGCCCAAAACGCAAGCGGTTCCGGCTTGGCGCGGTAGTCAAATGCTTCAAAATCCCATGTAGGTTTTTCAGTTAGTCTCCAAAAATTTCCCTCTGTGGCTTTGTGTTCTACCTTGCCCCCGTTTTTATGGTGCGTAATCACTGCAATCATTTCGTCGTGTGTCATGGCTCATTCCCTCCTTCCTGTTCTGTTGCGTCCACGATGACCGTGGCGGCGTTTTCCGTCGTTTCAGGTGTCGATAGCGCAAACGGGTTAATTGCAGGCTGTGGCGGCGGTGTGACGTTGCGATATTCTGTTTCTTCATCGCGCCGGATAACGTCTTGAATTTCCGGTGACAGCGGGAGCCATTTCGATGCACGGCGAAAAACTGTCTTTTTTGCCATTTCGTCGAAGTCCGTCGCCCATGGCCCTGAGTTTCCAGCGCGTGATCTTTTTCGGATCGCCTCGCATTCATCGCGGGTCATCACTTCGGATTTCTCCGTGCCGTCCTTGAACGTAATCAGAACGTAGTAAGCGTAGCTGTTGCCGCGTGGTGCTTTGTAATCGACAACGTGCTTTTCAATCTTGCCGCGATTGCTGACAAACTGGTCATGTTCGCAAACCTTGTCAGCGTGAATGCTTGATACTGTTCCTGAGCGCATGACAAGCTCGGCAATGCCTTTGTAGTCGAGGATGAGAGTGCATTCTTTACCGTAGGGAATCAAATGCGCCCGTCGTCCGTCTGGTTCAATGCCAAGTGCCGACAGGTCAAGCAGGCACTTCATGAAGCTCTCCGGTGTGCATTCTTGCAGCTTCGGCGTCCTTGTAAGCGCGGTGATTGCTACTCGCGCAAATCGGTCAGCGTTGAGATGTTTCGGCAATGCCAGCGCAAATTGCGCTTTGACGTTTTCTTCCGACAGCAAGCCTTTCAACGTGCGCGGTTTTTTTGTTTCGGTGATTTCGCTCATAGTGTTTGTGTTGTTTGCAGGTTAAAATTGAATGGCCGAATCGTCATCATCAGTTGTCGTCCGCTTCGCTGCCGATGATTGCGGCATGTTCCTATCTGGAAAAACGTAGGTCTTTGCATTGCCGACAATAGGCGTTTTCTCCTTTGCTTCGCGTTGTTGCTTGGTAGGTGACATGACAAGCATGTGAGTGTTTCCGTATTGATCCTCACCGTCGCGGTTTTCCCTCATGTCAATGTCGAGATAAAGCGCGGTTTTGCCTTGGAATAGCTTGCTTTCTTCAACGTCAATGATCAAGTATGTCCTGCCGTTTTTGCCCGGCTTAATTGCGGCAGATGGTATTTTCAATAGGTCGATTTTTAGTTTGTGTAGTTGATTGCTCATAGTGTTTTGATTTCGATGTTTTGATAGATGGTTTCGAGTTTACGGATGCAGCAGGTGATTTCCTGCTTTGCGCTTTGCAGCTTTTCACGGAGTTGGTTGATCTCGTCGGCAGCGGCAATGATAAGCTCGGACGGCAACGTGAGCTTGTAAGGCTCGAGATGCTGCGCGTCCGCCGCGATGTATAAAAACAATGTCACCGGATTGTTTCCCGTTGCCGCCGTCGCCTGAACATTTGACGACGACAACGGGCCTGTTTCCCGGTCTGCCACACGGCAGTGAGAGTGTTCTGGAATCATGACAGCACGATCCCCCTTTGCTTTAGTAAGGATTTGATTGCTGCGATCCTGCCGATGTCCCAGCGGTCGTGCTGGTGCTTGCGCTGTAAGTCGCGGAGAATCTTGATGAGGCTGTCAGTCGAGTAATCCAGCAATGCGTTTTTGTGGTCGGTCATGCGCCCTCCTTTCTTGCAGCGAGCATTGCATTTGCCAGTTTGTAGCTTTCATCCGCAATAATCGGCATGTGTTCGACTTTGTATTTCTCACGCAATGCTGGGTGTATTTTTGTTATATCGTAAGTAGCAAGCAATCCCTGCAAAGCCGCCGCCGCGAAATAGTCGCGAACGGATAATCCTCCGACAGATTTCACTTTTTCTTCTGCAATTACGTTTTCCGCAACATGCCTCTGGCATATCAAATCAGCGGTGACGCTGCCGCCGTCGTCAATTTGTTTTGGTGTTGTCATATTTAGTCGTTTTCGATTGTTGATTGCTCGATGTCCTCATTCCAAATTGCGTCCGTAAAGTTTCCCGGCCTGCATGTCGGACAGTCGTCAGCACCGCACAATCCGTCCTTGCAGCGGATGTAGTTGCGGACTTCCTCGCGGTAGTCGTCGTCTCGGTCATCCCACATAACGCGAAAGGTAATATGTTGCTGCGCCGATTACCAGTGTCGTGGCAATGCGAGTAAGGATGGTTTTCAAGCGGGTGTGACGCTTCCGGTTTCTGTTGCAGTATTTCAGTGTGTTTTCAGCGTATTTTTCGTTCAGTGTTTTCATAGTTATAGTTTTGATTCGATGAATTTAGATGGAGATTTTTCGCCGCGCTTGCGTTCGATCTTTGCCCACGTGTCGCGATGCAACGTGATACTTCGAGCAATCTTGTTGCGTGCTTTTTTAATGCCAGGCTTTCTGCCTGACCCGATGCGTTTGCCGCCGCGTTGTTTTTGGTTCATTGGGAGATTAGCGTTTGAGAAAATTGACAATGTCGCGCAGTTCAGTGACGACATGTTCCGCTCTGCCAACGTGTCCCCATTTAAGATAGTCGCTTCCCGGTGCTGGCAAGTCGTAAAAACTATCGCGAATTTGTTGCATGACAGCTTCAAAGTCTGCCGCTTGTTTTGTCATTGCGTTGTCGCGCATTTGGTCGTTGATTTCTGCTGCTGTTATCATGGCTAATATTGGTTGAAATTGAAAATGCGCGTTACAGTCGCGCCCCTGTTTTGGTTACTCAGTAAGTCCGGCCTCAAGCGCGTCGATCATCAGTTTTTGCAAGTGGATAATTTTTGACTCTTTGTTGTCAGGTATAAGTCCGAGGCAATCGTAATTTGCAAAATCGCTTGCGCTTACGTGGTTGATCTCAATCATGGTAATAAGTGTTTTGATGGTATTGTATTCGCTGCGTGTCATAGTGTTGTTATTGGTTGGCGGCGCAAAAGTAGCCCGATGGATGAAAAAACGCAAGAACTTTTTTCAAGTATTTTCATTTTCCTTTATTCTACAAGGATTGCGCCGCGTTGTTTTTGGTTCATTGTGATTATTTTTCCCATTGATCCGCGACGGTAGCAGATGGCTTGTAGCCATTGTTATTCAGCCAACGATGCAACTTGCCCTTGTTGGCTGGTTCAGATGTCATTACGATTTCGCCTTGCTCGTTGAGCAGTTCAAATCCGTGGCGTTTAATTTCTACTGTCATTTTCATATTGTGTTGGTGTTGGTTGACGGCGCGTTGTTTGTTTTGGTTTATTGTGGTAAAATTAGCGCGTTGCAGTCGCGCCCCTGTTTTGTTATGCTAATGCGTAACCTAGAACAGTCGTGTTGTTGGTGTCGTAAACATTGCCATCGGGCGAAAACCATTTCATTCCTTTGTCCCATGTAAGGTGAGAGTATTTACGAACATAACCCAACTCTCGCAGTTTTTTTCCAGCCAATAAACTGGCTTTGCGCTCGTTGTTGGTGGCTTCGGAAATTGTCATTCCGATTGCTTGTGCTGCTTTGATTGTGATTGGGAAATTAGAGGTCATATTGTTGTTATTGGTTGACGGCGCAAAAGTAGCCCTGTGGATGAAAAAACGCAAGAACTTTTTTCAAGTATTTTCATTTTCCTTTATTCTACAAGGAAAAATAAGCCTTGAAAATGTGTCGAGTAATCGCCAAGCATGACGAAACAATGCACGTAACGCCGGTAAATCGTTTTTTTTGCCTACTTGTGGCTAGCCTAGTCAAACCTTAGTCAAACCCTAGTCAAACCCTAGTCAAACCCTAGTCAAACCCTAGTCAAACCCTAGTCAAACCCTAGTCAAACCATAGTCAAACCCTAGTCAAACCCTATGCAAACCCTATGTAGGATCAATGCACCTTTCCGTTGATAATCATCAGATTAAACAAGGAAAAATTGCCGTCGGCTTGCATGTCCTGAATGGCAAATCCATGCGTCCAGTTGTTGCTGATTGCGTATTCTGGTGAGAGGTCGCACAGGCAGCCGGTAGTCCAGCAGCTTGTCACTTTCTTGTCACCCGCGCTGATGATGCCAATAGCATCCGTGTAGTTTGAATGCTGGTGGAAATGTCCGCAAATGCTGGTAGTCCTGAGTCGGTCATATAACCGCTTGGCCGCACATACCGGATTGGCAAGTCCTTTCGGCAGTTCATGGCCGTGCAGGACTAGTAAGTTGCCGGATTTGATTACCTGTTTTGACCTGACAACTTTGATTTTCATCTCGTCCAGTTTCAGCAAGGATTCCAAAGTGCATTCTGGCACATCGAGCAGCAACGGCGCGTTCTTTTTTAGGTATTGCTCTAATCGGTCGTCGTGATTGCCGAACTTGAAATAGATGTCAGCCTTCGGAAATGCCGAACGAATCATGGTAAGACCTTCCCGGCACGTTTGTAATTCGTGTTGAAGATTGCGCCGGCGTGGATCTGGTTCCCACCTTGAAACGCCGTAGTTTTCGATTGTGTCTCCGTTGAGGATGACGGTATCGCATTCTTCTTTGTGGCCGTGCTCCAGTGCCACCATAAGCGCGGCCTCATCGTGGAACGGAAAGTGGATGTCGGACAGAATCAGTACTTTGCGCTTTCCGGAAATAACGACTGGCTCTGTTACTTCCGCAGTCGATTTCGGCATCAGACTTCGCCAAGGCGTTTCGCGAATGAACCTGGCTACTGGAGTTACGCCTTTCCCGACTGCACTTTTAGTCCCGACGTTACCCTGCGCTCCACGAATTGCCCGAATCATTGTTCTTGCATTTTCCATTGATGGGAAAATTCCAGGATATGACTTGTGCAGTTTTTTGGCCATCATATGATTTGACACGTTCGGCATTTTGTCCATTTCATCCATTGCAATTTCTTTTTTTGTCATGGCGATCTTAGGTTGATTGTTTGATTGTTGATTGCGTCCCAAGCCGGGAAAAAAAGGTTTTTGATTGCCCTAACAATTGGCTCCTCGTCGTAGCGTCTCATGTGTGAAATGCCTGCGATCTCTAGTGCCGCGTGAATCATTTCGTGGCGTAGCGTAGTCATGCAAACGCATGAATCTGTTACGTTGCTGCTAATGACAATCTGCCGGTCGTCAAAGCGCATCAGTCCGTATTCGTGTATGTTTTCACGGACAATCTCAAATCTTAATCCGCCGATGTATATGTGGGTCATTGGCGGCATTGTGTATGGTGTTAATCGTTAATCGTCAAAACGTAAGGGATGACGCTCTGGTCGTAACGATCCATGAGCATGTAAACCGTGCTGCGGAATGAATCCCATTGATCCGGTGGAATTGTCTGGCAGCCTAGTGAGCTTGTCCCATTCGCTCCTCCCTTGTGAATGTTGATTGCCACGCCGACGCTTGGTTTTCCACTGCGTGTCACTGGCAATTCCTCGTTTGCATTTGCCGGGCGGAATGCCGGATAGCTAGGCGGACGATTGATCCGGTGCAAACCTTGCTTGTAGATGTGAACGCCCGGGGCCAGCACTGCAACGTCTGGCTTTTGCTTGTCTGAATAGCTGGGATCGGTGTTAGCATTCCAGCTTCCAAATAAATCAGGAGCAATGACAAACATTGCGTCGTCGTAAATTCCGCGGTCGTTTTTTCCAACTTCTCCCATGCTGTCCAGGTAGTAACCACGGATGCCGACTAGAATGACCTGATATTTATGAACAACCCACGTCGGAACCTTCACCACAATTTCACGCCGCTTTGCCTGTGGCCTGCTGGATGGAATGTTGCTCATGATATTTGTGTAAATACTTCCTGATAAGTCGTCTCATCGCCGCTGTCAAAGTCGTCACTGTAATCTTTTCCCGCAATCATTTGTTGTCGAGGATTGTAATGATTGCAGGAATGACTTCCTTGTCCATGGTAAAGCTTGCGCCCGGAGTTGCTATGGTGCAGGACGATAGAATCAATGCGGCAAGGATGAATGCTAGGCTATGTTTTAGTTTCATGATTTTCGTCTTCTGCTTTCTTCGTTGCGCGTTCGTGAAGTTCTTCGATGCGCTTGTCTTTTAATTCCAGCTTTTCAAAAAGATGCTTAACAGTTTTCCCAAGGATGTAAATCGTTGTCAGGGCGAGTCCCCAGCCTGTCAGACCGGATGCAAATTTCACAAGCTCAAATTGTGGCGGTGCTTCGTTAGCAATGAAAAGCGTTGCGCCGCTTGCAAACATGGTCCAAACAGCTTTTGTTAGGCCATCGTAAAAGTCTGGCATTATTTTTCCTATGGCGGCGAGATGGTTTAATTCGTTCATACGGTAAGAGCTTTGAGTTCAGCTTGTTTGGCAGCGATTTCCGCTTCGATTTCCAGCCGTCGTTTTTCGATTGCCGGCAATTCAGCAACGGCGACGACTTGAGCAATGGTTGCGACGGTTGCGGTGTCGTCAAGACTTGCATCCGCAATTGCGCATTTGATTGCTGTTTTCGCGCTTTCGATCAGCGCGTTACAATCTGCGAGTTCAGCCTTAACCCGTTCAAGTTCTGCCGCGTTTGTGGCAAGTGCCGCTGCGTTTATTGCTGGAGCAATGGCAGCAAGATCGTCCTGAGTAATCGGCCTTGCGTTGCCGCCTACCGTGTCGATTGCATGACAACCGGACAATGTGCCGTCTGGATTGCCGCGAATTAGGATTTCGTATGGAATAGTCATGTTTTTGTTATAGAACTGCTGTTACAATTTTTGCTGACCCGTTATACATAACTTTGCATTTTGCCGATCCGCCTGCCGCTACTGCCACGCCGACTACGGGGGAAAGTGCATCAGTAACAACCGCTTCAAGGTAAGTCGTTGACGGAAAAGTGCCGACTGTAAATGTTCCGTAAATAAAACCCGCGTTGGATTTTGTTGACCCAGCTACCAATAGATTCGTAGCCCCCGCATCAGTGGTCGCCCCGATTGTAACACCGCCAGATGTGTTGATGCACATGTGGGTGTTTGGTGCCGATGAAGCAAACACCAAACGTCGTGATGCGCCGTAAAAATAACACTGGTCAGGGTATGCTCCAGCGGCAGTGTTGCCGTAACCAAAACCGCCGCGTTGTGTACCTCCAGAATCTAATAGCTCCATGCTACTATAACCCGTGCTGAGTGTGCTTTTTAGCCCAAAAAGTCCATTTGTTCCGCCGCCAGCGATAAGTAATGTCGTTGTCGACGATGGTGTGTTAATCTGCGCGATGGTCGGCGTAGTAATCGTCGGCGAAGTAGTTCCGACTGGCCCTCCCGTGCCACTTGGAGTGCCAGTGAGCAATGTTGCAACTCCCGTTCCTAGTCCGCTGACTCCTGTGCTGATTGGTAGTCCTGTGCAGGACGTTAAAGTTCCCCCAGAAGGAGTGCCAAGTGCCGGGGTCGCGAATACCGGAGACGTGGCGGTCAGCACTCCTGTCGTGGAAATTGTCAGTTGATTGCTGGTGCCGAATCGTGCCGACTCCGCACCGAGAGCCCACTTGTTTGTCATCGTCACGTTTGTTCCTGCGGTCGGTTCGCGGAAAAAAGCGGTGGTGTAATTGGTATACGTGGTTGAGCTGGTCGCCGCAATGGTATTACCTCCAAACGCATCGGTATAGGCCGCCGCCACTGTGCCGCTTGAGCTGGTATCAGTCAATGTGGCCGCAACTCCTTTTATTCTCAACCCGCTTGTAGTCCATGCCGCCGCGCTGATATTGCCTGAAAGCGTCAGACGGTCGGTTGTCAGGTCTGTTACGCTTGGTGATGTTTTTCCAACTGGCCCAGCGGTTCCTGACGACGCTCCTGATAAAAGCGTAGCAACTTCTGTGCCTAGCCCGGTGACTCCGGTGGAGATTGGCAAGCCTGTGCAGGATGTTAGCGTTCCTGCATTAGGTGTTCCAAGTGCGCCGTTAAACACCACAAATGATCCAGCTGTTCCGACGTTAATTGCTAACGCGTAAAATACATTTGTTCCGAGTCCGCTTACTCCTGTGCTGATTGGTAATCCTGTGCAGTTCGTGAGCGTGCCGCTCGATGGCGTGCCGAGTGGTCCGCCGCTGTAAATAAGCGTGATTGCCGAGCTTGTCCCGTTCTTAAATTGTGGCGATCCAGATGAATCAGAAAACCATGCGGACCGTCCAGCGGCAATCGTCGGCGTTGTTCCGTTTTTGGTTATGAAATGCCCAGCCTCGGCTGTGCTAGGATTGCTGAAAAAATGCCCGGTGCTTGTCGTGTTGACGGTTATGCTAATGTTTCCGGCCGTTGCGCCCCAAGTCAGGATTGCCGTCCCCGCGCTGTTGCGTAAAGATGCCCCTGCGGTTGCGTCAAGCGCGGCGAAGTTGTACGACCTAACAGATGCGCTTGCGTGCAGAATTTCGATATTGGAGTCAGCAGCATTTGTATAAATTGATGAGTTTGCTGCTGAAGTAAAAATGGGTGAGTTTGCCGCGAGCGTAGCAATAAAAGAATCCGTTCCTCCGGTCGTAATATAGGAGCTCACTCCGTTGGTGCCAATACCTGCACCCGTTCCTTCGGTTGTGATTGATGCATTATCTCCGGTGGTGGATATAAAAGCATTTGCCGCCGTGCTCTGGATTGACCCAGTATAAACCATTGTCGCCGCCGTCAAATCATCAAACGCCGCGCCGCCGGATGCGTCACGAACGACCACCTTATTAGCAGTTGCCGCGCTTGTAGCGTCTGAAATATCCGCGCTGACAATTGGGGAATAGTATGGCGTATTTGTCCATGCGCCTGAATGGTAAACCCTGCGTATTGTCGTTCCTGATCGAGTGTAAGCCGTGCCGCCGATTGTTGCTGTGCCGTTGCGTAGAAATACTTCAAATCCTTTCCCTTGAACTGGCGACGGGTCTGTGACGGTCAGTGTTGCAACTGCGGTGTATTGCTTGTCATTTGCGGCCGTAAACGATGCGCTTTTTACATCCGACGTCCCGCCATCTGCGCCTGCTGGCCCTGTTGCTCCGACTGCCGCTTCGTTAAGCGTAATCGTGACCGCATCCTCGTTGAGTGTTGCGCTGACAACCACGTCAGGATCGTTTTCAGCAACGGTAATGGTGATTGTGTCCATGTTATGCTCGTGTGGGGTCGTCCAACACTTCTAGCGTGCCGGCAAGGTAGGTTTTGATAACTCCCGCCGCCGATGTCGTTTCGATACTCCAATACCAAACGCCAACAGATAACGTCAGCGGAGTAATTGGTGAAACGGTAAAATCGTAGCTGTTGGCATTGTTAATTACAATTCCTGCCGATGACGTTAGTGACAGTCCTAGCGTCCCGTCAGTGTCTCGAAAATACATTTTTACTGTTGCAAGATCACTGTCAAACGTGTTGCCAGTTGATGAGTAAACGGCAGAAACTCCGTTCCACGTGTCGCCGTAAACAACGGGTGTTAGGTTGAATTTTCCTGGCCTCATGTGGATTTACCTATGACGGTTACGGTTGAGTTAGTTCCTGCCGCTGTGGATGTGATTACAAGGTCGGCGGTCAATAGCGTCCCAGTGTTGCCGCTGCTGTTCCAGAATTTAGATGGCGTTGTTAAAACTTGCGTGCCGTTGCCAGCCGTAGCTGATCCACTTGTGTTGTTGATTTCCAGCGAATAAAGCGTTGCCATACTGACCAAAGTGACGCCTTCAAAATCCTTGCCGTCCCCATCGGTAATGCGAACGCCGGACGATACGATGCCAGCGGTCGTGTTTGCGCTTGTTGCGGCCGCTGTGATTCCAAGTCCAGCCGGTATGGCAAGATTTGTGTTGGCTTCGTTTGCGTATTTATAGCCGTTCGCATCAGACTTGCGCGTGATGATAATGTCAGATCCTGAACTTGTCACGGTCCAGACGGCAGCGATTGCGGTATTTGCCGCTAATCCTGCTGCAAGTGCCGCTGCGACAAGCGTGGAGGTGTTGCTGGCCGTTGTAAGCGCAACAACTACGGTTAGAGGTGATCCGGTCGTAGCGGTCGAAGTAAATGTCAGCGAACAGTTGCCGTTTGATGTTGCTCCAGATGCCGCGACAACCGTAGCCGTTTCAACCTGCGCCGTCCCAGCCACGTATGCAGCCGATCCGGTCGCTACGCCTGATTGCAGGTCGATTGTTGCGGTTCCACCTGACGCAACAAATTCAATCCCGATTGCATAGCCGATGTCCGCTGTTGGAAACTGCACTGCCGTTTGACTTGCGCCAATTTGAACAATTCCCGCGACAAGTGCCGATGTCGCCTGTCCTTGGCAGTTGCTCCCCGTAATCGTTTGTGCCGCTGAAATTGCCATGTCGTCATTTTATGTTAGATTCCATTCATTGTCAAGATGCGGTATAGTATGCGCCATTGTCTGATCCTGCCGTGATTGAATTACCAACGTCCGTTGAAACAAAGTGCAAATCGTCAGGAATTACAACATTTCCAACTGTGATGTCAGATTTACGCCATTGCTTGACGGTTGATTCTCCGGAAGATCCTGTTTGAATCTGTCCAATGTAAAAAATAGTTTCTCCAACAGTTATTCCACCCATTAAAGTTGATGCGTAGGTTGCCGCATCTGTGTATGATGTGTATGTGCTGCTAATTTTAACGGTTGCCCCACCTGCCCGGTAATCGTCTACCTTATCGTAATCATCCTGCGTGCTTCCATAACCGGATGATTTTGCAACACCGCTTGTCACCCACACTCCGTATGTTGTGGAGGCTGACAACGCCATTTTTCCAAGCGTGTTTGTATCAAAATCATCGCCGCGAAATGCCCCTGCGCTGGAATCGTATGACAATGATTGATCTGCCGAAATTAGCGCAAAATTACCGGAAACGCTAATGAGTTTCATTACGGTAAATCGGCCAATCTGCATTTGCATCGAATAGGCTGAGCCGTCGTAGTTGACGAAAATCTTGTATGGATGGACATAGCCGCCGCCAACTGGAAATGTTTTATCTATTGTTCCGCGATTTTTCAAACGGATAACTGCATCTCTCAGTTGATTTGCCCATTCAGCCGTTATTGTGTCACCGCGCTTTTTGACGTTAGGAACTACAATCGGTATGTTGTTAGGTCGTCCCATTACGTTGGTTTAGTGTATTTTGTAACGTCCCATCCTTGTCCGGGCGGAGACATTAGCCACGTGATAGAATAGTCGCTGGTCGTTTCCGTGCCTTGTTTTGTTTGACTGTCGGTGATTCCGGTCAACCTCCAATTCCTGCCAGCAATAACCGGAGGATTTCCGTCCGGCTTTGGATCAATCCATCCAAGATAGTCCAGATAAATCTGATCGACTCCGCCTTGATTTGTCGCGCTGTGCGTCCATTCAATTTGCGATGTTTCCCACGTTTCTACTTTGTCCCTAACAATAATTTTAAACCATTTGATTGAATCAGCATTGGTAATCGTTCCAACCTCATTTCCAAGTAGGTATTTGATGTAGTAGGTGTTGATTGTGGAATTTTTATCGTCTCTTTCATACTTGCCTGATAAACATCCCGCAATCAAAAACTTGTCAACTTCAGCCACTTTAGCGATGAAATCAGGATGTGTCATTATCGGAGCTTCTGACAACGTGGCATTGTAAGCGTAAGTGCCGCTGTCGTCGTTTTTGTCAAATTCCCAATCTGCCGAATATCCAGTGTAAGCAACGCGAATTTTTGTTAGTCCTCCCGGCTCATGCTCATGGCTAACGGAATCAACAGTTAAGAAATTCCACTTTGCCGACAAGTTAGGATAAATAACAGTTGCCGATTGTCCTTTTTGAAATGCCGTCTGAATCGGTGTCGAGTCAAAATCAAACTTGCGGCAAGTGAATGTTTGACTGCCAGTCCACTTTCCCTTGTTGTCAAATGCTGCTTGGAAGTCCGGCCCTGGAATCCAAGTGTAAGGTGCTATTCCGTATACGTTGGAAATGCTCATTTGAAATATATTGGGTTGACGTTTGTTTTGTAAATCAATTTCAAAACATTCAAAATTGCCTCGTTATATCCTTCTGGAGGGTTGTAGCCAAACGCCCATCCAGGTTTTCTTTCTTCTTGTTTTTTCATTGTGTTTGCGAGATTGGACGGCGGCCCCGCAAATGCAACTGGCGACGGCTCAAACATGCTTTGCAATGGAGTTCCAGCGACAAGGTTTTTTATCGCGTCTTTTATTGCTTGTCCGATCTTTGCGCCAATGTCTTCAGCCCATCCGACAAATCCTGATTTTAAATCGTCAAATACTTTTCCAAATCCTACTTGCCCGATGTATTCAAACGTGTTCCTTAATGCCGCGCCTGCACGTTCTAGCCATTCTGCCGCTTTGCCGATTTCGTCAAAAATTCTTTTCAATGATCCTGCTACAATTTGCCCAGTGTTGCCACCTGTTAGCCCTTTGACAAATGCGCTAGATAGTTGCAGTTGCGCATTTTTAAACCTTCCAGTTTCGTCACCGGCAGATTCCAATCCAGCAATATATTCGTCGGTCATTTTCAACAATGGCCCAAGATTGTTGATTGCTACTTGTCTACTTTCAGCCATGCCGTCAGCAAATACTTTGCCGTATTTCAAAACTCCTTTTACACCACCAAATAGCTTTTCAATGTATGCGTTTGCAGTTTCTTTCGGCACGTTATTTGCGCTCATCGCTGAAAAAATAGCTTCGATTTGCGCTGCTGGTTTCATCCGCATCAGATCCGCTAACGTCAATCCTAGATCATTAAAAATATTCCAAACGTCATCTTTTTCCCCTTTCTTAGCCGCTTCAACTGAGTCGTAAATTGCTTTTTCAAGCGTCAAAATCTGTTTTCCTGATTCGCCTCCTTCAACTCCTGCAAGTCTCAATTGCTCATTCAAAATCATTAGTTCTTGCGCCGACTCGCCAGTAAGCGCGGCAAGGTCTTTTAATTCACCGGCAAAATCAAAAATTGCCGTTCCTCCTTCAACTAGAAATTGTATCGACTTGCCTACCCAATCCGCTCCAAATTCACCCACCTTCCGAGCCGCCCCGATTCCAACTTCCTTAGAAAACTTGCCAAACATCCCGCCGATGTTTTTCAATCCGGTCTTTACAGCCGTCCCGTCAAATCCTACTTTTACTGTTGTGTTAATCGACATATTTAAAATCCTTTCTTGCTAGATCATGGTAACGTTTTTCCATCTCCGGATCCAGTTCCATGTTTGCAATCCACCGATACCGATTGCCTAAAGATATTCCGTTTGCCATCATGATTTGTAATAGTTTGCTCATGTCTGTTTCCCATATCAAATGTTCCGCGCTGAAGTTGTGCTTCATTGCGAACAACTCAACCGACGCTAACCAGTGGGGATTTGCGCTTGGCCCTCCTGCTTTCCCCCTCCCTCGCTTTCTGCCGCGCTTAGTTTTGTCGCTGTAATCCGTTCTACCAGACCTTCGATCACGCTTGGTAGTTCTTCTTCGAAATCAAGCATAAAGTCCACCACGGCCTTGTGACGGTCATCAGCGGTTATCTTGCGGAGTTCCACGATCATCGCCGAGCTTGCGTAGCACAATAATGCGACTTCGTGCATCGCGTGGGTTTGTGACTGGTCGCTTTCGCTGTCGCTGAATAGGACATTGCCCCACGACTTCAAAAGCTCGTAACGTCCTGCCGTCAATACCAATTCCCGCCCTGCCAGTGTTAGCGGTGCTCCTGTCCATGCCGTAGCCAATATGTTGTGTCGTGTTTTCATCCTTGGAGTCTGCTTAGAAATTCGTTGCGCTCATGCCGGGGGAGTTTGATGTCGAGCAAAACAGATGCACCTTCATTTTCCATGAAAACGCTGCGCTTGGCCGTGTGAAATAGATCGAAGCATGTTTTACGATTTGCCACAAACGCTAGGATGTAGCTTTCTGGATTTAATGGGAAACGTGAAACAAACATTGGAATATCAGAAATTCCACGCAAACCAGGCAATTCGATTCCACGTGCTTTCAGATAGCCAACCGCGTAGTCAAGCCAATCGCTGATTGACATGGAACTGACTGGGCGCGCTGAAATGAACGTGCAGATTTCCGCAAACGGATGAGAATCGACTAGCTTCTTAATGCCCGTCCAGTGTTCGACACAAGCCTGTGATGTGTGCTTGCCGTCGTCACTTGCTGGTTCTAGCGAAAACCTCGCGTATTGCCGCCCGTTCGACTCGCTGTTGATTAGGTCAAGCGGACAATCTTTTTTCAGCGGTATGGCACACGCCATCAATGCGCTGACAAGATTGATGTCGCCTGATTGCGTTGCGTTGCTGCCGTTGTAATTTTCCATTTTCTTAAGTGTCAAATCAGGTTAGCGCAACAACAGTTCCAGCGGCGACAAACGGACAATAAATACCGGAAAGCGATCCTTCTTCAAATCCCGTTGCCGTGGGCTTGATGCTATTTCCGGTGATGATGATACTTGCGCCGGTTGCCGACGCGATGCTGTCACCCAGTCCCTCGTTAAGCCGCGTCCGCGAATTGCTCGTAGTGTTCACCAAGGTAATTGCGCTGCCGATGTAATCGACAAGTCCGGTTCCCTTGGTTTTGATGATGCCGTCAACGGAAATGTCTTTTTTCGGGTTGTAAACGGCAAGGCCTACGTCACATCCAATGTGATCGGGAGCCATTGCTGTTTCACTTGTGCCATCGTAGCTGACAGACCCGACGTAAAGTCCGGTTGCTGTCGCGTCATCTGCTAGTCCAAATTGTGCTGTCCCGTAAACTGTGGCAAGGCTCATGTCGATTGTAATTGCTGATTGTTAAGACAAGCGGTTATGACTAGGTCATAGGATGTAATTCGTCGCTCGTCTCTAACGGAAATAATACCAGAACTTGTTAGATTGTCAAATACCTGCAAATTGTTGGACGCGTTTAGGAAATCCAAGGATTTACGATTTCCAAGGATTTCAAACAATCCGGATTCCATTTTCACCGCGTCGGCGTATGGTGTTCCTGATTGCGTGGATTCCTCTGGCACGGTGTAAAGTTCTACCGTCAAACCGACTTCCATTACGCCATGCAGCCTAACCCCGTTCTGCTCAACTACGTTTGACGACCCGTCGATTACCACAATCAGCGGCATGACTACGTCCTCTTGTTCGCCGTTCATGACAACAGGAACGTCCTCAAGCAATGGATAGCTTCGTTTCTGGTCGTCAATCCACGATTTTACAGCTTGTTTTACTTGGTTCATGATTTTTTGTCTGCTTCTTTTAGTGCTTTGCGATACCACTTGACGGTTGATTTCAACGCTTTTTCGATTGAATCGGTAGTATGTAAAGTAGATAAAACATACTCGTCACCTACCCATGGAACTGTTGATACTAGCGTGGATTGTGATTTGAAATCAGATGCCCCAGCTTTGCCATTGCCGAGCTTTGCCCATTTTTGCGCGTATGCCAAAAAGTTTTTGCCGATGCTGATTCGCGCCGTTCCTTTTTGCTTTTTGGAGATGTCCATTGATGCGCCTAACCATGATCCTTTTGCCATGCCTGCGTTTTTGTTTTTAATTGACATTGCCTTGTCAAATGTTCTACGTCTTGCGCTTTTCCAGTTTTTGATACGCTTGTTTTTGTATTTTAGATTAGAATTGATCCAAACTATAATTTCTTCTGCCGTGTTCAAATCTACTTTTACTTTTGGATTATCTAATATTCCAACGAATTTAAGGCCGTCCCTGCGTATGTTTTGTATTTGTTTTTTGCGGGTTCCTGTTTTTCCGTAAATTTGTGTAGAAAATGCAAGTTCCCGCCCAACTTGAACGCCCCAACGTGTGACAGCTTGTCCTGTGTTGTCGCCAAACATCTTAGAATATTTTTTTAAAGACGCTTGGAGTTTAGCGTTGTCATTTTGTATTTTTAGCTTCATGCCTTCGTCGTGTCTTTAAGTCTAACGGTTACGAATGACGCGCCAACGTCAACTGATTCGACTCGAAATGACAAACCACGCGCCGTTGCTAGTTTGCCGACGTAAAAAATACCCGCTTCCGTATATGCTGCCGTCCAATCGGAAAGTCTAACAACGCAATCAAGATTTGTATCCGTGTCCATGCCGATTTCCGCATATTGCCGCGAATTGGCAACGTAGCTCATTACTGCATTTACCGCCGTCCCGCCATTTACCGTCAACGGCTCATTCCCAATTACCGCAAATCCGGTTTCAGATGCCGATGACAGAAATGCGGTTAGCTGGCTCATGGCTATACTCTAACAGGTTCCGGTGCTGTTGTCAATTCTGCGTCGTGGCGATAAGTGCAAAGAACCTTGTCAATGTGGAATCCTAAGCGGATTTTTTTCCGAGCTTGCCGCGCCCAGATGATGTCCTCTCCGTAGTTGCATTCCCCAAATTGGCAAGATTTGACAAGTTCTCTTTTCCAGACACAAACGTGCCACGGTGCGCGGAGTGTAATTGCGTTAGGTTGAAACGGGTGATCCTGATTGTTCAGTCCGAAAACCACCTTGGAAAACGCTCCGTTGTAATAGCTGTTTTGTTCAAACGTGATCACATCAGCTTCTGATCGGATAGCGTCGAGGATGGATGCGACGTAATCCGGCTCAATGTCGTCATCGTCGTCAACAAACGCGATGTATTCGCCCCGTGCAATGTCTAGCAACGCCTGACGTTTTGCGCCAATTGTGCGCGTCCGGTTGTCGGAAAATGCCAGATGCTCGACTGGCAAATCACCGATCTGCTTTGTTATCTTTTCTGACAGCTTTGCAAGTTGCTCTTTTCTGCTTGGAATCGTCGGCGTTAGGATGCTGAGTTGGATTTTCATCTTTTCTGAATATTAGATCGTAGTTGTTTCTGTATTTTGCGTGATTGACTGGTCGAGGCGTGTCTCCTTTTCCTGCGCTCATTTTCTTTTCCAATAGTTGTTATGCGTTACAATCTCCCATCCGTTAGCGTCGGAATGTTCCTTGACTGCTTTTGATACTTCGTGCCATGTCCAATCATGACCTGAAAAAATGCCGTCAGGTTTTACTTTTGAATACCACGCCGCCAGGTCTTTAACAACTGAACTGTAGTCATGCGCCGCGTCGATCCAAACGCCTGCAAGTGACTTGTCGCCGAACGCGCTTTTTGCTTCTGCGCTGTCTTGGCAAAGTGCCGTAATCATGCCATCCACCTTTGCCGCTTTGATGTTGGCAAGGAATTGTTTTAAAATGCTGCCGCCGTGTGCCGTTACGATTTCAAGGTGTGCCGGTTGATTTTTTTCTCCTTCCCATGTATCAATACAAACTAAATTCACGCCGCGCTTGCCGATGTCTTGCAAGCGTTGTGCAAGGTAAATGATCGACTTGCCTAGCCAACTTCCGATTTCGACAAACGTATCACCGTCGTTTAGTGTTTTTGCCACGTTGTCGTAGTGGTCTCTGTAGTCTAGCCATCCGTGGATGTCTTCGCTGACTGCAATTCCGTCGTTGATTCTTTGCATGATTCCTTGTCCCATGCGATAACGGTAATCCTCGTTTGACCTAGCGTAGATTTCATCCATCGGAGCTTTGCCAAAAATCGGGTGCAGATGTTCGAAAACAATGTCACACGCTTTGATGACAACCCCGTCGTCGTAGGCTTCTTGTGTAAAAAAATCATCGGAATAGACGCTGAAAAACTCAGGATGAAACATGTAACCTTGCTGCTGGTATCGCTTTCGCGTTAGGATCGCCATGCAAAGCAAATTATCTGTCCTGTGTCCGTCGCTAATGGCTAACACCTTTGATTCGTTTGTGTCACCGATAGCGTTAAGAATAATTTCATCCCAGTGCATTGGGGGATTCCAATCGTCGGAAAGCTGGATCAATATTTCACCTTGCGCTTTTTCTGCCGCCGCGTTCCATGCAGCTACGCTCCCCGCGCTTCCATTTGTGACGACGTGATTGTGGACTGATAACAACGCGCCGTGCATGTCGTCGCTGTCCAGTCCGAAAATATGCTCGATAGCGTCTGGATTCTTGGCTTTGTTGAACCACAATCGCCGAGCTTCGACTGCCTGTTTGCATCGTCCGCGTGTGGCGTGAATAAGCGAGATTTTTGCACCATTGCGGATAAAATGGTTTGTTTCCACCGCGTCGGCTTGGTCGTGAAATCCGTTTGCCCGTAGTGCCATGCCGTGAAGTTGATATCCAAGATAGCCTGCGTATTTCCTGCGGACGTTCCATGCGCCAGAACCGCCGTCTTGCGCCATCATTGCCGTTGTGATGGCTAGTGCTTCTTTGTCGCGTCCAAGGCCAATGTAGCACAAGCAAAGTTCCCCGTATGCCTCCTTGCGCGACGGATCGACGGACAACGCTTGCAAGTTCATTTGCAATCGAATGTCGATATTGTCGGCCATCTGTCCAGCGGCAATGAAAAGCTCGTATTTTTCTGCCGTGCCGATGTCCTCATCATTGCTTTTCAGTAGTTCACAAACAACGTTTGCCGCTTCGTTGATTCTGCCGACAGCGCGGAGAGATTGGAATAGGTGGAATCGTTGCGACACTGTAGGATGTTCGATGCTTTCAAGAATGCGTAGATTCCGTTCGTCGTTGCGTTCGCGTGTGCCTTCTGGCCGGTGCAAGATTACTGCGCCATTGACGGTTGCCAGCTTTGGTTCCTTGTCGAATTGCAAATACTCATGGATCGGCGATGTCCATACGGCACGACCTTTGCGGATGATCCTTTCCCGGTTGACAGTCAATTGATCCTCTGGCACGTGGTAAGCAAACTGGATACCGTCAAAATCATGTTGCAGTAAATCAATTGTTGCACGAATGCGCTTGATAGACTCCGGATCAATAACATCGTCGGTGTCTGCCCACATGATAAGATCATGCGATGCCGCGTTAAACGCCATTTGCCGTGCCGCCGCAAAGTCATCAACGTGCGGCCAGTTATCGTTTTCTGAATTGTTGATATATGGGTTTGCTATTTTTGCTCCCATTTCTGCCGCAATAAACGTAGTCATGTCAGGTTCTTGATTACCTACAGCCCTGACAATCACAATCTCATCAGCCAGCGGCTTGAAGGATTCAATAAAACGGGCAATGTAGTTCTCCACATTGCCCACGATGACGCACAAACTTAGTTTTTCATTTTTCATTTTTCGATTTTCTAAAGATTACGGGAGCCGCCAGTTACGACGGCCCCCGATGCTATGAACACAAACAAGAAATCAGGTCGTCGGAGTCGTAAACACTTTCAAAGCGTTTGTCACCGCAACGGAATAGCCGTAAAGCATGTGCATGTTGGCAAAGTAAGTTCCGGATGCGCGCGAATAATGGCGAGTGTAGAGAGCAGTCAATCCGCTTTCCGGATCGGTCATTTCCTCGATTGCTTCAAAATCAGCGTTAGGCAGATATTGACCAAGTGCGCGGGAAGCAAATGCAATACCGTCTTGACCGCAGGCAAAGCCAACAATCGAAGCGGAATTAGCGGGAATGATGTCCGATGCGTAGACGTTCATTCCAAACAGTCGGCCAAGATCGCCTTCCTTGATTGCGGAAGCGTCGCCCCGGTTGAAGTAATTCACCAGGTTGGTGTCACCAAGCAATGCGCCTTCGATAACCATGTTACCCACAAACGAGTATTCGCCACGTGCGCCAGCCTGTTTCAGCACTTTACGAGCTTCAATCAACTGCGTTTTGGTATAATTTGCCGATGCGGTTGTGATAATCGCGCTGCCAAAATTGGAAGTTGTCAGCAAACTCCAGATGTCAGCAAGAACACTTGTTCCCATTGACTTGCCAAGTTGATAAGCCCACTTGTCCCATCGCCCTGCGTTGCTGGATTCGGCAAGTTGTTGATGCGTTAGGCTGATCGGGGTAATCTTGCGCTTGTCAAGAGTGACGGTGATCGCGGAAAGCAATCCTCCGGTTTGTTCCATGACAGTCGTGGACTGCGTGAAAGTTGTAGTCGTTGCGTTGCCGAAAAGTGGGACAACAACGGCTGATCCTTGCGTGTTCACATCCGAGCTGATGTCGGTTGCAAATGCGCGGATAGGTGTGAGAATTTCGACAAGTTGCTGAAAAGCGGTTTGTGCAAAAATGGTGTCATTGAATACAGTAGCCATGATGATTAGTTAGTTGATTGTTAAAAAGTTATTTGTTGCGTTGAGCTTTGATTTCTTTCTTGTGCTTGTTGAAATACGCGGTGCGTTCAGCAGGAGAAAGGTTTTTCATGTGTTCAAGGTGGTCAATCGGGCGCGAGCCGTTTTCGATGTCAAGAGGTTTGGTGATGCCAGCGGTTGCGGCAAGTGCCACGGCCTGCGCTGGAACGGACGTTTCCAGTTCTGTCACCTTGGCTTTAAGAGTTTCAATTTCGCTATTTGCGTATTTTACAGCGTCAAGCGAGGTAGCAAGCGAGTTTTGAGCAGTCGTCAAATCTTGTTTGACGGTTGCCAGTTCAGTAATTGCGTTTCGCGCTTCAAGCAATTCAGCTTGATACGTGCCAAGCTCAGTTTCGTGAGTGGCAATTACATTTTCAAGTGCGGCGATTTTATCAATCGACTCTTGCGCGGATGGATTCGTGAGGCGGTCAAGCAAGCTCATGGATGAAACCCTAACAGAATTCGTTAGATTGTCAAGAATCCTGTTTGCAAACCCTAACGAAACGCATTTATCAGCGTTCATCCATGTTTCTTCCATCATCATTGATCGCACTTCATCGGTAGTTTTACCAGTGCGCGATGCGTAAATTCCAGCTATTTCGGTGCTCAATTCTTCGCACATTGCAGCCGCTTTTGATAGTTCCTTTGCGTTTCCGTGCAGTCCCATTGAAACATCATGGATCATCATGCGTCCGGTAGCTTGCATGATAACCTCGTTACACGCCATGCCAATCACGCTTGCCATTGACGCGGCAAGGCTAACGGTTGCGGTAACATATACGCCTTTTGCGCGTAGTTGCATGGTTTTAGAGTGAATCAAGTAGCCATCGAACACGCTGCCGCCTGGAGAATGGATGTCAATGTTCAGCGTATCGACTGCCGTCTCTGCGCTGTTTGTAAATCGTCCTTCCTCGTCAACAATGTTAAAAGCGTAGTCAATTTCACTCATCAATTGCCGACGCGAGTATTCGTCAATCTGTTCGTCCAGCGTCAGCGATGCCGTTTTGTTTTCAATCGTTAGGAATTTCATTGGTGTTGTTCGTTTGAGTTTCCTCTTGTTTGCTTTCCTTTACTTCGTTTGGCGTAAGCATTGCCATTTCTCGATCTTCGATTTCAATGTCAAAGCCGGATTCTTTTGATACTTCCTCTGCTACTTGTGCGGCAATCACTTTCCGCATTGCTACGCTGTGAGCGCGACGGGTATAGAACTCTTCTTCGGTCATGCCATAACGCGCTTCGGTAATGTCTGCCGTGTTGCGTAGTCCGACGCGCCATTCTTCGACTTCCATTCCGCTTTCGCGTCCGTCGTCCACCGATAAACGTGCCGGCGTGGAAAATGCCCACGCAAACGGATGATCCAGCAATGGGACTCGCCCGACAGCTTGAAAACAAGAATATGCCCACGAAAATGCGTTCAGCGCAGCGCGTTTTAGCAGTCGTTGACGTTGAGAAATAAAACGACGGCACTTGACAATCTCTGCCCGTGCATCAGTTCCTTGCCCTGATCCTTTCCAGATTTGATAACTCCACACTGGAATCAAACTCATGCGGATCATGCGGTCTTGAAAGGATTCCCAAATCTCCCCCGGCGTGTCGTGCTTCAATTGCTCGATCTTGTCACCGCTGCCGGATTGCATGTAAACGATGCCCGGTGCTGGATTGTTCAACACAAATCCACCGTCCACGCCGTTGCCATTTTGCGCACCGTTTTGATTGCCATACATTACGGACGGGTCATCCAAGTCTGGCCCTCCGGTGTCGTTAAAAACAGTTAGGTGAAGGCGTGACACGATTTGTTGCCGAATTCGTTCGTCTTCGGTGCTGGCAAGCGTGGCGGTGATGTCTAGCAATGCGTGGGAAAATGCAGGAACTCCGCGGGACTGGTCGCAAAAATCCGGGTCGTAAATGTGGATGACATTTGCCGCGTCAACGTCGTAAAACGTATCCATATTCTCACCAGTCAGGATTCGATATGCCGCTGGTTTGCCGTTGTAGAACTGGATCACACCGTCGTTGATCTTGTAGCCCTTGTATTCCCCTTCGCTTACTGTCTTGTAATCTCCGCAATTTCCGACGCGATGAGCCGGGACAATTTGCAATTTTGGAAATCCGTCAGCGGATTTCACTTTGACCCAAAAAATATCGCCGTCACGGTCTAGTGCAATGCTGGAAAGCTCTAGCAGTTTGTGCCAATCGAACACGCCTCCGCGCTCGGTGCAGTTTGGAAACCATGCTTTGCGCATAAATGTTGCAATCGACTTGCCGTCTGCAAAGTCAGATTCTCCGACGTAAGCAGGCAAAAACGCATCGCCGACGCTGTAATCCGCCTTTTGATCGACCGCTCCCTTGATTACTCCGACGTTGCTGTATAGCCGCGATGACAAGCTCCGCAGTCGTTTGTTGTCCAATGGACTGACTAACTTGTCAAAATCGTCAGTTTTGATCGGATAAACGACCCCACGCGTGCGGTTGTATTCCGCAGCGTGCATGTATCGCTGTGAAGTGAATGGTTGCCCGAACTCGTTTAGAATTGCCATAAGTTAAAAAACGGTTGTGTTTGTTGAACGCAATGCGCCGCCGTTGTCGTCAAATTTCACAATTAGACTAAGCAAGGCAAGCCGCTGATTTTGCGTCATGCCCCCACCGTCTGCAACAAAGCTGTTTCCGTTGCTGTTGCCTTGGATAATTTTCATCCCGGCGTTAGGATCGGTTGCAATGGCAAGTGCAAGCGACGTAGCCTCTGCGCGGATTTGCGCTAGGGCTTTTTCATTGCTGGCCAGCAAATTATACGTTCTACGGGCCTGTGCATAAAGGGACATGCCGAATATGTTAGACCCGTTTCGTTAGATTGTCAATTTCTAGCAGTTAGTCGGCCATTTCTAGCTTGAGAATCCCCTTAACCGACGCGCCGACGATGCCCATGACTTCGCAGTCCCATAAGTGGTTATGCTTGTGCGCCTTGATTTTCTCCCATCTCCAACGACCAGGACTGATTTCTTTCTTGGCCTCGCTGGTCATCTGTTCTTGGTAATTCTTTGAAACGTCCTGCGGTATTCCAAACGCCCCGCCATTCATTACCGCCGCTAGCGCATCCTTGGCGCGTAGGTTGCTAAATCCAATCGTCCGGTATTGCAATCCGTCGCTTGTCTGGCTGTATTGATAACGCGAGTAAATGCGCCACACTTTGCGCGGACGGTTCTTTGTGCCGACGTCGAATTGATATCCTTTGTCGTTGTCGTGTCCGATTAGGATGTTCCAATGATTGCCAATATCTTTCCCGCAATGCTGGTAAATTTGCCGCACAATTTCATCTGGCCCATATCGTCCGTCGATAAAAACGTCCCTATTCCCTAACGAAAACCGCTCTTGCAGGTCAAAAAGAGTCTGCCAAGTATCGACAAATCCTTCCCACAATAGCCGCGACGATACGCCTTCACCTACTTTCCACGCGCGTATTCTTACCCAAAAGCCGACTTTCTGGTTGTCGATCTGCATGTCCCGCCAGTGTTCGCCGTCCCATTTCTCCCCGGCGTGGTATTGGTTTTTAAAATAGACTTCCCCGTCCGTGTTCAGCGTCGGCGCGTCGTTCGGTGCTTCCCAAAACTGGCCTAGCTCTTTGTTAATAAACTGCCGCAACGGTTCAAGGTTGCCGTGCTTGATCTCATTGTTTGCCATGATCCATAGCTTGACGATATCACTCCATGTCTTTGTCCACACGGTTAAGAACGTCCACGAATACGTCACTCGATCCTTAAAATGTTTGTTACCATTCCACACTGGCTTGCAAATCGACCACTTCCGGCGGTTGCTATCGGTATCTTCAAACTCGGTTTTGCAGTTAGGACAAACTAGCCTAACGGATTCGTTGATTGCTACCCAGTCGAGTTCCCCGTTTAAATCCGTGGTCTTCTCGTAGCTCATCATGTTCATTGTCACTGGCTGGTATTCGTGGCACTCAGGGCAAAGATGATGCCCGTCATGCCATTTCCCGTTCCGGCAAAACTCATGCCACTCGGTTCCTTCGTTGCCTCCCTGCGATTGCAACAGCATCTTTCGGTTTAAGCGGTTATGATGCCGGCGTAAAAACTCGCCAATCATTCCTTCCTCCCATCGCCAGTTTTCGTCCCCGAAACAATACCGCATCGACGCTTCCTGCGTGTTCGTTTCGTTCGCGCCACCTGTAAAAAGACTCATGTGCTTGAACATGACTTGATCTTTTTTCATGTCGTGCCTACGGATGCCGGTAGGAATGAACTCTTTTGTCCATGGTGATTTCTTCAAAACTCGGAGAAAACGAGACTCCATCCATTTTCGCGTTGTCAGGTTTGTTTGCCCTAGAATCAGCGTGTCCCCTGGGTCTTGCGCGACAACGTAGCTGCCGCAAACCTCGAAAATGGTAGTCTTGCCGAATCCGGTAACGGCGACATTGGCAATCTCTTTGACTGTCCCGTCCGTAAACGCGTCGAGGATAAAAGCGTGTGCAGGAATCGCCGTCGGGTCATACTTCGCTCCGTATTGCGATCCGGCAAGATAGACGTTGCGTCCGGCCAACTCGGACAATGAGAGGCGATCCGGCGGTTTAGTTGCAGTCAGAATGCCCCATAGATACGGTGATTCATTGCGGGTCATAAGTCGATTCGCTGGAAACTTCCTTCAATATGGCATAAGCATAGTCCTCGCATCGCTTGACAGCTTCGGCGTATTCCAATCCGATTATCATCTGCGGCAATTCAGCGGGAATCTTCAAAATCATTTGTTTGAAAACGTGGCCGACTCGGAGCGCATCACGTTCGACAGATTCTTTTGTGATGTATTGTCCCATCTCACAATGGAGACGAAAAGCATTTTTTAATCCTGCCAGTTTTGTTGAGATCGTTCTAGCCGTCTCGAAATCAGGCGCGGCAATCAGCGCGGATTCCAACTTGCTAATTTCTGCCGGTATTTCTTCGGCTAAAATATCTGTGATGTCAGCGGCAAAGTTTTCATCGTCATCGTTAGTTGTTTCTTTTTTCGGTTGCTGCCGACGTTGTCGTAATTTGTGCCGCAATCCTTCAATGTCGTCCAAGTCCCATCCACGTGAAATCCAGTCAGAAACATGGTCACGGTTAATTTTCATGCCTAAAGCCTCCGACAAACGGACTGCAATCGCAGCTTGCGAATCCGGTTCTTTTGGTCGCCCTCTTTTCTTGGTTGACATAATTTTCTGTGAAAGTATTGTAACAAGTGTTTCGTAAATAAATCCCGTTAGTCAGAGAACA
>Ga0114980_10000627_pt1 | contig 25262 bp, 10 predicted proteins | sample S_140806_EF_Meta_FD_87018 | JGI IMG/M metagenome (GOLD analysis project Ga0114980, IMG submission 87018) | Freshwater microbial communities from Lake Simoncouche, Canada to study carbon cycling - S_140806_EF_MetaG | ecosystem: Environmental > Aquatic > Freshwater > Lake | place: Lake...
CACGGGGGCACCCCCGAGGAGCGGCTGAAGGTCCAACTCCATCGTGGACAGATTTTTCAGGAGCAGGGTGTAGATGCTAGGCTCCTTCTCAACGTGGCAATACTGGAGCAGTTCGGCCCCAAACGAGCTGCTGATGAGTTCGCCGACCACTGCCTCGATGCCTTTCTGCGTGCGCTCTCCGGGCACCCTCAGGACCCTCCTATAAAACCCCCAAAACCAAAGTGAATGAGTCCACGAGGATCTGCAAACTGTGCACGCGCACCAGCCTCTCACCTGACGTTTCGCGCCTCAGATACCCCACCGAGTTCAGTCCCGGGGGACGAGATGTACGCGGTGATGTTGCCGGACGCGTCAAATCGCGAATCCTTGTTGTCGGGGCAGAAACAGTGATCGTCGTAACACCTCAACACCCAATCCCTGATCATGTTGTAGTATATGAGCCCGTGGCCTGAAACGGGGATCTGCGCGGCGCACACGGGGGATCTCATGGGTTTGGGCCGCCGCCGACGTCATACACTCGTCTACCGCCTCTCCCACCGGAGCCCCCCCTGAAGCCGCCGCCACCGCCCCTGCCGTGCCCATTCCCAACTTCTGGGGCCCTGCTGTATCCGTTTCCCCCTTCGGCGCCCCTGCTGTATCCATTTCCCCCCTCTGCACCCCTGCTGTATCCGTTGCCCCCTTCGGCGCCCCTGCTGAATCCATTTCCTCCATCCACCCCCCTCTGTCCAGCGGATCTGCCCCCGGCCTGCCATGGCTGGCCGCCATAGTCGGGACCGGAACCACCCCCCTGCCTGAACCTGGCCGAATCCGGCTTGCCGCGAAATGCGCCCTCGGGCTTTGGCTGTGTGGACATCTCCTTCATGGCCAGGCTCACTTGATCGTGTCCCACCACCTGGCCTACAAGCTTCACCATCACGCTCATCTGAGTTCGCAGCTCGTTCACGATGTTTTTGGACTTCCCCTGAAACGCCGACAGCCTCTGCGTTTCGTCGTCCAGCCTCCCGATGGCCTGCTCTCGCACGTCCAAGAGGAGTTGGAAGCGCGACATCACGTCCTCGACCTGGCGCAACTTCTGCTCCAGGACATCCAAGCGGTATGGGGGCCCAATCGGCAACTTGGCGGGTGCCGCGGGGGGCTCCGGGTGTGGCTGAAAGCTGTTACTTCTGGTGCTGAACTGCGTCGGCTGAGACGCCACCTGCTGCGTCGGCGCCTCGGCCCTCACGATTTCTACCTCGTCCACCCACCTAGTCTGGGGGGTGGGCTCTACTGTCGACACTTCGGGCACTGCACCGACGGATGTCTCCGGCGGCGGCACCTCTCCCACGGGGGCCACAGGGGCGACCCCGTCATCGGCATTAGAACTATCGGTACTGGTACTACTACAGGCGGCGGTGGAGACAGATGACAAGGTGTCGTCCAGCAGCAGAGCCTCCTCGGCAGAAGCCCCTGGGGCGGGCACGTCCACTGTGTCCATGGCCTGCCTGGATTATACGCGGCGCGCGCTTAAATACACTCACCTGATCCGACTTGAAAAAGTCGCACAGTGGCTCCAAGGGGATGATGGGGACGTGCAGCGCCTGGATCAGGCACCCGCATATAGATACCAGCCCGCTGTGGATCCCCCGCACCAGCAAGCTATGCACCGCCGAAATGGCCTGCAATTAGAACCAGTAGAATGCATTAGGGTCAAACAGGGGGAAGGACAGGGCATCAACGCCAACCACCTCGGTCATGGGAAGGACGTCGAAGGCGCAGCTGAGGGTGGCCCGCATGGCTGCCTGGGTGCAGTCCTCGTTGGACTCAATGTAGGCGCGAATGGCGTTCATCCACACTCCGCCCACCACGTGCCGGCTTTCGTACCCTTGCTGCACACGGTCAACGAAATACTCATGTTGGTGCGAGCAATGTCAACAAAACGGCAGTGATTGATTAAAAAAAATACGCACCTTGATCCGCCCGATGCTCTCCCTTACGCGCACGTTGAACAGGCATAGCACGTGCTCGTCCACGAGCATGAACATCCAGTCCATGAGCGCCGAAGAAACGCTGCTGACGTGAAAGGGAAACATCCCAGACCGATGCGGCAGCGCCACCATGATCCCGGCGAAAATCCTCGAAAAGCCAAGCAGATTCAGCAGGTACTTCTGCCTTGGCCCCTCGTCGGGGTTCTTCGCGCGCCCCTTGTTGACCTCGCAGCGCACATCGTGGGGCTTCTTCTTCTCCGCCTTTTTGACCTTCTTGTACGCCGGTGCGCCAGGGGCCGCGGCATGAGTCACCACTGAAATGGTCTGCGGCTCCTCCCCGGCGTGCTTCACATTCGTCGCGAAGAGGCAGATCTGCAAGTTGGCGACTTGGAGCTGTCGAGGGTGCGCCGGTCAGCAGGCAGGCAAAGCAACTCAACACAAAAAAAACGCACCATGATCTTGGCATCGCGCATGTTGGTCTTGTTCAGGTCCACTGTGCTGATAGTGAAGGTATCCTCCGTGGAGTCTCGCTTGAACCCAAACCGGATCCACGAAGTGTAGCTGGCAAATCGAGCCTCCGTCATCATCATGGGCTGGTCGTTGATCTCCTTCGGCGGATTTCCAACGACCTCCCCCTGGATGATCTGGACGCAGACGCTCCCCTCCAGCGCCCCGTCTGTCATCCTGTTCATCGTGCCCATGATCATCTTGTTCGCCGCGGGCATGATGCCGAACTTGACCCCCAGCAGCTTCGCAAACTCGTTGAGCCGCTCCTGGATAAACCCGGCGCCCGACGAGTTGGGCTTTCGCCAGTCCATCATGAGCCCCTCCTTTGGGTCCTGCGTGTTGAGGTGGCCGCGGGCGTTCATGATCATAACCCCCTGGAAGAAGCTCACAAAGGCGCTGTGGCTGCCCAGCAGGTAGTGCAGAGCGGAGAACTGGACCTCCATGAGGCACTCGAGGTTCGGCGCGGAGAGGACAAACTCCCGATTGATGTCGCAGTACGCCAGAAAGAACACGGCGCACATGGAGAGGTAAGGGTCGTGCCGGATCCGCTGGTCCACCTTGGTCCTCCGAAGGTGGTTCACGTAGTCCGCCAGCAGCACCTCCTTCAGCGGAGTGTTCATCACGTTCTCCACCATCTCCATCCCCTGCTCGAGGTGGAAGCTCCTATACCCCCCAAACGCCATCACGCCCTTGTGGTTCTCCAGGCACTGGCGAAGGTGCCCCATCACCACGTCCATACCCCCCCGCGGCGTGATGCGGCCGGCCCTCCTGTCCTCCTGCATCTTGTGGGTCATGGCATGGTACCACGACAGCATCATCCCATTCGTCTTGAGATCCTGGCCGATCACAGACGTCTTGGAGTAGAACCTCTCGGAGATGACCAGCGGAGTCGCAACCCCCTTCTCCGTGAGGATGTGGTCGTCGTCCTCGTCGGGGATTTCAAAGTCGTCGTCGTCGTCGTTCGCTTCCTCGTCGATCGCCGGCTCGCAGGTGAGGAAGTCGCGCGCCTTCTTCAGCACTGACTTGGGGAGGACCCCGATGTTCATCTGAAACGAGTCCATGCTCACTATCTCCGACATAAAACGGAAGATCCTGAAGTCCATCACAATGGGGAACGGGAAGATGTTCCCAAAGCGAACAAACACGCGCCGGTGATCCCCCTCGATGGGTACGGACTTCAGCGGCCAGCCCCCGGGAGACGCCACGAGGAACTCCATGTTGGCCTTCTCTTTCTCATCCGCCTTGTTGAAGGCGCCAATGTCCGTCATAAGCTGCTCGTGGCACCGGCTGGCCTCGTTGATGTACTCGTCCGTGTACCGCATGTACTGGTCCATGTCCTCGTCGTTGCTGTACGACAGCTTCGGCGTGCCCAAGATCTGAATGTCGGACACGTTGACGTGGTTCCTCCGGATAACGTCGGCGATACGCAGCGGGACCGTGAGGAGGGAGGTCAGGGTGAAGACCCCGAGCTCCCCTCCCGGCTCGATCATGTTCTCGCAAGGGTCGCCGTTCAAACCGCAGTTTGTCGCCGCCTCGTACTGCAGAATCTGCTTCCAGCAAAAGAGGAGCTCGTTCCAGTCGTTGTATATCTCCTTCTTGGGCATCTTCGGCTGCACCAGGAAGCTCCCAGTGATGTACGAGAGCATGTCGAAATTGCGCAGCGGTGTGATGATGGCAGAGCAAAAAAGCCCCTGCTTCGCCACGCCATCCTCCTTGAAGAATGCCCCGGTGAACGCCAACCGCATGGAAAAGGCAGGGCGCTGCTTGAAGCTCTCCCCGTCGTTTTGCCGGCTCCGCTTGCGCATGGCGTGGCCGAGCAAGAAGTGCCGCGAAGAGTCGGGGGCGCCATCGTCGCCGCTGTGATTCGGCTCCGCGACGTTGCGCTCAACCACCTCGTAGACAAACTCCACTTTTTTTGTGTGCCTGCTCATCTTGAGCCTCAGATTCTGCGTAGGAACCACATACATGGACATGCCGTTCAAGCTGATGTGCCGCTGGAGCCTGTAGAAGAAGAAGAGAACCCGGATGATATGCTGAGGAATTCCCACGCCGACGCACCTGAAACCACCCAATTTTGCGTCAAAATAGACCAAAAAATGCAGGAAAACGGTTAAATTCAGCTCAAAATCAATCTAAAAAGGCACACCGGGACACGAAATTCCAGGAAAATCCCTCGAAGGGCTGTGTGTACTTGCGCATACTGCCCTCGGGAACAATCCGCAGACATTTTCCCACCCCGTCGAAGCTCACCCTGTGCCGCAACTGGACAGTGAGCGTGCCGCGCTTGTCCTTGTGCGTTTTTTCCGAGATGTCGCACTTTTGCGTCTCCAAATTGCGCAGAAATCGCGATACCTTTTCGACGTCCCTCCGAAAATACGCCGGAAAATCTTCGTCCACAATCGCGCCGTGGTCCATGCCGATTCCGGTGAGGGACTGTGCCGGCGATGCGCTGCGGCGATAATTTCCAGCCGCAGGGGAAGCGCTGCCGCGAGAATTTTCCTCGTCGTTGACGTTGTTTCCACCTGCTTTTTCACCGGAAATCGCCATGATATCATCGACAGTTTCGGAAATTTCCGCAGCAGAAAGGTGGTTGGCGGCACAATCGGCAGCAGAAACCCGTGCCCGCGGCGGGGGAGCGGGAGAAATTCCAGCGGAGCCCTCACCCACTTCGTCGTTTTCAGGCAAAGATTCATGCGAATCGCTGTCATGGCCGTCATTTTTTTCTGCAACTTCCGCAGCAGACTCATCGCTATCGCTGACAATCCTCGCGCGACGACCCCGTTTCATGGTTTTTCGCATCGGAATTATTTTTGCGCGCGCTTCCAGGCCCGTTGGATCAAAAATTGACCAACCGTTAAAAAACCGTCGCCTAAAAATTTGTACACGCCGGATTTTTTGTTGCAGCGCCATGAATTCAGCATCCGCGAAGAACCTCGCCGAAAATATCGTTGCGGCCATTGAGCCCATCGATCCTACCGAGCCCAAGAAGCATGTCGGGGTGAGTTTATTTTATTTATTTTGAGTCAGATACAGTTCAACGATGTTTTTGCATACACAAAACACCCAAATCGCCCTTACCTGATTAAATTTTTTCATTTAGGTTCGGTATCACCTCCCCGACACGCTACGCGGCCCACGTACCTCCTCCCCATACGTAAATTATTTGCAGCGCCCGGTCGAGTACATCAATTGCGACATTGAGCACAAAATTCTGCACAATCACATGATGTCCAGCACGACCATGTCCAGCGCTGAAATTTTGCGCCAAGTGAACGCGTTCTATGATCCCGCCGCTGGCAATGCGCCAATGCCTGCCTCCACTTCCACGGAAAAAATGCTGGAAATGTTTGAGGCGACCTTCCCCCCGGTGGCCGAACCTGCAGCATCGTCCGAAAATTCCCAAGTCTAGGTGAGCCTGTTGCACTGAATCCTCACGTTTAGTAGCCCCCCCACCCTCCCCTGTGTGACATTTTTTGCTCTCGCTTCCACAGGAGCGCACAATTTGTCGTCGCCAGAGCGCGCCACCACCGCCGAGTGAAATAAAAATGCCACGAGAAACATCAGACATACTATGAGATACTCCTCCACCTGCATCGCGCGCCACGTGGATCTTCGTTTCAGTGATTTAATAAAGATTCCCGCGTGTACTTTCGTTGCGCAGCGCCCGGGTTTACCAGCTCGAAAACGATCGAGTGAAGCGCCCACATGATCACCACAAAGGTACACACCACAAGCACGTGTAGGAGTATGTCGTGTTTGCGCGCGGCCTGGGCCATGCTCAGCGCCCTCTTCGAGGGGTTCAATTATTAATATTGTCCCCAGCCCCTTCGTGGTTGTAGATGCTTACCTGCCAGATGAGAGACAGAGACGGGGCGACGAGCGTAAAGAGGGTGAGAACGGCGGACGAGGCGAGGGCAAGCGCCACGGACAGCCCCATGACAACCGGCACAGCCTTCGCAGCAGACACGGTGGCGCACACCCGGTAGGCAGCCGCGTCCTCCGACTGGGACATATTCCTCTTCTGAGCGAAGTCAAGCCGCGCAATACCGAGGTAGTTTGCGTCGTCCATGTCGTCGCAGAAGCCCATGTCGCACAGGGCAAAAACCAGGGGGTCCTCCCACCCCTCAAAGTGTAGCTCGGAGCAGGACCGGAGCGGCGGGGTAGAGACGTTTCCCGACAGAAGCAGGCGAGGGACGCTCGCCTTTGCCGGAACATAATCCCTGATGGCGTCGATGAAGTCGTCCAACAGGCATGTAGGCAGCATGGGCAGGCAGCTGGGCGCGACCCCTATGCTGAACCACAGCACAAACGCGGGCAGCGCTGCGAATAGGGCCGCCCCCAGCAGCGACAGCCCCATGTAGCTCAGCAGTGTGTAGGCGACCGCGAAGAGGATCAGCGAGAAGGCCAGGCTCACAACCAGCCCCCGTTTGTGCGCGCCGCAGTACATAACGGACTCAAAACTGCAGAAGGTGTAGGACTCGAGTATGTAGGTCATGGTCCACCGATTGGCCTCCGCGCATGTGCTTCCCGGGCATGGGTCCGTCAAGAACCCAATGAGGTCCCCTCGCGACATGCCCGCGGCGTCCAGGACCCAGTTAAACACCCCAGATCCGGTAGACCGCACAGACGTGACTGAAATTCCCACCGGGAAGGACGCGTTGCGGGGCGCCTTGAGAGATGGCAGCACGTCTCTCAGGCGGCTTGGAACCACCCTCCTGACATTTTCCAAGATGAAGTGCTCGTAGTAGCTCCTGACCACCCTTAGCACCTTGCCGACCGACTCCCCGAGCGCGTCTGCAACAGAGCAGGAGCCCCCAAAGACGGTGGGTCTCCACGCAAACGCATCCCTGAGCCACGACTGCGCCACCGCAAACCCTTCCACCGTCGACGATGCGTCTGGGATGCGCGAGGCGGTGAAGTTGACCGCTAGAGCCCTCACATAGGGGTAAAACGGGGAGAGCCGGATCTCCGCCTCAGTGTCCTCTACCACCCCCATGAGGCGGCGCCCGACGCGGAGCCCGGATTCGTTTTTCCATCCTCGCGCCTGGCGCGGTGGAAGATCAGGGGGCGCTGTCTCGGTCCGGTTGGCTCGCCTCACCCGCACCCGGGACAGCCTACTCGCCCATCCGGTTATCGTGCGGCTGACGTTTGCGTTGCGGGAGGCCACCGCGGCCACCGCTCGCAGTGGCTTGAGCCACGGGGAAAACAGGGCGGCCACCACCAGCGCATGCGGCTTTCGCATGAGCTCCTCCACCACCCCTTGCTGACCCAGGGCAGACGAGAGGTCGTCAGGGGAGAGCAAAAACGTGTCCCTGCCAGCAAGCGACTTCAGGCCGAACTCCTGGATCACCTGCCGCCCCACGGCCCGCCAGTAGACGCAAGAGTGGAGGGCAGACTCATCCAATGGACCCAAGGAATGGCCCTCCCGGTACGCGTGCGCCAGGGTGGCGCACGGGGCGCTTGTGTGGTTCCAGGGCAGCCCCGTCACAGCCCGGTGGACGGTGTCGGGCGTCAGGTCGTCCACGGGGTCCCCGGGGGAGAATATACTGGGAAGGGGCAAAGGCGAATCCCCGTCGGAAGCCTCGAGCAGCCTTCTCCTCCCCCCGTACGTCACCTGCAGCCCCCTTAACTTGCTAGCAACCGGCATGAATATGCTCGCGCCGGACTCCTCCACCACCTCGGCGCACACGGGGCGTATTGCGTTGGAACATAGCACTAGGGATATCTCCGACCACGCAAAGTACACCCCAGACTCGGGCCCAGAGTCAGCGGAGAATCCGCATAGCCTGGCCGAGTCTGGGCTGACAGGGGACCCGATCATCCCAGAGTCGCACAGAGCGACCTGAGCGTCAGGGCTGCTGAGGCAGGTGCACTCCCCATAGTGCTGGCTGCCGCCCACCAGGCAGATGGGCGACGAGGCGCAATCCGTGCAGCTCTTCAGCGACCCGAACGAGATGTCGTCTAGGCCCGTCAGCAGCGAGCAGGACGAGCTCGGCCCACACTCCCGCTGCGCCACACACCTGTCCACCTCGTAGGACTCCAGCCCGCACTGGCACCTTTGGATCATGGTGTTGCACCCAAAGGTTCTCACACCAGCGGGGGGCAGAGGGCAGTCCCCGCATGCGAGGGCCCCCGACGGGTCGTCGCAGTTCAGGGGGTCCGCGCAGCAGGTGCTCGTCGCGCTGCACGCATATAGAGTGCTGACCCCCAACTGGCTGTGCTGTGCCTCTGCCCAGCACGACGTCGCGCGGGGTGACGTGAGCCGAACCTCGCTCGAGTTTGGCTCTGGTATGTACAGCACCTCACAGTTCAGGACCTCCCTCTGCGTGTCCATGGTATAGCACGTGAAGTCGGAGTTGATAAACTCCAGGAGTGCGTCGATGGCCATGTAGAATGTGTCAAAGTCGAACAGCGTAAACTGCGTGGGAAAATCCTTGAGGGCCTCCATGATCATCTTGGCCTTCTCCACTTGCTGAAAGATGTCATACAGAGTTGTGGCAAAGTTGAACACCTCGCCCGCCCGTCCCACAGCGCCAAGTGTGTTGGCAAACACGGTTCTCGCCATGCTCTTCTGGTTGCGGTCCCTTGCCTCCACCAGGGTCAATAACACCTTGTTGTTTCTGTTGGCCTCGGCCCTGGCTTGCCGCTCCGCGTCGTTCAGCGGCCTTTCCTGGCTGGGATTTCCCAGGTCGGCCTGCAGCCTGGCCTCGTACACCTTCTGCTTGTCCTTGTACTTTGTCGACTGAAAGTGCTCCACATACCCCATGTTGACGAGGTCCATGATGGAGTCCGGAAGGAACTTGCGAATAATCAGCGTGAACAGGTCGTTGACCACCTCAAATCCCACGTCCATCCACGTTGCAATGGACTTGAGCGCGCCGAGAAACACGGGGAACTGCTGGACCAGCAGGTTGCACCAGAAGTCCGCAAAGTACGCGTATCCTGTGTTGACTATACCGCACGCGTTCACTATTCCGCTCCGCAGCCACGGGCCCATCCTCCCCGACTGAAACGCAATCGTAAAGATCAGGTCCGACAGCTGGTCCACCGTCTCCGACATGAGGCCCTTGAGGTCGAGAAAATCCTTCATGATCTGGTTTGAGGCCTGGCCGTGCATGGAAGGGACCATGGTCAGCACCATGTTAAGCCCAATGTTGACCACGTACGCTGCAGAGCGGCACAGCGGGAACACGAGGTCCCTCGCCTTCCTCAGCACCTCCTGAAACACCATCACAGGCACGGCAGGGCACTCCCGGAGCGCCTCCGCATTCTTCCGGCGGAGTGCCGCGAGCGCCGGATCCGCCTTGCACACGCAGTCCTCGCCTGTCGCGCATTCTGGATCGACCCTCTTGTAGAACTCCTCCACTGTCTGGTGGACAAATGCCTGATTTGAGGTCTCCCACGTCGTGGGCGAGTAAACAAATTCCTGCAGCGCGCACTTCTCGTCGCCGCTGGCCAGGCAGTTGGCCGACGCCACAATGCTTTGGGCCTCCCTTATGGCCTTGCACAGCCCCGTCAGCCTGCTGTCCAGCTCGCACACCTCCGTCCTCGCCATGGGGTCCGCAGCACCCCTGAGCGCGCCTTCCAGCGTTGAGTAGCACGACTTGACCTTGGCTCTTCTCCATCTCTCCTTTGATATCGACCCGTTGCAGCCCCGGCCAGTGCGCAGCGCCTCCTTGGACGGGCAGTACACCCACGGCCGCGCCCACAGCGCGCTGTCGTCAGGCTGGTCGGAGGGACGGGGCAAGTACGACAGAGACACATTTGTGGCCTGTGATATGGCGCCAGGACTGAAGAGGCCAGCGGGGTTTCGGAGGTACGTCCGCATGAACTCCCCGGGCACCCACGCCGACGCGTTTAGCAGCCTTCGGGTGCACTCGCTGTGGTTCGACGCACCACCGCACAGCGCCTCGCGCAGGTCCTGGGCCAAAACGCGCTCCGCAGACACCCTGTACGGCACCCCGAAACTGCTCTCTGGCTTAATCGGCTGACCCCCGCGCGAACTGAACGTCGGGGGGGGCGTGCACCGAGAACAGGACCTCCTCGAGAACCGCGCCCGGCTCGCCATATCCCCTGGCAATCTCGAGCGACCCCTCGCGACGGTAAACTGCGTATTGTTGACACACCTCACCGTGGATCTGAGGGCTTCCTTGGCCGTGCGCACGCACCTGCTGCCCTCGCCCATGCCCCTAGCCTGCACCCTCCCTGTGTGGCACACCCCCCGTTCCACAGTTGTGAACCCGCTCGCCTTGAGCTCCAACTTGCTCGCGTACACATACGCGAAGTCGGGGATCCTGTCCAGCACGTGGCAGCGCCTCGCCTCCACGTCAGACGCCTCGCCCCACGCGGAACCGCTCACGTCCGTTTCCAGAAGCGCCCCGCCGTCCCTCAGCTCCCCCCTCACAAACGGCCAATCCACCTGAACCCCGCACGTCTTGTACTCGTTTTGCGCGTTCTTTGGCCGAAATGTGTGCGACCAGCCCCACGCCTCCCCCTTGATCGCCTTCAATGTGCTGTACAGCGAGCAGTTGTGGCCGTCGCCCAGCTCCGTCCTCACACTGCACATGCCCGGCAACACCTCCTCGCTCATGGGGCAGAAGCAAAATCCGTTGGTCGTCAGGTACCTTCCAAACTGCCCAGCGCCATCACCCCTACCCTGCGTGGGGTGAGCGTACCTGCCCCCCGTCATGTTCCCGAAAAGCCGCCGCGACCTCCTCGCAGACGGCAGAGACGGCCCGAAGCCGGCCACGCTCCCTCCGTAAAACGCCCTCCGCTTCAGCGGGCAGTTCCACCCGAACCTGGGGGCTCCCTCCGCGTCCAACCCCACGACGAATCCCACGTCGCGCACGGACAGCCGGTACCCGTCCCCGTCGGCGTCGAGTGACGCAGCCCAGCCCTCCACCCACTCGGCAACGTCCTTTGTATCCCACTGGCCCATTCTCTGCCCTGCATCCACCGGCTTCAGCGGCAGGCGCGACACCCGCATGCTGCCGTTGACTATCACCATCCCGATGTGGTGCCCCCCGATGTGAGCAAGCGGCACGCGAACGAAGCCATAATCCGACCTCTTGCCCGCCAGGAGCACGTTCCCGAAAGCCTCGCCGTCCCCGGCGGGAATTCCGGCAAACTCGTGCAGAGAGTAGAGGTCCCTGCTCACGTTGTAGTCCTCCATCGGCATGCCGTCTGTACCCCCCAGCATCCCCTGTGGGTGCAGGCACACCGTGTCCTCCACCAGCAGGTGCCTGCAAAGGTTGTAGTCCGACGAGGAGTCCACGTTCAGGTGCGACGTCAGCTCCTCGTTGCGCCGAATGCACTCCAAGTTGTACGGCATGTCCCTGTAGTACGGCACCTTTGGGTCGAGGCCGCTGTCGGGTGGGCAGAAGTTCACCATGTGGCACTCTACATCGATCTTCTCCTGGTTTCCGCTGTCTGCCCCCATCGGCTGCACGTCGCAACGGTCATACGGGTTCCACCACCCGCTCATCCAGGGGGAGACAGACCTTCCAGTGGCCAGCGCCCCGCTGTAGTTGAAGGAGCACAGTCGCTGCGTGTGCGACAGCCTCGCCGCCTGGCACACAAGCTCTTCGTCGAACATCCTCCCCATGTACTGCTTGGACACGTTTCGGGGCACACTCGAGAAGCTGAAGATGCTACCGCCACCCATCATCTTCTTGCTCACTTCCCAGTCGAGCTGGAAGCCCAATGGTATCACCACGCCAGCGTTCTTGGTGTACTTGTCCTTAACGTGGTCTCGCAGGGCCTTGAAGTTCCCGTCGGTGCACTCGTTGTAATCGATGGTCTGATTCCCCGCGGTGCACATAATGGGGGTCTTAGGGTCTGGGTCAATGTTGTTCATGTACCGCGAGACCCGCGAAAGATCAAACAAAAACTGCCCGAAGCCCAGCCCGGACTCCTCCTCGAAAAATGCCACAGTTTCCGCCTGAATAGGAGGCAGCCCAGTGCTCTGCATCTTGTTGTTGTACCTCCGGCTCACCTCCCCGTACAGCGCGTCCACGTACGAGTCAAACGACGCCTCCACGTCGGCGTCACTCCCCCTGCACGACTTCAAGTCCCCGTTGACGCTTACTTCAGCGTAGTGGCAGCCAAATTTCCCCGTGGTATACAGCGGGCACGCTTCAACCCATGATTTGAGCCCCATCATCTGATCTGAGTCATACTCCCTGATTTTGGGATTTGGGTTGTCCTTGTAAATAAAAACAGTGTTTTTCTCGGGGCATCCCGACAGAACCGGGTTGGCCAAGTCGGCGGTGAATGGCAGGTACCCCTGTGTCTGCCTCCACTGCTGTCTCACGGCGGAGTACTCACCGGAGTCGAGGGACGGCACGGACCAGTCGTACCTCACGGGGGCGGTGGACGCGAGAAGCCTAGAAGGCGAGGCCTTCGCCCTCAGCTGCGACAGCCCAAAGTCCCGAATTCGGCCCGTGAGAAGCGGTCGGGTGCTAGATTCCTGCATGGCCAAGTCCCCAGTGTTGACCGTCAGCTCGTCAATGATGTTCAGCAGGGTCAGGCCAGGGGGGTTATTCATCTCATTTTTGTACCGCATGAGGTACTCGCCCCGCACGTTGCTGGAGCACGACTTCCTCTCGAACGTCTCGATCAGCCTCAGCTTGTTGAAGTTTGAGTTGGGAAGGTCGTACCGCTTCTCCGTAAAACACATGGGGTACGTCCTGTCCGTGGACGACCGGTTTCCATCGGGAAACAGCAGGGCCCTTAGCTCCTCCACCGCCTCATTCCACGCGGCCTCCGCCACCCCACGCTGCTGAGACGCCGTGGCCAGCACAGACGTCTCGTTGTACCCGGCCCTCACCCCGAAAATGTAGCTAGAAAGGTCCATCGGATCGTGCAGGCTCTGCTGAAACGCCGACAGGGTGACGCGGGCTTCGTACGTGGGGCACCTGTACAGCAGCACGTTGAAGTCTTGCGTGGTCGGAAATTGCTGTGCGCCCACCATGCACTGGTAAAACCACGGAAATGGGATCTCGTACACCGTGAATGTGAAGGGAATGTACAGCCCTTTAGACTCAAAGGGGGGTTTTGAGATGGCCCCGTAGATAAAGTTCATGCACTTGAGGGTCTCAAAGTGCCCCTGAAGGGTCGACGGCAACCTAAACAGCGAAAACAGGGCGGTCAGAGCGGGCACATTCACATCGTGAATGACGTTGTACTCCTGCGGGTACGGGTCCATTATCTGCCTGCACCTACTGACCAGCTCGTACTGGGATATGCCCATGCTGCCCAGGCAGTTTTCGACACCAGCAGTCCCGAAGCACATCAGGTGGTACAAAGGGAACAGCTTCCGGTCGACGTGGCACATCCCCGTTGTCTCGTTGAAGAACCCGATCACCCCACACCGAAACGTGTGGTCGGGGTTGTAGAGGGAGCCATCCATGAGCCTGCGATTGGGCCTCCTCACCTTACCATCCAGCATGGACACCACCCCGTTTTTGGTGAAGTCGTCGATGTAGCACTGCTGCACCGACGTGCAGCTCTTGATGGATGGCTCCGACGCGTACCCCAAAAACCCAAACGTGGGAGCAGCCCGAAACGGCATGAGCCTCACTGGAACGGCCTTGGTGTCCCCGTCGTACAGCCTCCACATGCTGTCGCGCTCGGCGAACATCCGAAACGCCCTGTCGGGCCCCATCAGCCTCATCTTTCCAGTGGCGGGTACGCACGACTGCATCTCCCGCCCGCCCATCGAGAAGCGCTCGTAGTCCCTGTCGCACGTCGTTGGGAGAATCTTGAGCCGCGACGGGTACCTATCCACGGAATTCCACCACATGTTGCTGACCTGCTGCTTGGAAAAGGTGTAGTATGGACACCTTGTGGCGTTCATGAGGCAAGAGGAGGCATCACGCGCCGAACAGTTGCAGTGGTCAAGCGTGTACAGGTACTCCTGCCAGTGCCGGTACGAGCACATGCCGTGAGCCTCCAGCAGGTCGGGCACGTACCCCCAGTGCGACGCCCCCCGCATGCTGAAGGACTCCCCGGCGCAGTCCGGCGTGTGCCCCCTGAAGCTAACATTGACGCCCATCTGATTCTCCACGGTGACCTTGGGCGTCACGCACGTTCCCACGCCGGAGCACATTTTGTCCCCAGGGCACTCGTCGTGCCGCGTGCACTCCACCAAAGGGTGCTGGCACACCCCTCCTGACCTACACACGAACCCTTCAGGGCATCTCCAGCCCCCCGCGACGGAGCAGTCTGGGATTTCGAGGTCCTGGCAGGAAGCGCCCCATCCCACGCCGCCCTCCATCTCGTGCTGCGGCCCCAACTTCATGTACCGGTCGGCTGACTCGGGGTAGAACTTCGCACCCTCCGACGGCAGGTTCGGCACGGTCCCCACGGAGTAAAATGCCGCGTCGTAGTAGTCGTAGTACCGCTCGTCCCCCCACGGCAGCTCCGTGCTCGACGAGCTGCACCGCGGCAGCCCGAGATTGCCAGGGTCATTTTGCCCCTTTGGCACGTGCATGTCCACATTTTCACCCTGAAAGGTCCGCGTGCACACCCGCATGGTGTTGGTCTCGTACATGTCAAACCCGAAGTTGGTCCCACGGCACAGCCCGCCCACCCCAAAGTGGGAGTCTACCAAGTCCCCGTCCCGCGTCTGGTCCTCCATATACACCATCCTGGGATTGCCGTCGTCGCCAAAGTCCATCGCAAACACGTTGTCAAACGAGCGGTATCCGGCCTCGTCCTTGCTGCACGGCACTGTCACGTGGTACCCCACAGGAAAGGTCGCCTCGTCGGGCCAGTAGTCTGCAATCATGTCACAGAAGAGCCCAGTTTCGTTCATGAACCCCTCCGCGGACGCCCAGTCCATTCCCGGCGGCGTGTTGCCGACCCCCCCTTCATCCAGCACTCTCTCCTTCAGCCCGTCCAGGTTCAGAAGGTTCCACGAGTTTTCCAGCCACGCGTTGGACGCGGCAGCCGCAGGGTCCGCCTCATCCACCCCCCACCACCCCTGCTCTGCGGAGCGCACAACGGCCCGGGGGTCGAAGCGCAGCCGGCACGCGGGGTTGCCCACCACCTGCTCCCTTGTGATCATCACCGGCACGCTGACGCTCATGCACCAATCAGGGTTGCAGTCGCACGGGTCGTAAAACACCCCGTCGATGCTCAGAAGGCACTCGGGGGTCGTGTACATCGCCGCCGAGGACTGCATCACCATCTCCCACCCCTGAGTGCAACTCGACGTCATGCCCCCCATGGACCTGTACAGGTCCAGCGCGCTGCACATGCCCACCAGCTGCACCTGCGCCCCACACCGCCTTCTCCACAAGGCCATGGCATCTTTTTGCCGTACAAGCTTTACCCGCTCCACCCCGGGAATCAGCTCCAGCACCCTGAGCCGCGCCATCTCAATGGCAAAGCGGAGGCAGTAGGACCCCACTCCCGACTCAAACACCCCCTGCGCCATAGGGAATATGCCCTCAACGAACTCGTCCAGGAGCGAGTCCTCCGCATGTTGTAGGTGCGCCCTGCACCCGGCCAGCACCGCCAGGCCAGGGTCCACCTGCCTCGCCGCGGGCGTCAGGTACTGCAATAGGGCCTCCCCAAGGTCACCCCGCACAAAGGCAGCGTCCAATCCCAGGTCCACACTGCCGCCCACCCTGGGCGCATTGCCAGCCTTGAGCCCACCTGGCCCATACCGCAGCACAAACTCCCCGGAGGTCGTAAGGTTCACCCCGCCGCGGAGCCACATTTCAGTCGCAGCCGGGTCCAAAAACCCAAGGTGCTCTGACAGCGCCAGAAGAGGGCAGGGCCACGCGCGCCCGCTTGCCGCGAATGCGCCCTCGAGTGCCGCCTTGTTCTGCGACGCCAGCGCGTATGTGCAGCCAACCGCCCCAGGTATCTTGCCACACGCCTCAGCCGGTGCCACGCACATTCCGGCGGTGGTCTTGCGCCATCCACAAAAGCATGAGCGGTTCCAGGCCCCGATTGGGGCCGCGTCAAACCCCAGAGACCGAACCCCCTTGAGCCTCTGGCCATCCAGAATCAGATTTCCGTTGACCCTGTAGTCCCCAAACCGGACCTCACCTGCGGAGGGCAGATTATGGTCCGGCTCCTCGGCGCACATCCGCGACTCGCTCGGGTGGTGCCGCGGCTGGTAGTGCCAGAACAATGGGCTAGACTTGTACGCAGACTGAACCAGCAGCTTCACGTGCGTCGCGATCGCGTCAGGCCCTCCCCCGGGAAAGTCAGGCACCGCGTCGCGCAGCAGCCCATCGTCCCCAACAGGCATGGTGAACATCACCTGCTTCAGCGCAGCGTGGCATGTCTGCCACAGCCCCAGGTTGTCGAAGCTCATCGGCGGGCTCATCGCCTCACCCTTCGCGTACTGGCGAGTGGGCCTCGTCACGTCAAATCGCGCATCAGCCTCCACCCGGTGCGCCCCCGCGGACGTCGCCCAGTTGTACTTTGCGATTTCGTCCCTGCTTAGCTCCGTCATCCACGGGCCAGGGTCCCGCATCGCCTCCGCGTAGAAGTACTCGACCCTCTTCTCGATTGCGTTCATCACTCCTTTGGTGGGCAGATTCAGCGGCAGTCGGGACAGCGACGCGGGCAGGTAGCCCTTACCGCCCCCACTGGTGCAGCACCGCGCGTCGTTGGCCACCGCAGACCCGTTGGGGCAGTCGCACCCGAAATTAGAGGCGTTCCGCCACAGCTCGCGTTGGTCCGCCAGCCAACCCCGGATCAGCGTCACCATCGTGTCCCTCCCACTCTGCCCCGCTTGAAGGTATCTCTTCACAAAATCCCGGATCATGGCGCGTCGCGTCGGGCTCCCGCACGTAAACGGCAGCGTGTCGTCCGCGGGGCACCCCTCGATGTCAATATTTCTGGTTGCGCCCCTCCCGGCGTCACGCGACCAGTACGGGCCCACCAGGCAGTCGGGCGTCTCGCTCTCGTTGCACCTCGGCGCCGGCCAGTAGTCCACCCTCGCAAACGGCCCCATGAACACGCAGTCCATCAGCTGGTGAATCACGTCCCCCTCTGCGCTGAACACCGCCGCCTCCAGTTCCGCGTTTTGGTACTCCGCCAGCTTGTCCAACTCCCCCATTACCAGGTCCCTGGCTGCCCGCATCCGCTGCTCCACGGCGTCCACAGTTGTCACAGCGGTCGACTTGATCACGTGCCTGGCCGCCACAGGCACCTCATTGGACGACGCAGGGGACCACACGAACCCCGACAGGTCGCATGCGGTGCCCTCGGTCGCGTACCCCGACAGGCAACCCTGGAACATCGCGCGCACGGAGGCTGGTACACCTACGTTCTCCGCGGGCCCTGAAAACACCATGCACGCGTCCACGAGGTGCGAGGCCGTCGCGTTGCTCTGCTCGTAGGCCCAGTACATCGCCGCCGCCGCCCCCCGCTGAGCTAGGAACGCGCTCAGGCACGCCCCGTTGCCGCCCCCCTTGGCTGCGCTCTCCAACAGGCACGCCCCTGCACCGTCACCGGGGTCCGCGGCCGTCGGCGTTGGGGCCACCCCGGTGATCTCCCGCTCCAGCACCGCCTGGTCGTACGCCACGTACGCGGCGGGGTCCCACTGCTCGTTCACGAAATTCTGCCTGCACCGCGTCAGAACCGCCACCATCGAAACCCCCTGCCTCACAAACACCGGGTCGTTGGGCGCGGTAGCAGTCACGTCAGACCCGGCTTTCTCCAGGTATGCGTCCAGCACCCCCGCAAGCCTGTCCTGGAGCTCCTGGTACGTGTACGGGTTCCACACCACACGCATGCGGTTTCCGGAGTCCACCAGCGACAGCGCCCCAGTGCACCACATGCCCCGCTCAGCCCTTCTCTCGGCAGATATCGACAGCGGCCGGTCCCCGCACGCGCACTGCGCGGCGCTCTTCAGGGTTACGTCCGGCATCACGCAGTGCTGCATGTCGAATGTCTGCAGCACGTCCGCGAACTTCCCCACCGCCCCGATGAGGTAGGCCAGCGTGCCGTCCACCGCGTGCATCACCGGCTCCAGCATCGTCATCACCGCCCTCTCGCCGCCGGAATTCGAAAGCATCTCCGCCGCCCTCCCGCCCACGCTCGACAGCGCGGAGGGGTCCCCTGTCTGCAGCGACTGCACCTCGGCGCCCATCGTCACGCAGGCCCCGCCGATCGCGTCCGTCCCGGCAAACTGAGCAGAGTGCAGCGTCACGTGGAACCCCGCCGCCGACGTGACGGCCAGCATGCCGCTCACCTTGCACATCACCACCTTGTGCCCCACGGCGAGCGCGTACATCGGCGCCAGTGCCACCTGGTGCAGCATCCCAGTCACAGCGGCCGTTGACATGCTCATCATCGTGTTGGCGCCCGAGTCCACGACAGACGCGGCCTGCATCATCGGAAGCGGGGTCTGCGCCAGCTGCAGCGCGCTGTTCACGGTCGACGTGACAATGCTGAAGAACTCGGCAGAGAGGTCCTTGGCAGCGCACAGGTTTCCCAGGAACGCGTCCTCGGGAAACGACACCTCCACCCCTGCAACACCGCGCTGCGTGCTGAGCTGGAGCAAAATCATGAAAACGTCCACAAACATCACCCACCCGCCGTGCACCATCTCCACCCCCAGCATCCCGCTCGACCGCAGCGCCTGGCCCACCCCGCACAGTGGCCGCTTCAGGTTCACCGGCGTCCCGATGCACCGAAAAATCGCGCAGCTCTGGTACGCGGAGCACAGTGACCTGGCCTTGAGGTCGGGGCATCCCCGGCAGTCCAGCCCGTTGCACCCAGCCACCAGAGACACCGTCGCGCTCACAGTCTGCGAGCCGCCCAGAGACGCCCCGCTCAGGTCGAGGTTCGACCCCGTCAACCTCAGCATCTGCAGCCACCCATACGTGTTCCCCGAAGAGGCCAGAATCCCCAGGTGCCCACTCTCCACCCTCAACACCTTGCTCAGCACCAGGTTTTTGGGCATCAGCGACGCCTTGGCCGCCAGCGACGACCCCTGGGTGTACGGCTCAAGCGACACCACACGCGCGATCCCGCTGCCCATACGCAGCCTAAGCCTCCGCAGGGAGCCAGTCGTAGTGGAAGGCCACAGCAGCAGCGTCACCTCGGTGGAATTCGCGGACGCAGACGGGTACTCCGACCCCGCGTAGCCGTCCCACACCTCCTTCATGGGCGGCGTGATCACCGCGGGAAAGCCGTACGTGCCCTCCAGGGGGTCAAGCAGCACAGTGTTGACCTCCCGCTCGTACTTGCCCACGTTGTTGGTCCGCACGGCCACGTTCACCAGAAGCCTAGCCCCAACAGGCATGAAGCTCAGGATCCTCAGCGGCAGCACAGGATTTCCGGGCTGCAGCGCCAGAGAGTAAATCTGGTCGACCCTGAGCGCAAGGGCGGCCGGCAACCCCCTGCGCAGCAGGTAGATCGAATCGGTGCCCACCATGGCTGCCAGCGCACTGCCCTCCGTGTCCACAAACCCAACTTGCGACGCGACCCCGCCCATCCCAGCGCCCTCCCAGTTCTTCACCACCCCCAGCGTTGAGGCGTACACGCTCGCGGACGGGCTCCTCGGTATGCAGAAGTACCGCACCAAGATGGAGTCACCCACAGCAAACGCGGCTGCAACGCACCCATCCGTGTCCAGCCGGCATCCCGCCGCCAGCCCGCACGACAGCGGCTCTGTCAGCGCCGCAACCTTGCCCGGGGCCACCATGTCCACCTCCGCGGTCGGAAAGAACAGGCTCTCGACGCTCTGCTGCACGGTCACAACCCGCGACAGAGACAACGAGTCCCGCCTCGCCACCTCCTCGCTGAACGCCGCCCACGTCCCGGAGCACTTTGTCTTGCACGAGCTCGTCATGCCGCACGCCTGAAAGTAGTCCACGGGCTCCGGCATCAACACCACCACCTGAGGGTCCTGCCGGAAGTTCATGCACTGCCCTGCGTCCTCGTCGAACCCGATCAGCGCGTAGTCCACAGAGTCCCCGAGGGCGTCCAGCATCGCGTACGTGCTCGCAAAGAAGGGTTCCATCGCGCCACTCAGCTGTTTCCTCGTGTAGTCGATCACAGCGGGGCACAGAAGGCTGTCAGACACGCCGGTCCGCTCTCCCGCGGCGATCATTCCGAGAAGCACGGGCCTCAGCGTCGTGGGCACGCTGGGCGCGCAGTGGTCCCGCGCGTACTTGCCCATTAGGTGCGTCGCGGAGTCCTTGCACACGCACTTGACCATTGGCGCGTCCACAAAAATGTGAATCACCATGTCCATGGCGCCCCCCAGCATCGCAGCAGACCCCTTGCATCCATGGTACACCAGCCTCCCCCACGGGTTCGCGCCACCCATCATAATCTCCAGCCCCAGGCACGCGCTGTACGCCCGGTCCGTCACGCTCGCCTTGTAGTAGGGCCGCAGGTCGTACAGCGCCCCCATCAGCTTCATCCACATCTCCGCCATGACCGTGGATGCCTCACTGATCAGCACAACCTTGAGCACGTCCACCGCCAGCTTCGCGAAGAATCGCGCGGAGTACCTCGCCCACGACGACGCCCCTGCAGCCACCTTGGCCGCCCCCGCGGGTGACCCGGGTTGCCTCATCAGCGCCCACATCCCCGCCACCTGCCCTGGCAGCGGCGTGTTCAGAAGGCTCATCACGCCCCCGCCCTGGGCCATCTCCGTGATCCCCACCGTGCCCCGCCCGTACACACCGAGACCCTGCAGCAGCTCGCCCACGGGGGAATACTTGACCACCTTGCCCTGGTCAAGCTGGTCCGACACCCACACGGGGATCCCCCAGAACACCCCAGTCGCGTCGTCCAGGCTGTCAAAGAAGTCCACCAGGCTGAACGCGTCCTCCCCGCACGTCTCAAGCACGCTGTGGCCCCGGCTCGCAAGCGGGCAGGTGCCGCCGCCCCTCCACATTGACACCAGCCCTGGGACGCCCACCATCCCGCCCACCACCACCTTGGCCGCGTGGATCCCGGCAGCAAGCACCTCAGCCCCCAGGGTCCCAAGGTGCGGCACCCCGTCCCCAATCCCGCACGGCAGCGACGTCGTCAGGGACGCCGCCACAGCCTCCCTGCTCGGCCACATGCCATCCGCGCGCACCTCCATCGTCCTCGGATTCAGCCAGTACGTCTTGTACGCTGATGTCGCCCCAGAGCGCGTTCCCACGTCGTAGGACCTGTCCGCCACCTGCACAACCACCGCCACGTTCTGCTCATTTACGTACTCCAGCCCGTCGATGGACGCGTTGTACACCCGGCCGCAGTCGCGCGAAAACGACTCCTGCGTAAACGTCCCATTTGAAAACCCGTCGAACGTGTACCGCGCGCTCAGAGTCTCCGTGGGCGACATGCAGTTTTCCTGGCAGTAGGCCCGCACCCGGTACACCCGCAGCGGGCCGTAGCTCGACAGCGCCATCAGCTGCAGCCGAGGCAGCCCCGCGCTGTTGCCACGGCAGTAGTCGAGGTACGCCTCAAACACCTGCAAGTCCGGGTTCACAGCGTAGAACATGTAGTTTCTGCTGCTCGTAGCCAGCACCCGCGTCGCCGCATAGTCCAGCGGAATCACGACCCTGTCGCTCACGTCCTGCATCCTCAACTCCGCAATCGGAACCAGCCGCTTCGGCGCCGCTGGCAGATTTCCCCACCCGCCAGGGGCCAGCGTGTACTCATCCCGCTGGTTCCCCGTCAGTCGGTCCACCTCCACCACCGCGCCACCGTCGCCCTGAGGCAGCTCCAGTAGGATCGCGTCCCCTGCAATCGCAAACGGCTGCCCCTTGCGCCGGATGTAGGAGTGCACGCTCGTGTCCTGCGCAGCAGCCTTGGGGACCCAGCTCGCCATGTTCACCCCGGGCCCGCACGTCGACCCGTCCCCGCGCACATAGAGCTGCGCACCCCCAGCGGCCCCGGACAGCGTCGTCTGCCCGTAGCTCAGCGTCGTTCCGCCCCCGCCCTCCCGCAAAAAAAAGCTGTCGTACGCCCCGGCCGGGGCCCGCGCCTGCGTCGCGCAGTCCCGCATCAGCACCTGCTTCCCCTGCCTCCACGTGTCCGCGTTTGCAAACACGGGGTTCGCATTCCGGCTCCCGGAAACCCGCGCGGCCATGCAAAAGGGGAAGCACGACGTCCCCACAGCCACGTCCGAGCACTGCTCCGCCGGAAGCAGGTCGCACCGCGGGACCAGCCAGATTGTGGCGTCCACGCTCTCGCACGTCCCCCTCGACAGGCAGTCGGTCGTAGGCAGATCAATGGTCTCCGCCCCAAACGCCACCGTCTTGCCCTCGTACCGCCGCACGGGCCACCGCACGCTCCGCACGCTGATCTCCACGCTCGCGCACGTCAGCAGCGACACCCACGTCTGGTCCTGGAACCACACGTCCATGCCGCTCTCGTCTGCGGGCACGGCGTTGCTGGAAAAGGGCAGGAACTGGCAGCGGACCCGGATCCCGCCCTGTGCTCCATCCTCACACTGGCACCCCATCAGCGTCGTGGTCTGCCTTGACCCTGGACGCCTCCCCTGCGACAGCGTGCTCACGTCCATCTCCCCGACGTCGCTGAATGACACAGCCGCCACGCCCATCCTCACGTCGATGTTACTGTCAGGCCACACCCTGGGCGCGGCATCTGAGTTCAGCTGCCCGTAAAAGAACGCCATAGACCCATTTGTAGCAGCCATCAGCCAGTCCGTCATCCCCACCACGGTCATCGCACCCCCAAGCAGCCCCCCACGGAACGTCTCTGGCGTCAGCGCGCGCGACGCTGGGCACCCCGAGGCCAGGGCAGCCGTGTCCACCCCCAGCAGCCTCCTGTTTCCGCCAACCAGCCTTTCAGCCGCAGGCCCTGCGCTCGACAAGGTTTGGCCCGCCATCGCAGCCGCAAGCCCTATCCAGTTGTCAATCACCACCCCGAAAGCCCTCACAGCCGCCACCGAGTGTGTGAACACGGGCTCCAGGTCCGGCGTGCACATCAGCACGTCGTGCGCGCCCCCGCTGTACCCATACTGCTCACACCGCCTCTTCGTCGCCCTAGGAACGTGAACAAGCAGCTGCACGCCCGCGTTCACCCCGTGGTGCACCCCCTGCGCCAGGTTGGCGTCAAGCAGCGGGTACAGCACCAAATCGATGGGCACCGCTAGAAGCGAGCAGACGGACCCGCCAAGCTTCCCGGCGAGAACCGCCAGCATGCGCACGTCCCCCATAGGGGACATCATGTCCAGCACCGGCGGCTGCTCCAGCACGCACGCATCCGTGTTGCACCCCCACAGCCCCTGCACGAACCCCCCCGCCGACACGCTGAAGTGCCTGCCCAAGTTCAGCACCACCACGGCGCCTTCCAGCAGCACCTCCACCTGGTCCCACAGGATCGGGAGCAGCCCCTGCCTCCACAGCGACCTCCCGATCCACACAAAACCGTTGTAAACGGGCACGACCCCCTTGAACAGTAAATTTAAAAGATCCAGTGGCAGCACCAGGTACGCGTGCACAAACGGCCCAACCCGCGCGTTGTAGTACTCCACCATCCGCAGCACCACCTGGGGGTGTTCCTCGTACACCACGTACCACGCCGAGGTCAGGCAAAAGAGTATCAGGAACCACACAGCCAGCCAGCCGATCGAGTAGAGCCCTCTGAGGAAGATAGAGGCCACCCCGCTCGCAGTGGACGCAGCCAGGTTCACGGCGCTTCCGATCACCAGCTGTCCCCGGATTCCGTCCCCTTTCCCCGCGGCGGCGGGCGCGAAAAGGCGCAGGAAAATGTGCAGCACCCGCTCCGCCAGGCACAGCACCAGCAGGCTCACCCCAAAAGGAACAAAGAAGAGCGCGGGCGAGCTCGTCGCCATTCGGCACGCGCAAGGTTTGCAAGTTTATATATCGACGCCCGCGCAGGGGCACGCAGGCACCGCGGAATTTTCGGGATGGTGCCCGCGTATTAAAGCAGGGACACTGCGGCACATCAACCTGAAATCATCAGTGACGATTCAGGATATGTCCCTCCCCGAAGCCATCATCGCCAAGAAGCTCAGGAACTCGAAGCTGTCGCTCACTGAGTCCTTTGATCTGTACCTCGACTACATCACAGAATCGTTGGGCAAGGAGCGCTTCGCCAGCGTGGTGGATCCGAACGAGCACACGCTTGCTCAGGTTCTCACCGCGTTCCGAAGGTGGTTTTCGTCGGGTTCCAAGGAATCCCAAGAGCTCATGGACAATCTCCAGTGGAACCCGAGGGAAGCCGCGATTAACATTGCATATAACCTCGTCGATGTTTCGAAGATTTACTCCTGTATCACCGGCCCCTTGATCTCCGTCGGGGAAACCTACTACGACTTCATCGTCGAGACCCAGCCCGAGGGCACGGTGTACCCGCACGGAGGCACCCTGCTGGACTACAGCTACTGCCTCGCCAACTGCAAGAACCTTCCGTACTTCCACCTGAAGCTCGCGGTGGAGCTCGACGCCAACATCCTCCACTCGCGGCGCAACGCGGACGCGCCGTGTCACATCCAGGTCGAGGATGCGTGGAATGAGGATGATATGGGCAAGTTCAAGCTCTTTCTCGAGTTTGTCGACCGCGAGTGCCTCGCCGACTACATGGGCGTGTTCGACCCGGCGGTCCCTGCCTAAGCGAGCCTGCTGGCTCCACCGCCCCTCCCCCCAAATCCGCCGCCGCCCCTCAGCCGCTGCCGCACCGCGATTGCGATGAGCCGCGCCAGCTCCGCGCGGAGCCGGTCCTCCTTCCCGATGAGCTCATTGAACTTTCCCTCAAGGGACTCGTACTCCCCAGCCCCATCTGGCCCATGTAGCCTTTTTTGCCGCTCGATCACGTCAAGCATCTCCC
>Ga0114980_10000631_pt1 | contig 25120 bp, 18 predicted proteins | sample S_140806_EF_Meta_FD_87018 | JGI IMG/M metagenome (GOLD analysis project Ga0114980, IMG submission 87018) | Freshwater microbial communities from Lake Simoncouche, Canada to study carbon cycling - S_140806_EF_MetaG | ecosystem: Environmental > Aquatic > Freshwater > Lake | place: Lake...
CATCACGATGACTCCCAAGACGTCTACGCCACCTATCGGTTTTTGGGGAGCAAGGGAATTATCAAGGGGACAATTGGCTTGCTCTACAATTACCCCACCGGTCAACCTGACACGTTGGCGATTGGGTTGCATGGCGAGCCGTTGGTGGACATTCCCCTCGAGGGATTGTGGATCCCCGATGCATTCATTGGGCCAATGGCATCACTGATGGATGCGATTCAACATGGTCATCCCCCCATTACCAGTGGGGTAGACAATATCGGCACCTTACAGCTCGTGCATGGCGCCTATGCGTCGGCACAGCAGGGTGTGAGTATCAATCCGAGCGATTTGTAAAAAGGAGTAACGACTCGACATCGATTCCGTGGAAACGCCACAGCGATTACTCTCGGTGAACAGGGGCTTCTCATTCGATATGGTATCTACTGAGCAACGTTGCTCAGCAGCATATATGCAATGGATGTTTATCTATCACAAAGGAGTGCAGATCATGGGCAAACACGAAGAAGCGTTGGCGCAGGAATTACAACGCAAGGGATTTAGTCGCCGTGACGTCTTGCGCATTGGCTTACGCCTTGGGCTTGGCGCAGCCAGCATGGGAATGCTGCTGGCGGCATGTGGACAAACGGTATCAGAACCCGCCAAAGATGCTGGTGGCGATGCGGCAGCCGAGCCAGCATCGGAAAGTATTTTTGACATCACCGCTGGGGACACCGGGGCTTGGCCCAAGAGCGCCGTTGCCGAACCAGGCGACAAAATCGAAATCAGCGTTGGGCACACGTGGGATGCCGTATTCTTTGAGCGGCAGTTACAATTCGACAAATTGTTTATGCAACGCCACCCCAACATCACTGTCAAAGCCGAAAACACCCCCTGGGGTGAATATCGCCAAAAATACACCGCAGCCGCAGCGGGTAATGCGATGCCAGACATCCTCTACACGCAGTTCTCATGGGCTCAGGAAACCATCCGCAGTGGCTTGTACATTGCCTTGGATGACTACATCGCCAAAGAGAAAGACTTCAACCTCGCTGATTTCACCAAGCCATCGTTGGTTTCGTACCAGTACGACGGCAAACTTTGGGGGATCCCGTACGATGAGGGTCCGGGCAACCTGTACTACAACAAAGAGTTGTTTGATGCAGCCGGCGAAGCCTACCCCGATGATTCATGGGATCTCGAGAAGTTAAAGGCTGTAGCCATCAAATTGACCAAGGGTGAAGGCCCCAACAAAATCTTTGGTTTGGGTGAATTGCCCAGCCCAGGTGATTCGTTGATGGCCCCCAACTACTTGTTCCCATTTGGGGCACAATACTTGAGCGAGCCCAAAGAAGACGAGTGCTTGATTAACAAGCCCGATGCCGTTACTGCCATGGAATGGTGGGAAGAATTACGCACCAAAGGGGCAATTCCCAGCCCAGCCGATTTGCAAAACGTGGCGTGGCCATCGTTCCAGTTCGGCAAAATCGCCATGACGTTACAAGGATCATGGGCCACACCGCCGATTCAAGCCGGTTCCAAGTTCAAGTGGGACATTGCCAAATGGCCCAAGGGTCCCAAGGCTCACACCACCTTCTCGGCCGGTAGTGCCTACATGATTACCCGGGACAGCAAGCAGACCGATGCAGCCTGGCTCTACATGAACGAGTACCTCTCCACCGCCGGGCAGACCTACATGTGGGCCAGCACCGGACGTGGCAGCCCGTCACGCTTGTCGGCATGGCCAGCCTACCTCGGTTCGAAGTTTGCTCCCGCTGGCGCCAAAAACGTCGAAGAAGCCATGAGCCAAGGGATTGGCACCCACGACATCCTCGACCAACCCACCGGCCCCCGGGTAACCCAAGCCGCTGGTCCAATCTGGGATTTGGTGGTCGCCGGTCAAAAGAGCGTCAAAGATGCCTTGGATGAGATCTTTGCTGCCGTAGACCCGATTATCGCCGAAAACCGTAAGTAGCTCCCCTATTCGCGTCTGTTGGTTGGGAAACTAGCCAACAGACGCACATTTATGTCGCAAATGACCACTTTTATACCACACCATGCGGAGGATGTGCCATGACCAATGCGCAACCCACCCCCATTACCACGCCCCCTAACAGAAAACCTAAAATCGGAGGCATGGCCCGCAAAGAAGAGCGCTCGTTTTATTTGTTTATTTTGCCGTGGATTATTGGATTTCTGCTCTTTGATGCTGGTGCGATCATTGCCTCGTTTGGAATCAGCTTCACTAATTGGTCGGCACTCAGTGCCCCAGCCTATGTAGGCACCCTCAATTACAGTCGTTTAATAGCCGATTCGGTTTTTTATAAAGCGATGGGGAATTCGCTTTATTACGGCCTAGGGAGTGTCGGACTAGGCACCATTGTTTCGTTTTTGTTGGCGTTGTTACTCAATCAAAACGTCTGGGGCATGTCATTATTTCGCACGATTTTTTATTTGCCATCGGTGGTCAGTGGGATTGCAGTGGCGATTTTGTGGATTATGATTCTCCACCAAGATTTCGGATTGATTAATTCGTTTTTGGCATGGTTTGGCATCAAAGGCCCGGGCTGGTTAGTACAACCGCAGTGGGCCATGCCGTCATTGATTTTGATGAGTTTGTGGAGCGCCGGTGGGTCAATGGTCATTTATTTGGCTGGACTGCAAAGCGTCCCCACCCATTTATATGAAGCCGCCGAAATAGACGGCGCTGACACCTTCCAGAAATTTTGGACGGTGACGGTGCCCATGATGTCGCCGGTTATTTTGTACAACCTGATTGTCGGATTCATTGCCTCAATCCAAGGCTTTGTGACGGTCTATGTAATGACCAATGGTGGACCTGCCAATGCGACCTTGGTGTATGGGCTATACATCTACCGCACCGCATTTATCAATTTTCAAATGGGATATGCGTCAGCCTTGGCATGGGTATTGCTCGTCGTGATTATTTTGATTACGGTGGTGCAATTTACCGTAGCCCGCTATTGGGTCTATTACGAAGGCGACTTGAAATCATAAAGGTATAGCTATGCAAACATCCGTGGTTTATCCCAAACGCCAATTAGGGATTCGTGGCCGCGCAATCGCCGCCAAAGTAATCACCTATGTCTTGTTGTTTGGGTTGTCGATTAGTTTTATTTTGCCGTTTTTGTGGATGATATCGACATCGCTCAAATTGTCCCAAGACGTATTCACCTACCCACCCTCATTTTTTCCCAATAGTTTTGAATGGACCAATTACCCTAGAGGGTGGCGAGTATTGCCGTTTAATACCTTCCTCATCAATTCATTAATCGTCACGTTATCCAATGTGGCAGGAAATGTTTTGTCGTGCTCATTAGTGGCCTTTGGATTCGCCCGACTCAATGGGCGTGGGCGGAATATTCTGTTTTTGCTCTTGCTCGCCACGTTGATGATCCCCCGTGAAGTTACTATCATTCCCCGGTTTTTGATGTTTAGTGCAGCAGGGCTGACCAACACCCTCTGGCCACTGGTGTTGCCGGCGTGGTTTGGTTATGCTTTTTTCATTTTCTTGTTACGTCAATTTTTCATGGGAATCCCTATCGACCTCGATCATTCTGCCCGCATCGATGGTGCCAATAATTGGCAGATTTTGACACAGATTATTTTGCCGTTGTCCCAACCAGCCCTCGCAAGTGTGGCGATTTTTGCCTTTATTGGTAATTGGAGTAATTTACTGGACCCACTGATTTACCTGCGTTCGACCGAGTTATATACCTTAGCACTAGGGCTCAACTTGTTTCGTGGCCAAAACTTCACCCAGTTTAATTTGCTAATGGCCGTATCGATTATCACCCTCATCCCGGTATTGCTGATGTTCTTCTTTTCACAAAAACTGTTTGTGCAAGGGGTATCATTAACCGGTATGGGTGGTCGCTAGCACATGAACGGGGGAAAGGAACGCACTATGCGCAGGTTAGCTATCAAATATCGTTCGTTTGACGGGTTTGAACGGGCACTCAGCCAACAAATTGCCCACTTCACGACGCTCCATCCCGATGTCACGATTACGAGTAGCCACGCCGGTCCCGAAGAGCTCTACGCCGAAATGGTTACGGATGGCGGGGTGCATCGTGGGGAATATGACATTATGTTAATCCTCACGGACTGGCTACCCGACCTACAAACCCGCCAAGGACTGATTTGTCTCGACGAATTCATCGCCGCAAACCCGCCCGCCGATTGGCCGACGGGCTGGAGCGAATCGTTGCTGGCATTGCAACGCGACGCTCAAGGACGAGTGTATGGGTTGCCGTATCATGACGGTCCCGAGATGTTTCACTACCGCACCGATTTGTTTGACGATGTGGGCGAGCAGCAAATGTTCCGCGCCAAATATGGGCGGAGCCTACGGGTGCCACAGACGTGGTCTGAATTCCGCGAGGTGGCGCAGTTTTTTACGCGCCCAGACCAAGGCTTGTATGGGGCGGTAATTGCCGGACTCAACGATGGCCACAACAACGTCTACGATTTTTTTATTCATTTGTGGAGTCGGGGTGGCAGCTTGTTTGATGCCCACGGGGTGCCGTGCTTCAACGATGCGATTGGGGTCGAGGCATTGCAGTTTTATGTAGATAGTCTGACGACGATGCAGATTACCTCGCCCAAAGCACTTGGCTACGATAGCGTGGCGGCGGGGGTAGCGTATGCGGCCGGCGAAGGGGCCATGATGCTCAATTGGGCGGGGTTCATGTCGGTGGCGCAATTGCCGCCTAGTCGTATCATCAACCAAACCCGTTGTACCACCATCCCCAGGGGCGATAGCGCGCAAGGGCGTCATGCCAGCCTCAATGTCTACTGGGTGCTGGGGATTTGTGCGGGGAGCACAAACCAAGCCCTGGCCTATCAGTTTTTACAAGAAACAGCCACGCCGGCCATGGACAAAATCACCTCGTTGGCAGGAGGCAGTGGTGTGCGCAAATCGACCTGGAATGACCCCGAAATCCGCGCCCAATTCCAATACTACGAAGTAATGGAGCAAGTACATACCGGCATTGACACATTGCCGGCCTTGCCACAATACCCGGCGCTTAACGAGATTTTTAGTCAGATGACCTGGGCCGCAGTCCAAGGCACAAAAAGTGTCCAACAGGCCCTCGATGATGCCGCCGCAGCATGTCGTGTGGTGTTGGGCATCGCATAACGCATTCATGTGCGCCAAAGGAGTCGCCGATGCAACCCTACTGGATGGATTCGCATTTTTTTAGCCAGCCACCCCGCCGATTTCGCAAAATCCACCTCGACTTCCACAATTCGCAGCACATCCCGCGGATTGGTGAGCGCTTCGATGCCGACGAATTCGGCGACACGTTGCTGGCGGGCAACGTCGACGCGGTGGTCGTTTTTGCCAAAGACATGCACGGTTACTTTTATTATCCGAGCGAGAGTGGCCCGATGCATCCCGGCTTGGATTTTGATTTGATGGGGGCGCAAATCGCGGCCTGTCGCAAACGCGACATCAAGGTCTACGCCTATTATTGTGTGACCTGGGATCATTATTTGGCCGAGCGTCACCCCGAATGGCTGGTCTGGAAGCGCGATCGCACCACCTACCTGCCCAAATTCAACGAGACACCGGGGTGGACGGCGATTTGTCTGATGAATACGGATTTTGTGCAACAAGTCCTCGATCACACCCGTGAATTTTTGACCAAATACGACCTCGATGGGCCGTGGTACGACATGCCGTTCCCGATCGGGGGCGAATGTTATTGCCCCAAATGCTTGGCGCACTTCCATGCCCACGGGCTCGACCCGTTTGATTTGGCGACCCAACGCCAGCACAAACAACAACTGCTGACCGACTACATGAAAAAATGCCACGACGTGGCCCATCAAATCAATCCCAACTATCAAGTCGATCAAAACAACCAAACCAGCATTGGGCTAGGTGAGCGGATTGTGGGGCTCGACAACGTCGATATCGAAGCCTTACCGACGGGTGGTTGGGGTTACTTGTACTATCCCACCAATGTGCGCTATGCCCGCAACTTTGGTCAGAGTGTGGTAGGGATGACGGGGCGCTTTCATCGCTCGTGGGCCGATTATGGTGGACTCAAGCACCCCAATCAACTGATGAGTGAGTTGCCCAGTATCGTGGCGCAGGGTGCCCAAATCTCGATTGGCGATCAGCCACCGCCCCATGGTCGACTCGACCCGGCGGTCTACCAGAGCATCGGGGTGGGCTACGGTTACATCAAATCGATTGAACCGTGGTTGCAACGGGCAGCGCCGGTCACCGAAGTGGCCATCGTCGTCGATAATCTGCCCCTGACGGACATCGGTGATAATCTGGTGATTGGCGGAGATGGACGACACGAAAAAGAAGGGGCGGTGTATGGCGCCGTCAAGCTACTCGGTGAATTACAGGTGCAATTCGACATCATCGAAGGAGGCGCTCACCTCGGGCGCTACCGCCTGATTGTGTTGCCCGACAGCCTGGTCGTCAGCCCGACCTTAGCGAGCCAACTCACCCACTACCTCGCCAATGGCGGGCGTGTGATTGCCAGTCACCGCGCAATCAACGGCGCTGCGAATCACTGTTGGAACACTCAGTTGGATTTGACGTATCACGGTGAATCACCTTATGCGCCGGCCTATTTGCTACTCGACCACACGCACTACCCGCACTTACCGGCCTACGAATACGCCTTGTATTACGGCACGGCCCAATGGCAGACGAACCTGCCGCAACGGGCGACGGTGGGCGAGCCGCTCTTCCAGCGCAGTGCGGCCCACTATACCAGCCATGCCCAATCACCGTTTGACCATGCCAGCGACTATGCGGCAGTGGTGCAAAACGACAATATGGCGGCGATTAGTTTTCCAATTTTTAGTAGTTATTTCAAAAGTGGCTACTGGATTTATCGTGAGCTGTTGCGGGCGATTATTGACGAGTTGTTGCCGGTCCGTTTGACCAAAAGCAATGCACCAATCAGTAGTGAAGTGTTGGTGACGTATCAGCAACAGACGGATCAGCACCCGGCCCGCTACATGGTGCATATCTGCAATTATTCGCCCAATCGGCGGGCGACGCCCCACATGGAATACCTCGAAGACCCCATTCCCTTACACGATATCACCGTGACCCTTGGCATTGATGTGCGCATCAGCAACGCCTATTTGGCCGATGATCAATCGCCACTGCACGTGGCGGGGCAAGCGGGAGCGTGGCAATTAACGGTACCCAAGATTCGGTTTAATGCGATTATCGTCTGTGAAGTATGAGCATTGAAAGGAAGTAGCTATGCCGTTTGATCGTACTTTGACTGCTGTCCAAGCACACCAAGTGCCGGCCTGGTTCCACGAGGCCAAGTTGGGAATTTTCATTCACTGGGGGTTGTATTCGGTGCCGGGCTGGGCGCCCACCACCGGCGCGCTCCACGACGTGATTGCCCGCGAAGGATGGCCGGCCTGGTTTGCCCGCAATCCCTATGCCGAATGGTATATGAATTCGCTACGAGTCCCCAACGGTGCCACTGCGGCCTACCATGCCGAACAGTACGGCGATAAGCCGTATGCCGGCTTTGCCGCAGATTTCAATGCCGGCACGGCACAGTGGGACCCGACGGCCTGGGCTGAATTGTTTGCCAATGCGGGTGCCAAATACGTGGTATTGACGACCAAACACCACGACGGGTTTTTGTTGTGGCCCAGTGAACAACCCAACCCGTTTATCCCCGATTACCAAGTCACCCGCGATTTGGTGGGCGACTTGAGTGATGCCGTCCGCGCCCAGGGTTTGACCATGGGGCTCTATTATTCGGGGGGGCTGGACTGGACGTTTAATCCCCACGTCATCCAAGACATCAATGATTTGTTCGTGGCAATCCCCCAAAGCCCCGAATACGTGGCCTATGCCGATGCCCATTGGCGCGAATTAACTAATCGCTACCGCCCCGCTTGTATGTGGAACGACATCGGCTACCCGATGGGATCTGACGTGGGGGCCTTGTTTGCCGATTACTACAACGCCGTCCCCGAAGGCGTCATCAACGACCGCTTCACCCAAGCCAGTCCCGACCAAGTGGCCCAGATTAGCCAAGGAATATCCCCCAAACCGCCCCATGCCGACTACCGCACGCCCGAATATGCCGTCTTTGACACGATTCAGGCGGATAAATGGGAATCCTGTCGCGGGCTGGGATTTTCGTTTGGGTATAATCGCAACGAATCAGACACCGAAATGTTGTCACCGGTCGCACTCATCCACTCATTTATCGATATCGTCAGCAAAAACGGCAACTTGCTCATCAACGTGGGACCACAAGGGGACGGCACTATCCCTGCCGCCCAAGCCGAGCGCTTGCTGGCGCTGGGGGCGTGGCTGGCAATCAATGGCGAAGCCATCTATGCCACCACACCGTGGACACGTGCAGAAGCAACCACTGATAGTGGACTAGCAGTGCGCTTTACCCACAAAGACCACACCTTGTACGCCACGCTGCTCGGCACCCCTACTGGGCGCATCGTCATCCCCGATATGCCCGTCGCCGACCAAACCGTCGTGACATTACTGGGGCATCAGGGGACCTTGGCGTGGCAACGGTCAGGTGATGGTATCGCCATCGACATCCCGGTAAATCTGGCGCCATCAGCGGCCTATACCTTGCGCTTGACGCCACAATAGGTCTTTTCGTCAAAACACCGAGCGCAACGATTGTTGCGCTCGGTGTTTTTTGGGCGTCGTACCTGCACGACTGAAATCATGTTATAAAAGAAGCACTGTTTCTGCCTGCAAGGAATATCATCACATGCTTATGTATCATGCCCAAAACCGGCAAATCAGACTCAGTCCCTCGTTGTTGTCGGCCAATTTCGCCACCCTGGGGACTGACGCCCAGGCAGCCTTGGCGGGGGGCGGCGACCGCCTGCATGTCGATGTGATGGACGGACGTTTTGTGCCCAATATTACCATGGGGATGCCCGTAGTGGCCGCCCTGCGGGCCCACCTCGGTGCAAGTGCTTACCTCGATTGCCACTTGATGATTGTTGAGCCCGAACGCTATGTCGAAGCAATGTCGCAGGCGGGTGCCAACCAGATCAGCGTGCACATCGAAGCCTCGCCCCACCTACATCGCACGATTCAACTCATCCGCGCTACCGGTGCCCATGTAGGGGTGGCGATTAATCCAGCCACGCCGCTCAGTGCGATTTATGATGTGGTGGAATTAATCGATACGGTGTTGGTGATGACGGTCAATCCCGGATTTGGTGGTCAAAAATACATCCCGCAATCGACGGCCAAAATCCGTCAACTGCGGGAATTCATTGACCGCCACCAGCTCACCACAGCCATCCAAGTCGATGGCGGCATCGCCCTCGACACGTTGGCGACGGTGGCAGCAGCGGGCGTCAATGATGTGGTGGTGGGTAGTGCTTTTTTCTTCCCTGACCGCAACATCCCTCAGGCCGTGGCCGCCTTACAACAAACGTTGTACTAATGATTAGGGGTGGTGAGGTCGTGGTGGACGATTTTGGCCACTTTTTCGCCACTAGTCATGGCCGCGTCGATACTACTCGCTTCGGTGTATTCCCCTGCCAAGTACAACCCTGCTTGGCTGGTACGATTGGCGGGCAGGGTAGAGTGGATGCCCGGCGGTTGGGCAAATTGGGCGTAGGGGATGCGGTAAATGCGCAGGCGGCGGTAACGACTCAATGCCTGTTGCGCGCTGGAATCATAATCGAGCATACGTTGTAAATCGGCTTCGGCGGCAGCATAAAACTCGGCATCGCTGTACTCGGGCACGCCCAACACACTCGCACTCAGCAAATGACGGCCAGTGGGGGCGTAGTGGGGGGCAATCGCGCTGAGTTGGCAGGCGTTGTTGACAAAGGCATCGTCGTTGGCGTTGAGCCAAAGTTTGCGATTGGCCGTCAGCGCAGTATCACCTTCCCAGTAGAGGGTAGTGGTGCCTTTGGCTTCACTCGGCAATGCCAGCCCCGCTAGTTGTTGGGCGATGGGGGCTGGCACCGCCAACACCACCGCATCAGCGAGGAGCGCTTGACCATCATTGAGACGCACGCCGACCACCCGAGTTTCTTCGTGGACGAGGCCCACTACCGCAGTATTGCACCGGAGCGTGGTTTGGGCGGCGACAAATCCCTCGGCTAATTGCTGCGGGATGGCGCCCATGCCACGGGACGGGATGACGGTGCGCCCTTCGGCTAACATTTTTAAATCAAACAAAAAACATTTGGCGCTGGTCGCTAAACTGCGATCGAGAAAAATGCCGCCGTAAAACGGCACAAAAAACCATTCAATTATCCGCTCACTAAATCCTTGCCGGCGCAAATACTTCAAGGTACTCGTGTCCGGGCCTTCTTGTAGTTGGGCGATACTCCAGCGCGTCAGTGACCGACTCAACAGCAACAGGCGAAATTTATCGAGGGGCGTCGCAGCATTGGACCAGATGGCCGCCCAACTGGCTGGTAAATCACGGAGGGGATCAGTCAACACCGACGTCTGCCCGTGGCGACAAATCACCGCCCCTGGATCAAAGGCACATAACTCGAGCTCGGGCAACGACAACCAACTTTGCACTGCGGGGTATGCATCAAACAACACTTGAAAGCCACGGTCGAGGGTAAAACCATCAACGACATCAGAACGCACCCGCCCGCCGATTCCGTCACTTGCTTCAATCAGCGTGATTTCGTGACCGAATTGTTGGAGCGCCCGGGTGGCAACTAGCCCAGCCAATCCAGCACCGACAACGATGATTTTCATAACCGGTACCTCGACTTTCGTTTGCATCAATCACTCTCTTTATTCTACCTGAACTCACCAAATACGGAGGGGATGTATTTTTTGTCTCGCACAGAGAACACAGAGGGCACGGAGTATCACCCCAGCGTCATTGCATGGCGCTATAAGCGCAGTGCAATCTCCGAGCGGTCAGCACTTTTTGGCTCGCACAGAGGACACAGAGCGTACAGAGACGGTATGTATGCTGCGCCGATGAATGCACTTTCAGCCGATGAATGCGATCTTGATGGAGCGGTGGTGACACTTCCTCCTTCCAGCTTCATACTTCCGACTTCATTTGGGCGTATGCAATACGCGAAAAAGGTGATGACACTTCCTCCTTCCAGCTTCATACTTCCGACTTCATTTGGCGTATGCAATACGCCAAAAAAAGGTTATTATAGAAGCGTATATTTTTTGTGCATCCAAAGGAATTGCTCATGTCACAACCTATTTGTGTGCAACTCTACACTGTCCGTGACGCCATGACTGCCGACTGGCGTGGTACGCTCAAGCGTGTGGCCCAAATCGGCTATGCCGGTGTCGAATTGGTGTATACCGACCAAATCCCCGCTAGCGAAATCAAGGCTGAGCTCACTGCCAACAATCTGTTGGCATCAGGCGCCCATGTGGGCATCGATTTTTTGCGGGGCGACCTCGACAAAGTCATTAGTGACCTCAAATTGTTGGGCGCACGCTACGTCATCTGCCCATGGATGGCCCCCTCGCAACGAGGTGGTGCCGAAGATTGGCGCGCCTTTATGCGCGAATTCGAAGTGATTGGCCAACGCTGTCACGCCGCTGGCATGCAGTTCCTCTATCACCACCACGATTTCGAGTTGGCTGACCTCGGTGGTACCAACGCCTTGACGATTTTGCTTGACGAAAGCGCCAAAGGCTTGATTAACGCCGAAATCGACATCTACTGGCTAGCATTTGCCGGCATGAACCCCGTCGACGTCATCGCCAAATACAGCGGGCGGGTCCCCTGCTTGCATCTCAAAGACATGGCCGCCGGCTCCCGTACCTTTGCCGAAGTAGGTCATGGCACCCTCGACATCCCCGCCATCCTCACCGCCGCCGACAGTGCCGGCGTCGAATGGTTAATCGTCGAACAAGATGTCTGCCCAGCGGATCCCTTTGACAGCATCACCAAAAGCTACAACTGGCTCAAAAACCACGGTCGCTAATCGGTAATCGCCTCAACCGTCAGTATGCCGATGCATACTGACGGTTTTTGTATGCCCCCCCCACAAAGCCCGCACGCTATTTCACTGCAGTGCGCCACATCACAATATAGATGCGCGCTATTTATTTTCAAAATTAAGCATAATCTCATAAATATCAACCTACTCTCGCTAGCAAATTCAAGTATAGTTATAGCAAGTACATATAATCGCATCGATGGCGATGCATGATTCCATCACCCATTTGAATGATTCTGAGTCATCCCGTTGGTGTGTATGTGATTCGTGTGTCGCTTGTATAGTTATATGTGAAAACAATCACATCTAGGAGTTATTCATGGCAACACGCGAATCTCGCGAAAAACTGAATGGCATGGGCATATCGGATACCGCCATTCGGCAACCGGTATTTATCACCATGATGATGTTGTTGGCAATTACCTTCGGGATATTGTCATACACCACATTACCCGTTAATTTGCTCCCCGAAATCAGTGTGCCGGTTGTGGCAGTCACCGTATCCTACCCAGGCGCAGGCCCAAGTAGTGTGGTTGACCAAGTCGCCAAACCAATCGAACAAGCCGTCAATACCTTGAGCGGCATTAAACACATTACGTCTACCTCAAGTGATGGTCAAGTCGTATTGGTGTTGGAGTTCAACGACGGTACCGACCCCACCCAAGCCGAACAGGATGTACGGAGCAAGGTGAATTCCATCCGCAATAGTCTGCCCCGCGACATCCGCGAGCCGATTTATTTTCGCTTTGACCCCAACCAAGCAGCGATTATTTCCGTTGCGATTTCACCAAAAACAACGACTGACCCATTGGTGTTGCGCGACATTATCGACAACGAAATTGTGCCCCGCTTACAAAGCGCCACGGGCGTCGGTTCGGTCACCGTGCAAGGTGGCTTGACGCGCCAAATCAATGTCAACATGAAGCTCGATAAATTGCAGGCATATGGCTTGATCCCCGCCCAATTGATTGGCGCATTGCAATCAGCAAACGCCAATTTGGGATTAGGGTCTATTACTGCCGGTAGCCAAGACATCAGCTTGCGGGCGCCGAGTATGCTCAACGGCATCGAAGACATCGGCAAAATCCAAATTACCGGTAGCAACTACACCATTAATGATGTGGCGACAATTACCGAAGGGGTAGCCGACCAAGTTAACTACACCCGGCTCGATGGCAAAGATACCATTATTCTCGATGTGCGCAAGCAATCGGGCACCAACACGGTGCAAGTTGGGGATGCGGTCAAAGCACAATTAACCAAATTATTTGCGAACCGTAGTGATTTGACCTATATCATTCCTCGCGACCAATCGGTGTCGGTGAATGAATCAGTGATTAGTTCAATCGAAGAATTGATTTTTGCAGCCATCGCAGCGCTGATTATCGTGTTTATCTTTTTCCGCGATGTGCGCAACACCTTGATTACGATGGCAGGGTTGCCGATTATTTTGATTGCCACCTTTGCCATCATGCCGTTCTTTGGCTTGACCATCAATCTGATTACGCTCCTCGCATTGTCGCTGGCGGTCGGGTTGGTCATCGACGATGCGATTGTGGTGCGTGAAAACATCTTCCGTCACACGGTGCGCGGCGAAAACGCCCGGGTGGCGTCAAGCAAAGGCACCGCCGAAGTATCATTGTCGGTGCTGGCGATGACGCTCACGATTGTGGCGGTATTTGTGCCAGTAACATTTGCCACTGGCACCACCGGGATTATTTTTAAATCCTTTGGTATTACGGTGGCCATCGCCATGATATTGTCGCTGATTGAAGCGTTTACCTTTGCGCCCATGTTGTCGGCCAATTTGTTCCGTGCCAAAGCGCAAAAACCCGAAGATCATCATGCCGTAGCGCATGTGATTGACATCGACGAAACCGACCCCAATGCCTCGTTGTTGCATGAGGCCAATGAATCACCAGGGGCACTTGGTGAATGGTACGGCGAGTTGCTACGCCGCAGTCTGTCAACCCGCCGCAATCGTATATTGGTGATGGTGGTAGCGTTGGCGGTATTGGTGGCGAGCTTCGGCGTCGCCGGCAAGCTCAAATTCTCGTTCTTCCCGAGTGAAGACAACCACGAATATATCATGGGCTTCGAAATGCCTCCTGGTACGACATTGAAAGAAACCAACGTGATGGCTACGCGGATCGAAGCAGTGTTGATGGCAGAGCCCAATGTGGCGTCAGTCATCAGCAATATCGGCTTTGCCGGCAACCCTGAACGTGGTGAATTTAGTGTCAAACTCAAGGGCAAAACCGTCACGATTGATGCCCAAAACGAAGTGCGCGCCAAACTTACGTTTGCACCAAATTTGGCGTTTGGTGTGCCAAGCTTCCAAGGGTCAAGCACGGGCATCACCGGACGTACGTTGCAAGTCAGTCTCCAGAGTAATCGTTCACTCGAAGAACTTGCACCACTCGCCGATCAGTTCCGTGCCAAATTACAGCCAATTCCCGGATTAGTTGACCTTGCCAGTAATTATGTACCAGGCAAACCAGAATTACGGTTACTCGCAGACCCCGCCCGTATCGGTGATTTGGGATTAACTAATCAAGATATTGCGTCATCGGTCCGTGCCTTGATTAACGGTGAGCGAGCAACGGTATTGCGCCGTAACGGTATCGATACCGATATCGTGGTGCGCTTGCAACCAGATGATCGCAATGATGCGGCGACCTTGGGCAACATCATCATCCCTACGCGTAGTGGGAGTGTGGCGCTGAGCTCACTCGGACAATTCCAGTTGTCGAGTAGCCCCGTCACCATCCGGCGTTATGACCGCTTGAATCAGATTTTGCTGGGTGCCAATCTGCAAGAGCTCAACATCAATGACGCCCAAACCCAGGTCAAGGCGGCAGTCGCAGATATTCAATTACCCCCCGATGTCACCTGGGGATTTACTGGTCAATCACAGCAACAGACCGACGGGTTTTCCTCGTTGATTATCGCCATGGCACTGTCGATTTTGTTTGTCTACATGGTGCTTGCCTCACAATTCGGTTCATTTAGTCAGCCCGTTGTGATTATGTTGGCGATGCCGTTCAGCTTCATCGGCGCGTTCCTTGGCTTGATTTTGACGGGTACCGACCTCGATATCACCGGGATGATCGGGCTCATCATGTTGCTCGGATTGGTCACCAAAAACTCTATTTTGTTGGTTGACTTCACCAATCGATTGCGCCGTGCCGGTGTCGAAAAGCACGAAGCGTTGCGGGTGGCTGGTTCGGTGCGATTACGCCCTATTTTGATGACCACCTTTGCAATCGTCGCCGGTTCGCTGCCAGTGGCCTTTGGGTTGCATATTTTCGGTACGGGCCAGGGTGGTGAGTTCCGGCGTGGCTTGGCCACCGTGTTGATTGGTGGCTTGCTGACATCGATGATTCTGACCCTGTTTGTGGTACCGGCCGCCTATAGTTTGTTAGAGTCATTTACCAGTCGTTTTGGGCGGAAGAATGATGACGACGCTGTGGTTACAACCAAGTAATTCGTGCCTTGCACAATAGTTTTTATCCATACCCTAAAGGAGTAGGAAATATCATGTTACGCAAACAGTTCATTCGGAGTCTGATTATCAGTGGCATCGCCACCGGCCTGATTTCGTGTGCCGGCACCCCTGCAGCCACGAACCAACCCACCACTGTTGCCACCGCCGCTGACCAACAACCGACACCTCAACCCACCATCGATGTGGGGGCTCTGGTGGCAACACCTGATGCGAGCGCGAGTGGTGCCATGGCGGTATCGGTCAGTGGTACTGGCGAAATCAAAACGCTTAACGACGCCGATCTCAACTTCCAAGTAACCGGTATCGTAGCCCAAATCTTGGTCAAAGAAGGTGATAGTCTCAAAAAAGACACCTTGATTGCCACCCTCGATACTGCCCTCTATGACCAACAAGTTGCCCAAGCCCAAGCCAATTTGGTGAGTGCCAAAGCAACATTGGCCGGATTCCAAGCCGATGGTCCTGATAGTCGGGCCGCCCAGGCCCAGCTGGCCCAAGCCCAAGCAACCTTGGATGCCACCAAGCCCGGTGCCACTAGCGCCGACATCGAAGCAGCGCAATTGTCACTGAATGCGGCCAAGCTCAACTTAAAGAGCACCGGTGATCGCTTGTCATTAGCCAAAACCCAAGCCCAGCTCCAGCTTGATTTGGCCAGCCAAACCGTGGCCCAAGCCACCGCTCAATTTATGATTGATGAATTCAATTGGAAGTGGATTCAAGACAAGGGTACATACCCCTACAATCCATCAGCCGGTGGACGTTCCAATCGGATCAACGACGCCAGCACCCGCCAATACGAATCACTCTATGATATTTCCAAGTCAAAACGCGATGCGGCCTTGATTTCATTCAAGAGTGCCCAAATCGGCTATGACCAAGCCGTGCAAGCCGAACAAGTGGGGATTGATTCGGCCCAACAGCAAGTTTCTCAAGCAGAACTCGCACTCAAACGCCTCACCAAACCACTTGGCAAAGATCGGGCGGTCATCGAAGCAGCCTTGGCTGTGGCACAAGCCGCCGTCAATCGCTTGACGGTGCAACGTGCCCAAGCCGAAGCAGGCGTAGCCCAAGCCGAGGCTTCATTGACCTTGGCCAATCTCAATCGCCAACGTGCCGAAATCCGCGCACCGTTTGATGGCGTGGTGTCGTTCATCAATATCAGCGTGGGCGACCCAGCCAATCTTGCCGGACGTGCGCCAGTACAACTGATTGATGCCGTCAACTTGCAAGCAGAAGTGCAAATCAGCGATGTTGATATCGGTGGAGTAGCCCTCAATCAGAGCGCAACGGTCACCGTTGATGCCATGCCCGGCAAGCAATATGCTGGAGTTGTCACCTTTATTTCGCCCGTGGCCACCGTGGTTGGCAATGCCCGCTTGTACACCGTCCACGTCAAACTGACCGATATTGCTGGGCTCCGTGCCGGCATGAGTGCCCGCATTTCGCTCAACAGCAAATAATCGCGGCTATCCCACCGTATTGGGATCAATACAATAGCGCCACCAATCGCCCCATACCCCGTCAAGCATGGCGGGGCTATGGGGCAAATGCTGCAACCACCAGATGTGGTGGGCGCGCATATCACCATTGCCCCACTCACGACAATCGACCAGCCGCGCCGGTGCCGACTGGCTCGCAGGGAAGTCGTGCCAACGGTCGCACGTCGACCACACCTGCTGGCGACTTCCCCATTCGTAATCGGTGTGACTATTGGGTGCAAAATGGACATTGCCACACGCCGCAGCCTGAGGATGGGTCCGCTCGTATTGGCAAAACTCTTGCCACATATTACGTGGGTGGGGGGCATAGACGTGTTGCATGATTGATTCCACCCGATGCCCAAAGTTTTCGAGCATACAGCCCACATCACGTTCGTAATTAAATCCCATCATTACAAAACGCTTGGGGGCGGCAGGGGTATCGATGGCCGGTGCATTACACCAAAACGCCCCCGGGCCAATCATAATTGATTCGTATTCGCCGGCATAGGGTGGCGAAAAAAACCACACCTCATCGAATTCGTCACGCCGTAACCGTCCATACAAATCAAACGTGGTAATCCGGGCGTGGTAATCGAGCCCGTCGGGTTGATGCATGCGGCGTTGGCGCCAACCACTGAGGTACTGCGCAGTTGCATACTGGAAGCCATCGATTTTGACGGGGAACCATGGGGCGTCGATGATGTTGACTACTTGATACTGGACGAGACCATGACTCGCCGTCTGCATGTCTGCAATATACTGTTGGGCGAGTTGACGGGGGTTGTTCCAGCCATAATATTGGTGCAAGCGTTGGGTGGCCGTAACCAATGGGTCATGCACAATCATCAAGACCCGTGGTGTATAGCGTAATTGCTGCCGGAATTGTGTCATGTGTCGCCTTATTTCTGTTTGAACTCATGATATTTAATGGTATAATACTAACGCAGTTTGCGTGATATATGTGTCTATTTTTGGATTATTCCGTTTTTTGTGGAATGATATTCCTCTGCCGTATTTGGGTGAGCACCGATACGGTCCCCCCGGCTCATGAAGGGTCGCCGTATTGGTGCACCTACACGCCCTGAATCACACATGAAGTTTTGCTGATTACAGCAGAATCCCCCATTCACTACCGCGTCATGGTGTGCGAAGCATCACACGCAATAAAATCAAGGAGTTTGGTGTGCCACGTATCCGTAGCAAATTACCCCTCGCAGCGACACCGACATCTGTCCCTGCCGCACCTGTTCCCGCCCCGGTGCCAGCCCCCACGCTGAGCGACACTCCTAGTTTCGAATACGAAACCCCCAAGCAAGCAGCCGTACGTTCGATTCCTGTTGCACCAGCGATACTGCCAACCCCTGTCGCAAGCGATTTGCGACCAGCCTTGGCCACCGAATTCAGTGGCATGACCATCCAAGAGCTGCGCGATATGGCCAAGGCCAGCGGAATCTCGTTTAGTAATAATGTCAAAAAACAAGACCTCATCGCCTTGTTGCTCCAGACACCACTCGCCACCGAAGAACCGGTCACCTCAAATCTGAGCAGTGAAGGGGTCCTCGAAATCGTCTCAGATGGTTTTGGGTTTTTGCGGGGTGAGCGCATGCTCGCCAGCCCCAACGACGTCTATGTGTCACAATCACAGATTCGGCGCTTTGCCTTGCGTACTGGTGACAAAATCATCGGCCAAGTACGCCCTCCCAAAGAAAACGAACGCTATCTCTCGCTGTTGCGCGTCGAATTCATCAATGGCATCGACCCCGAAACCGCTCGTAAGCGCCCGTCTGCCGATCAACTCGTGCCGATCTTCCCCAATGTCCAAATCAAACTCGAAACAGACCCCAATCTGCTATCGACGCGCCTCGTCGATTTGGTGGCACCGGTGGGTCGTGGCCAACGTGGCTTGATTGTATCACCCCCCAAGGCCGGCAAAACTCTACTGCTCAAAGCGATTGCCAATGGCATCGCCATCAATCACCCCGACATCCATTTGATGGTGTTGTTGATTGGCGAGCGCCCCGAAGAAGTGACCGACATGCGCCGCTCGGTGCAAGGTGAAGTCATCTCGAGTACCTTCGATGAGCCCGTCGAAGATCACGTCAAAGTGGCCGAAATGACCCTCGAACGCGCCAAACGCCTCGTCGAAATTGGCCAAGACGTCGTCATCCTCATGGACTCGATTACCCGGCTCGCTCGCGCCTACAACCTCGAAATCCCCCCCAGCGGGCGCACCTTGTCGGGTGGTATCGACCCCATTGCCCTCTACCCCCCCAAACGCTTTTTTGGTGCCGCCCGTAACATCGAAAACGGCGGCTCACTCACCATTATCGCCACCTGTTTGGTCGATACCGGTAGCCGTATGGATGACGTCATCTACGAAGAATTCAAAGGTACCGGCAACCTTGAACTCCACCTCGACCGTAAATTGGCGGAGAAACGGGTCTTCCCCGCCATCGACATTACTCGTAGCGGTACCCGCCGTGAAGAACTCTTGCTGGGACCCGAGGTCATCAAGCAGGTCTGGACGATGCGGCGCATGGTGACAATGCTCGGCGAAAACGAAGGTACCGAGCTGGTACTCGCCCGCATGGCTAAAACCCGCACCAATGCCGACTTCCTCTTGTCACTCGCCAAACCAAGTTAATCACAGCTGAGCGCCCACCCCGTTGTAACCAACGGGGTGGTTTTTTCATACCCAGTGCCCAATATCAGCATGCAGCAATCGACAATTAATCATTCATTCAGATTACTATCAGTCATCTCGTGGCACAATCCCCAAAGCGCCAACGTCAACATGGTACAATAATGCTGAGTTTTTGTATGGGATGTGGTGCCGATAATGTCATTGCTTGACCGTTTTGAAGCATTCATGGAACAAACTGTCGAAACATCGATGGCACGTTTTTTTAAAAGCCCTCTCGATACTGCGCTACTCACGCGCCGGCTTGAACGTGTCATGGAATCTAATCAAATCGCCAATGCGAACGGTGTGGTAGTTGTACCTGACACCTATCGACTTTTTTTACATCCCAACGATTTCGATAATTATCGTAAACGCCATCTGCGTATCGAACAAGAGTTGGCAACCTATTTGACGGAGCTTACCCGTAATCGTGGCTTTACCACCCACAAAGCGATTACGGTATTGCTTGCAAGCGACCCCAATGTGCCGCGTAGCGTGGTGCGAATCGACAACAACACCAACAACCCACGTTCACCCAATGATTCGACGGTCGATATGAACACTATTGTGCTCGATGATCACAATCCGACTATCGTCAATACCCAACCCGAACGCTACTCCACCCGTCATCAGCATGTGCTCATTGTGACTACCGACAACATCGTCGAACATCTCCCCGTCACCCAAACCCTAATCACTATTGGGCGGGCACCTGGCAACAACATCATCCTACAAGACCACCAGGTATCGCGCCATCACGCCAAAATCAGCTACAATGCCCAACGCTTTGCTATCACTGATTTGGCGTCGCGCAATGGTACATTTGTCAACGGCGATCAATTGAACAGCGAGCCTCACATTATCAACATCGAAAAAGACGTCATTACCATATCAAATTACACCTTACGCTTCCAGGTGGTAAAAGATGAATAACATTGCCAATTTGTCACTCGAATTCATCGTCTGGATTCTGCGTGTTGCCCTCGTGGGGCTGATTTATCTCTTTGTGTGGCGCATTTTTCGCACCATGATTCGGGGCGACCAAAACATGCCGGCCTTTGTGGGCACAAATGCATTTCTCGTGTTGCAACGCCCTGGCGCCACCCTGCTCCCCCGCAACAAAGTCTACGAAATCTACGATAATAGCGTGCTTGGTCGCAAAAGCGATTGTGCAATCATCCTCAACGACCCACTCATTTCAGACCATCATGCCATCATCACCAAACAACAGACCAAATGGCGTCTGCGTGATTTGGGAAGTACCAACAAAACCTACATCAATGGCCTCCAAGTTAATTCCGAGGCTGAGCTTGCTGACGGTGATATCATCGGGATTGGTGGACGCGTCGAATTACGTATGCACCTGGTAGAAAGAACTAAATGAGTCGCCTACACCCCATCCGCCTTGTACGCCGCTACGAAAGCCGCCTGTGGGGTGGCAATCAGCTTGCAACCTGGCTCAATCTGACCGATGCGCCCACGCCCCTCGCCGAAACCTGGGAAGTCTATAACGACAACCTTATCCGCGACGGCGACCTCGCCGGCCAAACGCTCCGTCAGGCGGTAATAACCCATGGTGCTGATTTGGTAGGTGCCCGTTCGCTCCAGCGCTACGGCCACGAATTCCCGTTGCTAGCCAAATTCATCGACGCCAATCAACCACTTTCGGTCCAAGTCCACCCCGATGACGCCTACGCCCATCGCTACGAAGCCGCCAGCGGCTTCCACGGCAAAACTGAAGCGTGGCATATTATCGCCACCTCCGGTCACAACGATGTCATCCACGGCCTGACCCATGCTATCAGCCGTGATGAATACGCCCACGCTATCGCCACCAATACCCTCGAGCCATTGCTCCGCCATATCCCCGTCGCTGCCGGCGATACGGTGTTTGTGCCCGCCGGCACGATTCATGCCATCAATGCGGGGATTTTGTTGTTCGAAATCCAACAAACCTCGGATTTGACCTATCGTGTCTATGATTATGCCCGCCGTGATGCCAACGGCGCGTTACGCGAACTGCATATTCCCCAGGCCATCGCCGTCTCACACACTAGCGACCCTTTGCCGGCAATTACCACGCCGGTGGTACGTGGACATGGACACGTCGAGCTGGTTCGATCTGATTTTTTTGTGATGGAAAAAAATACGGCTGCAACCGTGACTACCTGGCAGCGCCCCGCCGACTCATTCCAAATCATTACCGTGATTGATGGCGCTGCCACACTCGACGTGGCAAATCACCACTATGCATTACACTGCGGCGACTCACTCGTCATCCCCGCCTGTACCTCCGAATACACCGTCACACCCCAGCCCCACACTAGCTGGTTACGGTGTTGGGTACCAGACGCCTAACGATGAGCGACCGAAGTAATGCTGCACCGCTACATGTTGATTGTTTGGCAGTACAATAGTCAAACTCACTCATACCGACACCTATCGAAAGCGTGAATCCAATGGCGCCACTACGCTGGGGCATCAAAACTGCTCCGCAACACACCACCTATGACGCTATGCGGAGCGTCTGGTTAGAAGCCGACCAAAATCCGGTATTCGAACATGCCTGGCTCTTCGATCATTTCGCACCCATCCAAGGCAGCCTCGATGGTCCCTGCTTTGAAGGCTGGACGTTGTTGTCGGCCTTGGCCGCCCAAACCCAGCGCATACGTATCGGCTTGATGGTGGCAGGTAACACCTACCGCCACCCCGCCGTACATGCCCATATGGCCGCCACTGTCGACGTTATCTCGGGTGGGCGCCTCGACTTTGGCGTAGGGGCCGGCTGGAACGAATACGAACACGCCAGTATGGGGCTGCCGCTCTATGCCCCTGGCGAGCGCATCCGCCGCCTCGGCGAAGCCTGCGAAATCACCAAACGCCTCTTTACCCAACAACTCACCGACTTTGACGGGCGCTACTACCAACTCAACGATGCCCGCTGTGAACCCAAGCCCATCCAAAAACCCTACCCGCCCTTTGTGATTGGTGGCGCCGGCGAGCAACTCACCCTGCGGGTGGTTGCCCAATACGCCGACGTCTGGAATTCGATGCCAGCTTCGGTCGAAGAGTACCAGCGCAAACTACAAATCTTGCACGAACACTGTGCCGTGGTTGGTCGTGACCCAGCCCAGATCGAGTCTTCGACCCAAGTACGGGTCAACTATGCCGATATCGATGCCACCGTTGCCACCTTGCAACCCCTCGTCGATGCCGGCATGACCCACATCATTTTGATGCTGACCTATCCCTACCCCGAGGGTATCGTCGCCACCCTAGCCGAAAAAATCGTCGCCCGCGTCGGGTAAAACTAAAACCACCCTCCATGCATAACTGCATGGAGGGTGGTTTTTTATGTCTATTAACTGTTAAACAAGTTTTCTATTTCAGCCCGTATTGACGCAATATCAGTATTAATCGTAGTCATATTTTCTTCGATTTTTTCGAGGCGTTGTACTTCACTTGCCACCAAACGGGTGTAGGGACCGACGGATTGGCGCATACGATCGAGCATCCGTTCGAGTTCTTGGTCAAATTGATGGTCGATGGTGGTCACGAGGCGGGTGCGCACATCGCTCAACCGTTCGTGGAGCTGGCGTTTGAGGGCTGCCCGGCGATTGGGGATGATGTACAGGCCGGCGATAGCAATCACACTGGCCGCCAGAATCCCCGTCGTATCAAAAATAGCCCCTTTAAGCAACGTCGCAATCAACGCACCCAATCCCAACGCCCCTACTTGCACCACTGCCGTGGTGGCAATCGCTTCACGCAATTCGAGGGCAATTTGGGCCGCTTCGGCGTTGCGGTCATAGCTGGCCACAATCCGCCCTGCTTGGCTGACGATGTCGCGAATCAAGGCTTGGCGATTGTACTGGAATGTGGCGCCGACCTCGCCCACCATCTGGTCAGCAGATATCGGGCGCCGGCGCAAATAATCGACCACCCCTTGCCACAATTGCAGGTTGCGTTCGATCATCCAATCAACCATGGCCTGGGTGTGGGTTTCGATGGCGGTGGCCAAATCGACGGCCACTTCTTGCTCGAAGGCCACTTGCAAAGCATCGCCACGAATCAAACGGTGAATATTCATGATGCGAATCTGGTCATCAAAAAACTGCATACCGCGCACTTCGGCATCGCTCAACGCCGCCGCCACTGCAGCGCGGTGACCGGCCACGTCACGGCGCATATCGTTGGCAAATTGCACCATTTGGGCATCGAGATGCTGGACCGCTTGCGCATCGTCGTTGACAACGGCGCGTTGGGTCTGGACGATTTGGGCCACATGGGCATGGGTTTGTGTCGCCACCCCCAATGGTGATTCGAGTCGGATGCGCAGGCGGGTGCGGTCGTCGAGGCGTTCGTTGAGGAAACTCATCAGTGGCGCAAAGCCACTCGCCGCATACGACTCGGCGGTGGCAGCCCGCGCTTTGCGCGCAGATACCGGCAAAATCATCGGCGTGGTGCCAAACAGTGCCGTGGCTTGCTCACGCACAAAATTCAGTACGTCTTGTTCTTCTTGGGGGTTCAAGAGGTCGATTTTGTTGACCACCAAGATGACTTTGCGTTGCCATTCGTGGAGCATCGCCAAAAAAGCCCGCTCGGTTTCGCTAAAAGGGCGGTCGGCCGAGGTGACAAATAGCACCACATCGGCGCGGGGCACAATCTCGCGGGTGAGGACTTCGTGGTGACGCAATACCGCATTGGTACCAGGAGTATCGACAATCGACATCCGTTGGAGCAACGCCACTGGCAACGCCCGCACCACCCAGCCCGGTTGTTGTGAAATCGCCATCGCTTCGGGGGCATAGCGCAACATGGTGACGGCATCAGTGGTGGGGGTGGCGCCTTCGGTCATGACTTCACTACCCACGATGGCATTAATCAGACTCGATTTGCCCGCGTTGAATTCACCAGCCACCACCACCAAAAACAAATCTTCGAGATGGGCGCGGGTTTGCGCCACAATCATCCGCTCAGGCACATCACGGCGCCCTTGGTAGATAGCGTCACACAACGCCAACGTGGCATCAAGCAACGCCATGGTGCGGGTGCGGATTTGGGTGGCGTGGGTAGTGGTCAGATCAGTCATTGGCACGGCTCACTTTTGCAAAAAACGAATAAACCAGTCAATGGTCCGGCGCATGTGATCCATCTGATGCAATGGCTCACCGCTGCGGGTCAATTCATGCCCTTCGCGGGGGTAACGGACAAACTCAACGGTACGTCCAAGACGACGCAACATGGTATATAGTTGCTCAGCTTCACCGATGGGTACCCGGAAGTCGAGTTCGCTGTGCAAAATCAACAGCGGCGCCGTCATCTCGGCCACTGCCGCAATCGGCGAGGCCTGCCACAGCGCCGCCGCATCGCGCCACGGCACCATGTCGAACGAGTACTCTACCAGCTCGTAGGCATCGCTCATGCTATGCTCGGTGATGAGGTTGTAGACGCCACGAGCCGACACTGCGGCCGCAAAGCGCTGACTATGCCCAATCA
>Ga0114980_10000632_pt1 | contig 25114 bp, 26 predicted proteins | sample S_140806_EF_Meta_FD_87018 | JGI IMG/M metagenome (GOLD analysis project Ga0114980, IMG submission 87018) | Freshwater microbial communities from Lake Simoncouche, Canada to study carbon cycling - S_140806_EF_MetaG | ecosystem: Environmental > Aquatic > Freshwater > Lake | place: Lake...
ACTGCACATAAAATGTATGGCCCTAAAGGAGTTGGTGCATTATATGTTCGTCGTAAAAATCCTCGTGTAAAAGTGACTGCCCAAATGGACGGTGGCGGACACGAGCGCAGCATGAGAAGTGGTACATTAAATGTACCTGGTATTGTTGGCTTCGGAAAAGCATGTGAAATTTGTATGCATGAAATGCAAGCCGATATAGACCGCATTGTTAAACTTCGCGATAAACTAGAAAATGGTTTGATGCAAGTTGAGGAAAGTTATTTAAATGGACACAAAATGAATCGTTTACCCCATGTTGCTAATATTTCCTTCAAACATGTAGAAGGAGAAGGTTTATTGATGGGTATTAATAAACACATTGCGTTAAGTAGCGGAAGTGCTTGTACTTCGGCATCATTAGAACCTTCTTATGTATTAAAAGCATTGGGGTTAGGAGATGATTTAGCACATAGCTCATTGCGTTTTGGATTAAGTCGTTTTTCTACAGAAGAAGAAGTCGATTATACCATCAAAGCTGTTACAGATACAGTCAATAAACTACGTGAAATGAGCCCACTTTGGGAAATGTACAAAGAAGGAATCGATTTAGATTCTATCGAATGGGCACACCATTAATATAAAAATTGAACATCATTTAAAAACGAACTAGCAATGGTTCGTTTTTTTATTTATACACCTTATTTATAATCAGAGTAATTAATACTTCAACAATAAATATTGAGTAATTAATATGTAAAACTCTTTATTTTGTAAAAAAAATATTACTTATTGTAAAGTATTCTTTACATTTGTATCAAAATACTTTTATGTACAGTAACTTACTAATATCAAGCAAATACAAAAAAATTGGGTGGATGCTTTTATTACCTTCAACAGTGTTAGCCATTATTTCGATATTCTCAAATAAAGAAATTACTTGGCTTGATGCCAAAGTATTTTCTATCTTCCCAGAATTTTCATTGGGTAGAGAACGAAAATATTTTCAAATTATAGAAGCCAACCTGACCAATACTATTATTAGAGTTTTTTTTATTATTGGAGCCTTATTGGTTAGTTTTTCAAAAGAAGAAAACGAAGATGAATACATTGCACAACTTCGGTTAAAATCACTAATGTGGGCTGTTTTAATCAATTATTTATTCTTAATTCTGGCTTTTTTATTCATTTTTAATATTACATTCATTTCAGTAATGTTATACAATATGTTCACAGTACTAATTATATTCATATTGAAATTTCATATTTCACTTTATAAATCTTCTAAATTTCTAAATAGTGAAAAATAAAATAAAAATTCATAGAGCCATTAAAAATATTACACAAGAAGAATTGGCAAAAGAAATAAATGTAAGCCGTCAAACAATTAATGCTATGGAAGCTAATAAATATGTTCCTTCTACAGTATTAGCATTAAAAATAGCAAATTGTTTCAATACAAAAGTGGAAGACATCTTTGAATTGGATGAAAATGATTAATCTAAAACTAAAAATAAAATTTATGAAATATTTACTGCCTTCAAGATTTAAAAAAATTGGTTTATTGCTCTGCCCTTTAGGATTTATATTATGGTTTATAAGTCAGATGGGGATTGTAAGAAATTTTTTTGACAACTTTATCAAAGATGAAAATACATCACTTATCATAACAATTATTATCACAATTATTTCCTTTTTTTCCTTTTTGTTTGGGCTCTATGCACTTGCTTTTTCAAAAGAAAAAATAGAAGATGAAATGATTCAAAAATTAAGATTAGAAAGTTTTCATTTAGCTGGATTGTTTCAAATAGTAGGAATAATTATTAGTTTTATCTTATTTGCAATTTTCAACGAACCTGAAAACGATAGTGATTGGTTGATATTTTTTATAGCAACATTGTTTTTATTTTGGATAGCATATATTCTTCTATTTAATATAAAATTATATACTATAAAAAACTGATCATCATTGTTTTCTGAATCTACACATAGACTAGTTTAATCCTCCCTGAAAAGGTTTCATTCCTATTTAATTTAAAGGCCTAACTTTGTGCATTAAAAGACAAGTAAGCATGTTAAAGAAAATTATTTATGGGGCCTTAATCATCTTATTCGTTGTTCAATTTATTAGACCCGAAAAAAATAGTTCGAACGACAATACCCACCATATTTCCACGAAATACAGAGTGCCTGCAGAAGTAGATACCATTTTAAAAGTAGCCTGTTATGATTGTCATTCAAATAATACAGTATATCCCTGGTACTCCAATCTGCAGCCAGCAGCCTGGTTTTTAAGCAATCACGTAAAAGATGGTAAAAAGCATTTAAACTTTTCTGAATTTACCAACCTACCCATAGCTGTTCAAAATCATAAATTAGAAGAAATAATTGAGGAAGTAAAAGAAAAAGAAATGCCACTGGCTTCATATACCTATATAGGTTTGCATGCGAATGCAAAATTAAACGATGAGCAACGGTTAACCCTAAACACATGGGCGCGTGAACAAATTAATTATTTAAAATCAAGCTATCCTAAGGACAGTTTGAAAATGAAAAAACGCAAGAAAAATTAATTCTTCATTACAATAAAAAGAGTCCTGTAAAATGCAGGACTCTTTTTTATACAATCAATAATAATATTATTTCAACTTCTTCAATGTAGTTGTTGGAATCGCATTTTTATTAACTAACACTGCCGTTGTTTTATATTTAAAAAATGTTTTAGAAACATACAAATAACCTTTATAGTCATTGGCATCGCCCCAACTATTTTTCACCATATAATATTCCTTTCCATTTTGGTCTTTAGCCAAACCAACAATGTGCATACCATGGTCATCTGTTGTGGTATAATTATCAAAAGCCTCTTCACGCATTTCAGGCGTAATGGTTCTTTCTGTTTTCGGACCATCAAACATTGTTTTCAATTCATCTGCATTCATGTCTTCCAATTCTTTTTCAGGTACAATAGCAACCCCATTTTTCCAGCTAAAATATTTTTCACTCACATCCGTTGCCCAAGCTACCGTATACCCTTTACTTAAAGCATTATCCACCATTTCAGTCATCTCATTCAATGGTAAATTATACACACTTTGCAAACTCCAGTTATCAGGCACCATTAACAAGGTGGGTTCATAAAAAGGAGCATAAGTATATGAAGAAAACTCCATATAACGATCTGCATCAATACCCACTACTTCATTAGCAAAGCTTTTAGGTGAATACTTTTTACCCTTCCAAGTAAATGATTCGGGCACTTGTCCTAAATACGAATCAAGCGCAGCTGTAAAAGCAGGCAACCAGTTTTTAGTTAATTTGCCATTTTTATTTTCAACAATTCCTTTCAAAAAACCCTCCAAAGCAGCTTGCATTTCGCCGAATTTATTTTTTGATGTACCATAATTTAATCCTGTATAAACCTCATAAGGCACCGCTCCATATTTTTTGTAAATAGATACCACATCATGTAATTCTGCACCATCGCCCCAACCAATATTACCATGCATTCGGACATAGTTTTTTGCCCGTTCAATATAAGCACAACGAGCCGTATAAATTTCAGAAATATCCACAAACTCTTTACCCAACTTCATCATTTCACTTTCTAAAAATGAGTTGCCTGAGTAGCTCCAACAAGTGCCGGAACTTCCTTGATTTTTTACCGGTGAGTTTTCCAAATTAATGACTTCCGTAAATTTAAATTTAGCCTTCGAACTATCTGAAACATTAGCTTTTAAAGAGTTTACTAAATTATCTTGCGCTTGCATCAAGAAAGAAAAGGCAAGAAGAGAGAATGAGAATACAATTTTTTTCATTTTTATATTAATAATTAGAACGTGAAAATACACAAATATCCCAATTGCCAAAACGAACTGCGACAAACCTACTATTTTCAATTATAAAAAAGATGAAGTTGTCCCCACAAATGAAATTTTGGCTTTCAAATAAACCGAAATACACTTAAATTGTTGTTCTCAAAAAATAATATTCTATATTTGTCATTCATTATATAAAAATAACAATCTCATGCGATTTATAGTTTCATCTGGTACTTTATTGAAAAATTTACAAAGCATTAGTGGCATCATTGGCACTAACAATGTATTGCCTATTTTAGAGTCCTTTTTATTTGATGTCAATCAAAACAAATTAACGGTAGTAAGTACCGATTTGGAAACCATGATGAAAGTTACCATGGACGTGCAAGCAAATGAACAAGGCAAACTTTGTGTGCAAGCAAAAGTATTGTTAGATTATTTGAAAAATTTGCCTGAACAACCAATTACTTTTGATGTAAATACCAAAGATTATGGTATCGATATTACCAGTGAACAAGGTAAATATAAAATTGTAGGGGAAGATGCCAAAAGCTACCCTACCGAACCTAAAGCCGAAGACACTTCGTCATTTACGATGTCGGCTGCAGAATTAAGTGATGGTATCGCAAAAGCTGTGATAGCAGTGAGTACAGATGATTTACGCCCAGCAATGAGCGGCGTTTTGTTCGAATTAAGCAAAAACAATTTAACATTAGTAGCAACCGACGCGCATCGATTGGTGCGTTGCATTAAAACAGATGTTCATTGCCCAAATGAAGATAAATTAATTGTACCTAAAAAAGCATTGGCGCAATTAAAAAATAATTTAAACACCTCTACAGAAGTGTCTATTTCATACAATCAAAATCATTTATTTGTAGTGGGTGAAAACATTCATTTAAGCTGTCGTTTAATAGATGCTAAATTCCCAGATTACAAAGTGGTCATTCCTGCCGACAATCCATTTAAATTAATTTTAGCGAAAGCTGAATTGGTAAGCGCATTGAAACGTGTGAGTGTTTTTGCGAATAAAACAACCAATCAAGTGGTGTTGGATATTGTAGGAAACAACTTGCACCTATACGCACAAGACGTTGATTTTTCATTTGAAGGAAACGAGCAAATGGCTTGCCAATATACTGGTGAAGACATGAAGATTGCCTTCAATGCGCGCTTATTATTAGAGCTTCTATTAGCAACCGATGGCGAAGAAGTTTTGTTTGAGTTAAGCACACCAACCCGTGCTGGTTTAATAAAACCAATGGATAAAAAAGACAACGAAGATTTATTAATGTTATTAATGCCATTGATGATTGGAGTATAAAACAATGTCCGATATCAAAAAGTAATACAGAATCCCGAATTTATTTTCGGGATTTTTTTATGGGGTCAAGGACATCCACTTTATTGAAATGATGGGCGATGGCACCGTTCAAGAAAATAACTTTGTTCAGCTTTTAATTAAAAATAAATACTAAATAAATTCATATTTTTACATTTATGAATTTGACAAATTTTGAGCACATACAAAACTATATTGGGGGTGAATTTAAAGAACCCATTTCTAAACAATATATCGATAATATTAATCCTGCTACTGGCTCAATATATGGACAAATTCCGAATAGCAATTCAGAAGATGTAAATGCAGCTGTGGAAGCAGCACGTAATGCATTTCCAAGTTGGAGTGTTTCAACGGCAGAAACTCGGTTTAAAATTTTAAATCGAATTGCAGAATTAATTGATGAAAATTTAGACGCCTTAGCGTTGGCCGAAACTACCGATAACGGCAAACCCTTGTCGTTGAGTACACGAGTTGATATTCCTAGAGCCTCTTCAAATTTTCGTTTTTTTGCTACTGGCATCATGCATTTTTCAACCGAAAGTCATGTAATGGAAGACAAAGCAATCAACTACACCATGCGTCAACCAATTGGCATAGTTGGTTGCATTTCACCTTGGAATTTACCCTTGTATTTATTTACTTGGAAAATTGCACCTGCATTAGCAGCAGGAAATTGTGTGATAGCCAAACCAAGTGAAGTTACTCCATTGACTTCTTTTTTATTAGCAAAAATTTGTAAAGAAGCAGGCTTGCCTGATGGTGTGTTAAACATCATTCATGGTGATGGACCAAACTGTGGAAGTGCCATTGTAGCTCATCCTCAAATAAAAGCGATTTCATTTACAGGCAGCACACGTGCAGGTCAACACATCGCTTCAGTGGCTGCACCGATGTTTAAAAAATTGTCTTTGGAATTGGGAGGTAAAAATCCAAACATCATTTTTGCTGATTGCGATTGGGAAAAAATGATGAAAACAACCGTTCAAAGTTCGTTTGCGAACCAAGGACAAATTTGTTTGTGTGGCAGTAGAATTATTGTAGAGAAATCAATTTATGAAAAATTCAAAACGGAATTTATTGAGCAGGTAAAAAAACTAACGGTAGGTGATCCTATGGAAGCAACTTCAAAACAAGGTGCAGTGGTTAGTAAAGTACACTATGAAAAAATATTGAATTGCATTGAATTGGCTAAACAAGAAGGAGGAACTATTTTATTAGGTGGCAATGCTGTAAAAGTTGAAGGTCGATGTGCAAATGGCTATTTTATAGAACCTACCATTATAGAAGGATTGGGTTCAAATTGCAAAACCAATATGGAAGAAATTTTTGGACCTGTAGTAACGCTTCAAACATTTGAAACAGAAGAAGAAGCATTGGCATTAGCAAATTGCAGCGACTATGGTTTAGCTTCAACAGTTTGGACACAAAATATTTCAAAAGCTAATCGTGTAGCTATGCAAATTAACGCAGGCATAGTTTGGATAAACTGTTGGTTGCTTCGTGATTTACGAACGCCATTTGGTGGAGTAAAAAACAGTGGTGTTGGTCGAGAAGGCGGTTGGGATGCATTGCGTTTCTTCACTGAACCTAAAAATGTATGTGTAGAAATTTAATTCTTATTTACGATAGGTTAGTTATATACCTTTTAAATAATTATTTCATTCGTTTTAACTCTGCTAAAATATCATGTAATCCATTTAGTTTTATTTCATAAACGGTAGCCATCAATTGGCCTAATTTGCCTTTAGGAAATCCACCATTTCGTAAAAAATATTCTAAATAAAAATCGGGCAAATCGCATAAAAAAGTGCCTTTGTATTTTCCAAAAGGCATTTTCATTCGAACAATTTCTAATAATAACTCGGGATTAAAATCTTGTGGTGTTTCCATTTTTATTTAATCTAAAGCGGCCCTTAACCAACGTGTTGCTTCATCCATCGTCATTCCTTTTCGTTTGGCATAATCTACTAATTGGTCACGTTCAATTTTACCCACTCCAAAATATTTACTTTCAGGATGTGCAAAATACCAACCACAAACGGACGATGCAGGATACATTGCTAAATTCTCAGTTAACTCAACCCCTATTTCTTCAGTAGCATTCAACAATTCAAATAATTTATATTTTTCAGAATGGTCAGGACAAGCAGGATAGCCTGGAGCTGGTCGAATGCCTTGATATTTCTCCTTGATTAAATCTTCCATTGAAATGTTTTCATCCTTTGCATATCCCCAATATTCTTTTCTAACTTTTTGATGTAATAACTCGGTGAAAGCTTCTGCTAATCTGTCTGCCAATGCTTGTAGCATAATTTTATTATAGTCATCATGCTGTTCTTGAAATAGGTGAATATACTTTTCGATGCCTTTGATAGTAACAACAAAAGCACCTATAAATTGTTGACGATAATTAGATGTCAATGGTTCATCAAGCACAAAATCGGCTAAAGATAAATTCGCTTGTCCTTCGGCTTTTTGAATTTGTTGACGAAGGAAATTGAGTGTTATATTTTTATTTAAAATATTAATTTCATCATCACTCTTTTTTTCCACTTCATAAATTCCAAAAACGGCATTGGCTTTCAACCAGTTCCCTTCGATTATTTTTTGTAGCACTACATTTGCATCATGATATAATTTGGTTGCTTCATTACCCACAATTTCATCTTGTAGTATAGCTGGGAATTTACCATGCATTTCCCATGTAATGAAAAAAGGTGTCCAATCAATGTATTGAGCTATTTCAGATAAATCATAATTTAAAATTGTTTGATTGCCTATAAAATTTGGTTTTCGAATTTCTATAGAATCTTCAATTTTCAATTTGTTTTCTCGTGCTTTGTCAATAGATAAATAGTTTTTAATTATTTTTCGATTTAAAAAGTCCTCTTTCAATTGAGCATATTCATTGGTAATTTTTGATAATAGGTGTGTTTTATTTTCATTTAATAAATCACTTACCACAGAGACTGCTCTTGATGCATCTAATACATGAATTACCCCGTGATTGTAGTTTTCAGCAATTTTTACAGCTGTATGCATGCGAGAAGTTGTAGCACCACCAATGAGTAGTGGAAATTTTAAATCCCTGCGTTTCATTTCGTGGGCTATGTGCACCATTTCATCTAAGGACGGTGTTATAAGACCAGATAGGCCAATGACATCCACATCTAAACGAACCGCTTCATCTAGTATTTTATTGGCAGGAACCATTACTCCTAAATCAATAATTTCATATCCATTGCAAGCTAATACGACTCCCACAATATTTTTTCCAATATCGTGTACATCCCCTTTTACGGTAGCCAATAAAACTTTTCCGGCTGAAGTTTCTTCTACTTTTCCGGCTTCTATAAATGGTTGTAAATAGGCCACACTTCGTTTCATCACACGAGCACTTTTCACTACTTGAGGTAAAAACATTTTACCACTTCCAAATAAATCACCCACTACGTTCATCCCATCCATCAAAGGACCTTCGATCACTTCAATCGGTTTGTCAAATTTCAAACGCGCTTCTTCAGTATCTTGTTCTATGTACTCTGTAATTCCATTGACTAAGGAATGGGTTAATCTTTTTTCAACAGATTCTAAGCGCCAAGATTCATCTTTAATTTGTATTTTACCTTTGGCTTTTACCGTTTCTGCAAATTGTATTAAAGCTTCTGTAGCTTCATTGTGATCATTGTTTCTATTTAAAATAACATCTTCACACAATTTTTTCAAATTGGGTTCTATTTCATCATAAACGGCTAATTGACCTGCATTTACGATACCCATATCCATGCCTGCTTTAATAGCATGATATAAAAAAACAGCATGCATGGCTTCTCTCACATGTTCATTTCCTCTGAATGAAAATGATAAATTACTCACTCCACCACTCACTTTGGTCAATGGCATTAATCGTTTTATTTCACGAGTGGCTTCTATAAAATCTACCCCATAATTATTGTGTTCTTCTAGTCCCGTGGCAACAGCAAAAATGTTTGGATCAAAAATAATATCTTCTGGTTTGAAGCCTACTTTCTCTGTTAGTATTTTATAGGCGCGATGACAGATGGCTACTTTTCTATCTTTAGTATCTGCTTGTCCTATTTCATCAAAAGCCATTACAATCACTGCAGCGCCATACATTCTACAAATTTTGGCTTGCTCAATAAATTTGGCTTCGCCTTCTTTCATAGAAATAGAATTTACCACACATTTCCCCTGTATGCATTTTAACCCAGCTTCAATAATTTCAAATTTGCTACTGTCCAACATGATTGGAATTTTAGCGATATCAGGTTCTGATTGCACTAAATTGATAAAAGTAGTCATTGCATAAACGCCATCTAACATGGCATCATCCATATTCACATCTAAAATTTGTGCACCGCTTTCCACTTGCTGACGAGCCACACTGAGTGCCTCATCATATTTTTCTTCTTGTATAAGTCGAGCAAATTTTTTACTACCCGTTACATTGGTACGTTCTCCTACATTGACAAAATTTGTTTCTGGTCGAAGCACCAAAGGTTCTAGCCCGCTTAAATGTAAAAAAGGTTTTATTATAGAATTCATAATTTACGCTTCATCTTTTTGTAATGTGGGTAATACCCTTGGTTTAATATTTTTCACTTCCTCAGCAATACATCTTATGTGATCAGGGGTGGTTCCACAGCATCCGCCTACAATATTTACAAATCCTTCTTTTGCCCAATCGGCAATGATATGTCCAGTTTCATGTGGCTGTTCATCATATTCTCCAAAAGCATTTGGTAAACCTGCATTCGGATAGGCGCTCACTGCACAAGATGCTAAAGCACTTAATTCTTCGATATGAGGGCGCATTTGTGTGGCCCCTAAAGCGCAATTAAAGCCTACGCTAATAGGATTACAATGCTCTATGGAATAATAAAATGCTTCTAAGGTTTGTCCACTTAAGGTTCTTCCACTAGCATCCGTTATGGTTCCCGAAATCATAATGGGCAACTCAATATGATAATCCTCAAAATATTTTTTTACTGCAAAAATGGCTGCTTTTGCATTTAGGGTATCAAAAATGGTTTCAATTAAAATAATATCAACGCCACCATCTATTAAGCCTTTAACTTGCTCATAATACGCTTCCATTACTTGATCAAAAGTAACAGCACGATATCCAGGATTATTTACATCAGGTGAAAGAGAAAGCGTTCTATTGGTGGGTCCAATAGCACCTGCAACAAAAAAAGATGTCGGTTGTCGGTTGTCAGTTGACAAGCTTGTTGAATTTATATTTTCTAACATCTGACATCTGACATCTGACAACATTAATTCAACTGCTTTTCTTGCACATTTTGCAGAGGCTACATTTAATTCATAGCTTAAATCTTCCATGCCATAATCTGCCATTGAAATACGTTGTGCACTAAATGTATTGGTTTCAATAATATTGGCACCTGCTTGCAAATACTGCAAATGAATATTTGTAATAATATCTGGTTGAGTGATCGAAAGTAAATCATTATTTCCTTTTACATCACAATGCCAATTTTTAAATTGCTCGCCTCTATAATCCTCTTCAGATAATTGATGGCGTTGTATCATGGTTCCCATGGCACCATCAATGATTAAAATTTTTTGTTTTAGTATATCTACTATTTTGTTCATAATTCAAATTTTTTGCTTTGAACTACTACTAAATTAAAAAAAACTAAAGAAGTATTTAATTGAATTTGAGTATTAGTTCATTTATTTATTCAGGTGAACAATAATCAAATCGTCCTGATCATGCAAAAGTATATTACAATTTTGATATGTTGAACAATTATTTTTAATCTATTTTTGTAAGTCATGAAATTTACAATTGCTTACACTTTATTATTTGTATACGTAATAGCAGCCATTTTGTTTTGGGGTTATAGTTTAGAAAAACAAAAAGATGTTGTGTATCAACTTGAAAAAACAATCCTTGAAAATTCTAAACTAAAAATTTCAGATCCACAATATGTTGATCAATTAAAAAGTATTGAACAAAAAAGAAACAGAAGAACTAAACAATATTATGGAGAAGGTGGCACTTTTTTATTAATCATTTTATTATCTGCAGGAATCGTTTACTATGCCTATTATAGGCAATTAAAATTAAGTCAACTCCAACAAAATTTTATGCTCAGCATAACCCATGAATTAAAAACACCCATTGCAGGCATTAAACTAAATATGCAGACGATGGAAAAACGGAAACTGGATGAAGAGACCAATCAACAACTCATAAAATCGGCAGTATTAGAAACCAATCGACTGAACGATTTGTGCAATAATATTTTAATTGCCACTCAACTTGAAAACAAACGAAAAGTTATGTTTGCCGATGAAATTAATTTAACCAATTTAGTAAAAGAAGAAATAGAAGAATTTAAAACTCGATATCCTGCATTAGTTATTAAACCATTGTTTTTAGTAGATGATTTTATTTTTAGAGGAGAGTCTACGCTTTGGAAAGTAGTGATTAGCAATTTAATTGAAAATGCAAGAAAATATTCACCGAGTGATGAACCAATAGAGATAGGCATTTCAAAAGAAAATAACTACGTTAAATTATCTATAAAAGACAAAGGAATGGGAATTGCAGATGCTGAGAAACTCAAAATATTTCAAAAGTTTTATAGAATTGGCAATGAAAATACAAGAAACTCAAAAGGAACAGGGCTCGGATTGTATATCGTAAAAAAAATAGTTACTTTATATAAATATGACATTTCTGTGAAAAATAATTCCCCTAAAGGGTCTATTTTTGAAGTGTTATTTTCTTAATGAAATGAACAGATGGAAGTAAACAAGCATACAATTTTATTGGTAGAAGATGAAGAAAGTTTGAGAAACGCACTCAAACTAAATTTGAAAATGGAAGGCTATGAAGTAAGAACAGCAGAGACTGGGAGCGAAGCATTGAAAGCCTTTAAAGAAGAATATTTTGATTGTATTATTTTAGATATCATGCTTCCTGAAATAGATGGATTGAGTGTGTGTGAATCTATTCGTTTACAAAATAATAAAGTGCCTATTTTATTCTTATCAGCAAGAAGCAACAGTTCGGATAGAGTGTTGGGATTAAAAAAAGGAGGCGATGATTATTTAGTAAAACCATTTAATTTAGAGGAGCTATTATTACGAGTAGAAAAATTAATTCAAAAAAATATACAAATAGTACAATCAAATGAAGACGTTGAACTATTTGAAATAGGCAACTGTAAAATTGATTTTTTAGCTGCAGAGTGTATTGATATCAAAGGAGAAAAACATTCATTAACCAAAAAAGAAATTCAATTTTTAAAGCTTTTGGTTGAGCACAAAAACGAAGTAATTACACGTGAACATATTTTAAAAATGGTGTGGGGATATAATGTTTTTCCTACCACAAGAACCATCGATAATTTTATTACCTCTTTTAGAAAATATTTTGAACAAGAACCCAAATCACCTAAACATTTTTTAAGTGTAAGAGGCGTTGGTTACAAATTTTCTATTTAATAATAACTGAAACTCAATTTCTTCTTATTTTGATATATTAATAACAACAAAAAGAAAATGAAGAAAACAATTCCTGCTTGTATTTCAAGCATATCATCTGTTAAAATATTAATTAAAATTAAGCCTGAAAACCAAATTCCTATTTCTTCTTTTTGCTTCAAAAATTGAATAAAACAAACAACTAAGCAACACAATAATAAAAGTATACCAACCAAACCTAAATCTATCCAAGTATGCAAAAATTGATTGTGTGTGTGCATATTATTTTTCACTAAACTAATATATTTTTTTTCTTTAAACTTCTCCAATAAAAGAGAATTTGCGGAACCTGTTCCATATCCTACCATAGGATTTTCTTTTATTAATTGCCATTCTAAATTCCATGCTGCTCTTCTTGAAATAGTAGAGTTAGAAAAATCAGGTTGCTTTATTTCTACATTCGATTGTTGATAGGTTTCTATAATTCTATTTTTAATGGGGGGCAATATGGAAAACAGAATGCCAAATAGCAAACAAACCCCTGCAAAAAAAGAAATGCGTATTAAATAATTTTTTATAAAATTGGATAATCTCCAAAATATATAAATGGCAAAAATGAATATAAAAATCAATGCCGTCTTTGATGCTAATAAAGTGAGTATTATTCCAAATAAAATAATGAATAAAACATAGATGGATTTCAATGAACCATTGGTATTATTTAACCACTCAAAAGTGCAAAATAAAATAGCAAGTACAAAATAATTCGAATAATAACCGGGATGCATAACAGCATCAGCAATATTCATTCTGTTAAATATGCTTGCTATACCGAACGAGTGAAAATGGTATATTGAAGATAATAAACAATATAGAAACGAAACAAAGCATGACAAGCAAAATATCATGAACAATTGTTTTTTGGACTTCAGATGCAAATAATTTTCAGTAGAAAATAAAAATGGAAATATCAGAAAAGATAATTTCACTTCAATTGTATGAGACGCATCAGACAGGTTATGACTCCAACTCAAAGCGATTATATGAAATATAAAAAAACTAACAAATGAAATCAATACAGCATCCAGTTGGATAGATTTTATTTTTTTGATCAATTGCTTATCCAATAACCAATGTAAAACCAATAATACAATTCCAATTGAACTTATTCGTTCACTCCATGGAAATGAACAAGTTGTTATGGTTACTAAAAATAACCAAACAGCACTTCTGTCTATATTTTTAAAACGGTTCATTGAAATACGAAGATAATTCTCAAACTTGTATCTTTGTAACAAATGTTAATTTCAATTCATCCCAAAAATCCTGACGAACGAAAAATAAAGCAGGTGATTGATTGTTTAAAAAAAGGAGGGGTCATTATTTATCCTACTGATACTGTATATGGAATTGGTTGTAGTATTGAGCATCCCGAAGCCATTGAGCGCATTTGCCAAATAAAAAATATCAATCCATTAAAAGTGCAATTGTCTTTTTTGTGTAGCGATTTAAGTCACCTAAGTGAATATACGAAAGCGATAGATACCCCATTATATCGATTTATTAAACAGTTAGTGCCAGGGCCTGTTACCTTCATTTTACCAGCCAACAAAAAAGTGCCCAAATTGTTAAAAACAAAGAAAGAAACCGTAGGAATCAGGGTTCCTGATAATGGAATTAGTAAAATGATTTTAAAAGAGCTTGGACATCCTATTTTAAGCACTTCACTCCCATTGGATGAAGGAGAAGCCATTTTTGCTGAACCCTATTTAATAGATGAGCGTTTTGGAAACCAAGTAGATATCATTATTGATGGTGGGGAAGGTGGTACCATTCCTTCTACAATTATTGACTGTTGCATATTTCCCCCTGAAATCATTCGACAAGGAATGGGTGTAATAGAATAAAATTTTATAAAAAAAGAAGATTTTTCACATTGTATTTTCATTTATAAATACTTTTTGCTTAATTTGTACCAAATATTCATTGTATGAAGAAATTATTTCTGGCTTTATTCATTCTTATAGGATTTGCATTGCCATCCAATGCACAGTTTTTTACTGCACCCAAGTGGGACTATAATTGGGATATCAAAGCACATGAAAAAGGACAAATTCACTTTTCATACGGATTTGGATTTCCTCGTTTAGACAATAAACTATTTGATTATCAAAAAGATTCAATCGATTATAAAGTGGCAGGTATTGGTCCATTTTTTTTCAAAACTGAACTTGGACTAACTAGAAAACTGAGTTTAGCTTTATCCACCAGCTATATTTTATACAAATCAGAGTGGAAAAGACAACGCCCGGATCCTAAATATGGCTATGATTTACCGTTTACTTATGGTACAAAATTGCATGATATTGCTGCCAATGTTCGATTAAATTATCATCTTTTTGTAAATAAAGAATGGGATGTATACGTAGGAGGAGGAGTTGGTTATAATCATTTTATTAATGAAGATTTTACTACGTATAGTGCCGATGACACCTTATTTAAGTCTCAATTTAAATTGCCTTATCCTGTATCATACGAAATGTCATTTGGCGTTCGATATTACTTTTTAACACGCACTGCTATTTATTTAGAAGCAGGAATAGGTAAAGCATTGATACAAGGAGGATTTGTTTTTAAATTTAGACACAGAAAAAGAGGATAATTTATTATATTTGCAAAAAATAAAAAAAATAAAAAATGAAATCGGTTTTACTTTCAATTTTCGAGATAGGTAATGTTGTTGGATATTATGGTTGCATAGTATACTTTTTTGTGATGGCTATTGCAATGGTATATGTAATGATAAAATATTTAAGAGATTAAAAATTCTATTTGGAAATTAACAATATTTATATAAATCGTTGAAATTTTCAACGATTTTTTTTTAATAAATAATTTATGAGTAATACTATTTCAGCCATAAGACAAGATTATTTGCTGGCATCTTTACAAGAAGAAGATACTTTTGATGACCCTATTTTACAATTTCAAAAATGGTTTCAAGAAGCAATCGACTCAGCAATCGATGAAGTGAATGCGATGACATTAGCCACGGTAGATGCAGGTCACAAACCCCATGCAAGGATTGTTTTATTAAAAGGGGTTGAAGAAAATCAATTTGTTTTTTTTACAAATTACCTCAGTCAAAAAGGACAACAAATAGATGCGAATGCCAATGCTACCTTGGTCTTTTTTTGGAAAGAACTACAACGTCAGGTTAGAATAGAAGGTGTTATTGAAAAAATATCTGAGAAAGAATCAACTGATTATTTTCATTCAAGACCTAAAGAAAGCCAAATAGGTGCATGGGCTTCATACCAAAGTGCCTTATTAGAAAAAAGAGAAGATTTGGAGAATCGATATATTGCCTTAACGAAAAAATATGAAAATGAAATGGTTCCTAAGCCCCCACATTGGGGAGGATATGCATTAAAACCCACATCCATAGAGTTTTGGCAAGGAAGAGCAAGCCGTTTACACGATCGAATTTATTATGAAAAACAAGATAGTGGCTGGAAAAAAATGAGGTTAAATCCTTAGTAGAACTCAATCTAATTATAATCAATAGCGATTAGATAGTAAACCTATTTGCTATTCACCCAACGTAACTGTATTGACAAACGTAAATGCATCTGTATAATTATCTGCTACAGCATTCAAAATAGCTTTATCACTGGCTCCTGTACTATGCATGATGGGTTGAACATTGATGTCTACTACAGGCGCATTGTATATTTTATTCAAATCAAACTGTATATTCAATTGAATAGGATTTCCTGTCACCGTTAAATGAATTGGCAATTCAATTTTACGCAATGCCTCGTCGGTAGCAATGTGATATTGCATAACAACGGTATCATTTGTTGGAGTGATTAATTGACCTTCATGTTTCAAAAAAATATAACCTGTATTCCAAGTCCAAATCATATTGTATAAAGGATCTAAATCGCCATCTTGTGCTCCTTCATGGTTTCTTATTTTATCTAAACCTACATAAAATTTCAATTTTGTGTAGTGTCCTCCAGGAATATTTCCAGCTTCAATAGTTGAAAAATTTGCTTTGTCGAATTCGTCAATTAAATCATAGTTATTTAACTTGTATTCGGTACCATCCTCTTTTACTAACACTGTATTGGTTATGTAATATTTCAACAAGGAAACACTGTACTTATTTCCAGCAAGATTGCTGTACAATAACTTGTCTTTTTCTATAGAAAGCCCATCTACCGTATTTTTAAAAGCGATACTAACACTCCCATTTTTCGATTTCTTTTTACAAGAAAAACCAATCATAGAAATTCCAATTAATAAAAAAAGAAATTGTTTCATTGTACTCAATTTATACTCAAAATTAGCCAAATAATTTCATTAAAATCATTTTCCCATAAAAGTATACATAATCAAATTGGCGCCCATTCGCAAAGCCAAGGTTCTTTTTTCATCCGAATCTTTATGTACTTCAGGATCTTCCCAACCATCATTTAAATCCGTTTCTAAACTATAAAAGCATACCAATCGACCCTGATAAATTAAACCGTAACCTTTAGCTGGTTTACCATCATGCTCATGAATCTTGGGTAAGCCATTGGCAAAATCAAATTTTTGATGATAAATCGGGTGTGAAAAAGGAAGCTCCACAAAATCCAACTCAGGAAATATAATTTTCATCGCTGGTCGTAAATATTTATCAATTCCATAGTTATCATCTACATGTAAAAAGCCGCCTCCTAATAAATATGTTCGTAAATTTTGTGCTTCAGCATCATTAAACATAATTCTTCCATGCCCGGTAGCAAATACAATTGGATAATTAAATAATTCTTTGCTGCCAACTTCCACCTGACCTTCTGTGACATCAAAATTGGTTCCTAATTGTTGATTAGAAAACTTGGCTAAATTTTTTAGTGCTGTTGGATTGGCATACCAATCGCCTCCACCGCCATAAACCAACAATCCTAATTTCATTTTTTGAGCAAAAAGAAATTGTGTTGTACATATGAACAATATAAATAAAATATTTTTTTTCATTTGAAATGTAAATATAACAAACTAGAATATTACAAACTGTTAAAAACTACACAAGCATATAAACCAGCAGTTTCAGTTCGCAATCGCTTATTTCCTAAGCTTACAGGTATAAAATTATTTTGCATAGCAGCATTAATTTCTTCGGGAGTAAAATCGCCTTCAGGACCAATTAAAATAATCGTGGATGCGTTTTCTTTTAACTCATCCCGCATGATTTTTTTTTCATTTTCCAAACAATGTGCTATTAACTTAATTGGCTCAGTTGATTTTAATATTTCTTCAAAATAAATAGGCTCATTTAGAATTGGTAAAAAGGTTTGTTGCGATTGCAACATGGCTGAAACCAATATTTTTTCAAATCGTTCTTTTTTAAAAAAGATTTTTTCGCTCCGTTTAGTAATCAATGGGGTTATATGAGCAACTCCAATTTCAGTCGTTTTTTCTAACAACCACTCTATCCTTGAAGGATTTTTTGTGAATGAGATAGCTAAATGAAAATGATGGGATGGTTTCTCCTCAACAATTGTTTCTAAGATTTCAATGGCACAAGCTCTTTTTGTCACATCGGTGAGCAATGTTCTGCATTTTATTCCTTTGCCATTGGTTAGCCAAAATTGTTCTCCTTTTTTCATTCGCAAGACATGCACAATATGATGAATAGAGGCTTCACTCAAATGAATAAATTCAATACGATCAAACTGCTCATAAAAAAAAGGATAGGACATTTGCACAAATATAACAGAAGTATTTATAAGATTATTTATAAGAGTACATTTTTCATAATAACTTTGTACATTATGAAAGTAAATAAAACAGCCGTTATCCTTATTTCATTTTTTATGCTATTGGGTATCTCATTTTTGGGGTATTATTATACAACCATGAAACAACATCCAAGACGTTTACCTACCTATGGTAATCCTGGACATAAAGTAGGCAGCTTTTCATTTTTAAACCAAGATGGAAAAACAATTACCGAAAAAGATCTGGATGGAAAAATTTATGTAGTGGAGTATTTTTTCACAACCTGTGAAGGAATTTGCCCAATCATGAATGAAAATATGGTAGCGGTAAATAATGCATTTAAAAACGACAATGATTTTGCTATTCTATCTCACTCAGTGGATCCGGAAGTAGACACCGTAGCACAAATGAAAAAATATTCATTTAAATTTGATGCAGACCCTGCCCGTTGGATGTTTTTGACGGGTAACAAAGATTCACTTTACAAAATGGCTGTAGATGATTATTTAATCCCAGTAGCAGACAGCACCGTTGAAAAAATTTCTCCTGAATTTATTCATACACAAAAATTTGTATTGGTAGACAAAGAAAAAAACGTTCGTGGTTTTTATGACGGAACAGACAAAGCTTCTGTAAAAAAATTAATAGCGGATATTGTAGAATTAAAAAAAGAATATCAATAGTGCCATTTTTTATGGCTTTTTTATTCTTGTAAAATAAATTTAGATATTTTTAAAACAAGGAAACGAGGAGAAAATCGTGTACTAAACACCATGAATCGATTCATTAAGCCATAAATTGCCAAACGCTTTCCTTGCATCATAGCCGAAAAGCCATATTCTGCTACATTTGCAGCTGTAGGCAACTTTCTATTTTTAAATAATTTACTGTTATTTGTATTGGCCTCATTCGAAAAATTAGTAGCAGTTGCTCCAGGACAATAAGTAGTTACTGAAATATTATATTCTTTCAATTCTTCATGAAGTGCTTCAGAAAAATTTAAAACATAAGATTTTGTTGCAAAATAAACAGCCATTAATGGGCCCGGTTGAAAAGCAGCCGTAGAAGCAATGTTCATTATTCTACCCCGCTTCTCTTTTTTCATTCGTTGTAAAAATAAATGTGTCATATAGGTTAATGACGTAATATTTAAATTAATCATTTGATTGGTTTTATGCCAATCGCTGTCTACAAAATGACCATAATCACCAAAACCAGCATTGTTAACTAAAAAGTCAATAAAAATATTTTCTTCTTCAATAATTTGATAAAGCGATTGAACTTCACTTAAATCAGTCAAATCTTTTGCAAAAGTGGCTACCTGAACATGATATTCATATCGTAATTCATCTGCTAATTTTTCTAAGCGCTCCTCACTTCTAGCTACTAAAATTAAGTAAAAACCATTTTTTGCAAATAGCTTAGCAAGTTCTAATCCAATTCCACTGGAGGCTCCTGTAATTAATGCTGTTTTTGTAGTCATTTTCGAATATCTAAATAAGTATTAAGAAACACATTTAAGGCTCAAATTTACCACAAAAATTAATGTACTTTTGCCAACAAATTTTTAATATTTTTTATATGAAAAAAATCATTTTACTTTTTTCTTTGTCGATGATGCTTTTTAGTTGTTCCAATAATTTTTCAGTGAAAGGAAAAATTGAAAGTATGCCTGAACAAAAATTTATTATAGAAGAATTAGCTATTGAAGAAAATATTTTGATAGACAGTGGTAAAACATCCCCTACGGGTGAATTTGAAATAAAAGCCACGAATAAAGAAGAAAAACTATATCGTATAAAATTTGAAAAAGGGCAAAATCTATTATTGGCTTTACAAAGTGGCGATAATGCAAACATTATAGGCAATTGGAATTCATTAGAAGATTATACCGTTTCGGGTTCAAAAAGTAGTAGCACATTAAAAGGTTTTTTAAATAATTTAAAACAAAATATCACAGACATCAATACCTTACAATTTATTTTAGACTCTTTAAAAGGAAAACCTGAAAAAGATTCATTATTTAAAGCTGCAGAAACTGATTTGCGCAATGTGAATACGAACTTTATGACTTATATTAAAAAATTTGCAGATACCACTCAAAGTGTTGCCAGTGCTCTTTTTGCTGTTAACATGATCAATGTTGCTTATGAAAAACCATATGTAACTACTTTTTATCAAACCATTACCAAAAGATTCCCTCAATCTACCTTTGCAAAATTATTTGCTGACCGTTTTTTAGGCACCTCAAAACCAGCCATATCCAGTACTGAAAACCCAACTACTGGAAGTCCTGCACCAGATTTTTCGGGCAACTCACCTGATGGAAAAAAAATTACATTAAGCGATTTTAAAGGGAGTTATGTTTTAGTAGATTTTTGGGCATCTTGGTGCGGACCTTGCAGAAATGAAAATCCCAATGTAGTAGCAGCATACAACCAATTTAAAAATAAAAAACTGTTAATCATTGGTATTTCATTAGATTCTAACAAAGATAAATGGACGGAGGCTATAGCCAAAGACAACCTTACTTGGAACCATATAAGCGAATTAAAAGGTTGGGGCTGCTCCATTGCAAGAGATTACAAAGTAGAAAGTATCCCTCAAAATTTTTTAATTGACCCGCAAGGAAATATTATTGCCCAAAATTTAAAAGGTGAAAACTTAATCAACAAATTAACTGAAATCATAAAATAAGCAAGCTTTCATGTACAACATTGTAAAAAAAATTTTATTCAAATACGACCCAGAAAACGTTCATTATAAAGTAATGAAATGGTTAACCAAAGCCTATAATTTAGGCGTTGGAAAAAGATATCTAGAGAGTAATTATTGCATCAAACATCCTAGTTTGGAACGAACTGTTTTTGGATTGAAATTTAAAAATCCGGTAGGCTTGGCTGCAGGTTTTGATAAAGACGCACGTTTTGTGGATGAATTAGCATGCCTAGGATTTGGCTTTATAGAAATAGGAACTGTTACTCCTCGTCCACAAGATGGAAATGAAAAACCACGGTTATTTCGTTTTCCAAATGACGAAGCCATTATTAACCGCATGGGATTCAATAACCAAGGAGTAGAAACCGCTGCACTGCGACTTAAAAATAGAAAAACAGATATCATCATTGGAGGAAATATTGGAAAAAACAAAACCACTTCAAATGAAGATGCTGTTAAAGATTATGAATATTGTTTTAAAATTTTACATCCAGTTGTAGATTATTTTGTAGTAAATATCAGTAGCCCAAACACTCCAAATCTTCGAGAGCTACAAGAAAAAGAACCACTTCGTGATTTATTATTACAATTACAAAACTTAAATTTATCTTACCCAAATCCCAAACCGATATTATTAAAAATAGCACCTGATTTAAGCAATACCCAATTGGATGATGTCATTGAAGTGGTAACTGAAACACAATTAGCAGGCATTGTGGCTACCAATACAACCATTGACAGAGAAGGCTTAAAGGCAAATAAAAATTTAATAGAAAAAACAGGTTCTGGGGGAGTAAGTGGCAAACCATTAAAACAACGCAGCACTGAAATTATCCAATATATTTCTACCAAAACAAATGGAAAATTGCCCATTATAGCGGTTGGTGGTATTTTTACAGCAGAAGATGCGCAAGAAAAAATAAATGCTGGAGCTTCACTCGTACAAGTGTATACAGGATTTATTTATGAAGGCCCTGCTATTGCTAAAAAAATCTGCAAATCATTCATTAAAAACAAATAAATGTTGGAAAATATTACATCTGAAACACTGGTAAGTTTAATTACCCTATCCTTATTGGAAGTAATTTTAGGGATAGACAATATCGTTTTCATTTCGATATTATCAGGCAAACTACCTGAAGAAAAACAAAAATTAGCCCGACGATATGGATTATTTATTGGTATGCTCGTGCGGGTTTGTTTATTAGCGGCTATATCTATTATTTTGAAATTAGATAAGTCCTTATTTGAAATTTTGGGCATAGGAATTTCTGGAAAAGATATTATTTTAATGGGTGGTGGCCTATTTTTAATTTATCAAAGCACCAAAGAAATACATCACAAATTAGAAGGTGAAAGTGGAGATCAATCTAAAGAAATAAACAAGAAAAAAAACATGTCATTTGCCTACGTGATTTTACAAATGTTTATTTTAAATATAGTATTCTCTATCGATTCTGTGATCACAGCAATTGGTATGGCAAACGAAATCTGGGTGATGATGACTGCTGTCATTGCGTCTGTTTTTGTAATGCTTTTTGCAGCCGAGCCAATTAGCCATTTTGTACAAAAACACCCAACAATTAAAATTTTAGCCCTCAGTTTTTTATTATTGATTGGTGCTTCCCTTATTGCAGAAGGCATCCATTATCATATTCCTAAAGGCACTATATATTTCTCTATGGCTTTTGCTTTTATAGTAAATATTATCCAATTAAAGCTGCACCCTACACAACATCCACCTGTAAATTTACATGAACATTACTCAGATAAAGATGAAAAATCAAATATTGATATGTTGTAAATATAATCTTTACAACCAATAATTGTTTTCTTCTATTATTTTAGGCATTGGCATTATTTATTGAATGATTGAAGTGAACAACCAGCATAAACTAAAATAGTTTTAGCTCTAAAATTAGATTTCCTATTAAACCTGAGTTACAATAAATTAGGGCAAAACTATTTTTACAGGTTTAGACAAATACATCAATTGAATTAAATAGACGCCATGTAAATTATCTAATGAAAGGCTTGTTTCATTTTTTGCAATTCCCTTTTTCACAACTTCGCCATTCATTGAAATTACCCTAAAATCAGTAGCTGCATTCAAATTTTTAAATACAATCATATTTCTATTTTGAATAAAATAAGCGCTTTCAATTTTTATTTCATTCAATGCATTGGGTGTAGTTACTATTGACACTGTGTTGCAAAACTTTTCTTGTTTACCACAAGCATTGGTAACAGTTAAACAAACAGCATAATTCCCGTCTGTTAAATAAGTATGTGTAGGATTTACTGAGTTACTCGTTTGCCCATCGCCAAAATCCCAAAAAGAAGTGGTGAAATGTTTTGACAAATTATTAAAAACAACTGTTTTATTTGTACTTGTTTTAGCATAATTAGCAAAAGGCAAATTACCATATTGTTGCCAATTATCAAGACTATCTAACACGGTGTTGCTGGCAATGGTTTGCAAAGAAGTTGCATCAGTTGTAGAAATACCACTGGTAATAAATGAAGCACCAGTTGCCACTTTATGAAAAATAGAACTATAAAATACACATGCTGCTAAATAAGTCCCATGAATACTTGGATGAGATTCATCGGGATTATATAGTTCAATGGTTGGATATTGAGCGCGCACTTTTTTCCAAGCTACGCCAACTGGTGCTACCGATGCTGTAAAATCTTGTGCAAACATCAAATAGGATTCCCTTAATCTGCTTTGCATTCCATCATAGGTTCCAATAATTGGATAAAAAGCTGCATTGGCAGCATCGCCATTCTTTCTTCCCCAAGTCATAAAAAAGAGCGTTTCTGCACAACTATTTGTGGCCTGAACTAAACTATCTAATTTTTTTACAAAAGGATAGGTATCTGTGGCTACTTGACTGGGAGGGAATGCAGGTTCTTGGCTTTGACACTGCAGCACTACATAGTCCCAACCACCTTGAGCAATAATGCTAATAACAGCAGGCGTATTCCACAAGGATTGCGCAGTGGCTCCTCCAGTTGCTTGAGTGGTATAAGTGATGCTATCACCTTTAGAGATGGCTAAATCTTGTATTGTTTTAGGTAAATCATTTACATATGTATAGCTGTTGCCTACAAATAATATTTTCGTGTTTTTTGCGGTTGCAATGAATGAGGTTAATACTAAAAAAAAGAGCGTTATAGATTTTTTCATATTATATAGACGTAATTTTTAAAATAAACGTTGGAGATTGTATCAACAAAAATTATATTTGATTGAAAAATTATTTACCAATCTTTTTCAAGCCTCATGGGCTGTCCACTGCCTTTTTCTTTTTTAGCTCGAAGTTTCTTCTCTTCTTGATTTAGTGCATTCAATAATTGATCTGCCTGCTCTTTAGTAAGTTTGCTTGGCATTGGGTTGGGTTTTTCTTTTTCTTTTCCATCTTGGTTCTTGTTCTGTTCGTCTTGCTTATTTTTTTCGTCTTGGGATTTATTGTCTTGCTGTGTCTTGTCTTGCTCTTCTTTTTCTTTTTTATCCTTTTGTTGTTGGTCCTTATTTTTATCTTGTTGGTCTTTGTTCTCTTTTTGTTGTTGATCTTGTTTTTTCTTCATGGCTTGTGCGTAGGCCAGATTATATTTTGTTTCTTTTGCTAAAGGATTCATTTTAAGCGCCTGTTTAAAATTTTGAATGGCTTCATCATATTTTTTTTGTTCTAAAAACGTATTTCCTAAATTATGATAGGAAGCAGCTCTTAATGAATTATTTTTAGTGTTTGAAGCTGACTCAGTGTATTGTTTAGCTGCTTTTTCAAAATCTTTTTGTTGATACAAAGAGTTGCCTAAATTATATTGCGCCTCCCGATTCTTTTTTTCTTGATAGGCTTTTTCATATTCAGTTGCTGCCTCTATAAATTTACCTTGTCCATATAATTTATTCCCATCGTAAATATGTTGATCTGCCGTTTGTGCAAACAAATTAATTGAACCAAAAAATAATACCAATCCAATTATAATCTTCATG
>Ga0114980_10000633_pt1 | contig 25094 bp, 20 predicted proteins | sample S_140806_EF_Meta_FD_87018 | JGI IMG/M metagenome (GOLD analysis project Ga0114980, IMG submission 87018) | Freshwater microbial communities from Lake Simoncouche, Canada to study carbon cycling - S_140806_EF_MetaG | ecosystem: Environmental > Aquatic > Freshwater > Lake | place: Lake...
AGCAATGTGCATGGAGCACGCAGGAAAAGGTTCGTGCTGCAAGCCTGGTGCTGATTCTTCATCTTGCAAAGACAAATCTTCATGCATGGAAGGCTGCTCACACGGATGCAAAACAAAAGAAGAGTGTCAGAAAAGTTGTGGTGATAAATGTGCAACACACCACTAGACCAAAATATTAATTGAATCAAAAGGCTACCAACTTGGTAGCCTTTTTTTGTTCAACTCCGTAATTCTCTCCTGCAATTCATCAATGATAAGATCAGTTAATGTAAATTTGATTAACATGAGAATTACATTATTGCTCTGCTACTTGACAATCTACTTGACAACTTTCGCACAAGTTGGCGAGTGGACATGGATGAGCGGAAGTAACTCAGCAGCATCTCCAGTTGGAGTGTATGGAATTCAAGGTGTATCCTCAGCTGCAAATCATCCTCCAGGTCTGTATGAAGCGTGCGAATGGACCGATCTTCAAGGTAACTTCTGGCTATTTGGAGGGCTCGCAGGTAATGGAATGCAGAACACTTTGTGGAAGTATGATCCATTGATTAATGAATGGACTTGGGTTCACGGTTCCGCTTTGCCATCACAACCCGCTTCCTACGGCACCTTAACTGTTCCATCTGCCTCAAATACTCCAGGTGCAAGAGCATATGGATGTATCAGCGTTACTGACCTTAATGGAGACTTTTGGTTGTTCGGAGGTTCCGATGCATTTGGATTTAAGAATGATCTCTGGCGCTACAACATAGCTTCCAATATGTGGACTTGGATGGGAGGGCCCACTGGCACCGGAGATATAGGAACTTACGGAATACAAGGCGTTCCTTCAACTTCGAATATTCCAGGTGCAAGGAACGAAACAGCAGCCGGATGGTGTGACAACAACAATAACATCTGGCTCTTTGGGGGAATGGCGCCCTACGGTGGTGCAACTTATAACGACTTGTGGAAATATAACATTGCCACCGGCGAATGGACGTTTATGAAAGGCTCAGTATACGCTGTGAATGCACCTTCAGTGTACGGAACACTTGGTGTTGCAAGCCCGTTGAATGAACCTTGTGGACGCGAAGTCTATGCGCATTGGAAAGACGCTGCAGGAAACTTGTGGATTTATGGTGGTGAGACAATTCTTCCTCAGACAGTGCAACATGGTGATCTTTGGAAATATGATCCGGCCATTAATCAGTGGACGTGGATGAATGGTTCACCAATTCCGGAATCGGAAGGACAGTTCCCAATCTTATGCGATGCAAACGACACGTCCGAAGTTCCTTCGCAAATGGAAGACCGAGCGTGTTGGACAGATACGTGCGGCAATTTCTGGCTCTACGGAGGGGCGTTGAATTACGCATTCACCAATTTATGGTGTTACATTGTTGCAGATAATTCATGGATCATGGTAGAAGGAAGCGGCGCATTTCCTCAGCTACCCATATTTGGAACAATGGGTGTGTCGAGTCCCACGAATCGCCCTGGAGGAAAAGTAGGTGCAAACGCATGGCGCGATAATAGTGGTAACCTCTGGTTGTTTGGAGGTGGAAATGGTTCATCTTGGGGAGATCTTTGGCGATATGTTCCAGATTATGATTGTATCGGTACTTGTACATCATCTCCTCCGCCGCCGCCAAGTGACACATCACTATTTTCTGTGCCAAATGTTTTTACACCGAATGGCGACAATACGAATGATGTTTTCGAAGTCAAAGTGGTTGGTTATGATTCCTACGCAATAGAAATTTACGATCGCTGGGGCGTCCAAGTATTTCATGCAGATGATGCTTCGATACATTGGAACGGAACATTGCAAAATACCGGAAGCAATTGCAGTTCCGGAACATACTATTACATCATTACGCTGACCGATCAGTCACAAGTAGCCATTCGAACAACAGGATTCCTCACTTTACTGCGATAAAAAAATCCCGCTCCTTTATTGAGCGGGATTTTTCTTTAATTCACAGTATAATATTTATTGGAGTGAGACCGAATAGTCTCTTTTCCCAATGAAATATTGAGGTCAAAACAATCCGTTGATATTCGCATCAATCTTACTGATGATCTTCCCTAAATGTTCAGGATCCTCGTGAAATTTATTTTCATCTACATCAATGATCAACAACTTGCCTGAATCGTAAGTGGAAATCCACGCTTCGTAACGCTCATTCAAACGCTTCAAATAATCAATTCGAATCGCATTCTCATAATCACGTCCTCGCTTTTGAATCTGCGAAACCAGAACAGGGACTGATGCACGTAAATAGATGATCAGATCCGGTGGTTTTACCAATGAATCCATCAAACGGAACAATGAAAAATAATTTTCAAAGTCGCGTGTGGTCATCAATCCCATAGCATGCAGGTTAGGCGCGAAAATGTGCGCATCTTCATAGATCGTACGATCCTGAATAACGTTCTTGCCTGATTCGCGTATTTCTTGAACCTGAGCGAAACGACTATTCAAAAAATAAATCTGCAGGTTGAAAGACCAACGTTGCATATCCTCGTAGAAATCGCTGAGGTATGGATTCTCATCAGCGTCTTCATAATGCGCCTGCCATCCGTAATGCTTGGATAGAAGCGTGGTCAGGGTAGTTTTACCGGAACCAATATTTCCAGCAATTGCAATATGCATAGAAGTGTATTGTGTTAATAGTGTGTGAGGTAAAAATAGAAATTTCCTACGCAGTGTTCAACTATTGTTGACAACTCATCAGGTCATGATCCGCTCATCTTCCGCCATCTTCGTGTCGATCGCATCCCGAAGACCATTCCCGAGCAACATAAACGCTAATACAACGAACATTATCGCGATTCCGGGTAACACGGCCAAATAAGCATCGCCGGTAAGAATATAGCCCTTGTATTCGCTGATCATCATGCCCCAAGATGGCGTTGGTCTAGAAACGCCAATTCCCAAGTAACTCAAACCTGCTTCGATCAAAATTGCGGATGCAAAATTGTTGGCCGAAATCACAATTACAGGACCCATCACATTCGGCAGAATATGACGAAGGATCAAACGAAGATTTGTAAAACCTAAAGCGCGCCCGGCCTCAACAAATTCCTTCTCGCGGACGCTAAGAATTTGACCGCGAACCACCCGCGCTGTCTCTACCCACATGGTTAATCCCACCGCAACGAAAATTGGAAAAATACCGCGACCTAGAACCAGCGTAATTGCGATCACAAGAAGTAATGTTGGAATGGACCAAACAACGTTGATCAACCACATAATCAAATCATCCACCCAACCGCGAAAAAAACCTGCGAGCGCTCCCATTAAAATTCCAATTACGACAGAAATGACTACCGAAATCAATCCCACAAAAAGTGAAATGCGCGAACCAATCATCAGTCGGCTTAATAAATCTCTTCCAAAATGATCAGTGCCTAATAAAAAACGCTTCTCGTAGATATTAGCAACAACCTCACTCTTTAGTTGATCCACAGACTTGTGCAACTTGTGCGTTTCACCGTAAGAATAGAAATCGATAGTGCCAGCAACAGTATCATTGTCAATTTGAAATGCTGGATTAATCGCATAAATCGCGTCTGCCAAATTGTATCTCCAAATTCGTCCAACACCAGATTCTTCCTGATATTCCTCCCACAAAATATCATTGCCTTTGAACCAATATTTCTCAATCGCGTGATATTCATATTCGTTCGGAGCTCCGAACATCATCGTTGTCAAAAAATTCTGATCGTTGGGAGCTACATTCTTACGAAGTCGAATTATTTGACATGTGAAACCTGGACGCTTAATACTGATTTCTTCAATATGCGTTGCAGCATCTGGACTCGAATCGGGTGTGATCAAGTATCCGAGAACAGAAATAAGCATTACCAATACAATGATGAAAATACCAAACATCGACAATCGATTACGCTTTAATCGTTGCCAGGCAAAGGATGCCAGTGAGAATGGTTTTTCCTGTACTTCTTTCATTGTATTCTGCCCATCTTCCACGTTCGTTCTTTCCAATTGACATTTCTCTTTAACAGTGCAAAAACTGCACTTATCGAAATGAAATTATAAAGAACCACTGCAGCAGGAAATATTCGAATGATCCGTTCTTCCCCAAAATATGGAACAGCTAAAGATAAGAACAAAAGCTCGACCCCGGATTTTATGAAAACAGCAACAAGCAAGTAATTAGCAGTCGACGAACTACAGGAATAAGCTACAATTGTGGAAGGTAAGAGCAACTGCGCTAGTAAGAACAAGACTCCTGTCATCACGGAGTTCAGCGTTGCAAAATCACTCATCTTCGAAAGCCATCTCTTCCGCTGAGTGATGGCTCCAACAAACGAGCTTGAAGCGTCTGTCACCACAAGTGCATCCCTATCAACAATCCATGCTACTGCTCCACTTCCTACCTGCGCAGCACGATGCAAGAGTGACAAATCATCCCCTGAAACACGGGTATCAGTTTCAAATCCTCCAATTGCTTGGAAGAAAGATTTTCTGAAACTCATATTAGCACCGTTGCACATTGTAGGACGTCCCAAATGGAACAACCCAGCGGATGCCACTTGAAGAAAAATCAATTCCGTCTCTAGAATAGCACGCAGCAATGTTGACCCTTGCTTGTACGTAACCATTCCTGCAACAAACTGCACCTGCTCATCATGGTAAAGTAAAGCATGTGATTGTACCCAAGATTTGGGAACTACACAATCTCCATCTGTGACAATGATTATCTCTGCTTCAGTAAGTGCAATTGCAGACGCCAATGCTTGCTTCTTTCCTTTTCCTCGAGAAGAAATGATTCGCATGTTAGGAGCACTTCTATCTTTAAATGCATTGGCACGAGCACGTGTATCGTCTGTTGAATCATCATCGGATAAGATTATCTCAAACGGATACTCGCTGTGCTGATTGCAAATACTCTCCAATAACCTTTCGATATTCTCTGCTTCATTCCTAACGGCGATCAACACCGCTATGCTTTTGCATTTGGTTGAATTACCATTTGGAGAAACCAAATTGGCTCGACGAAAAGCCAACAACAGAGTGACCAGTGCAACTGAATAAATAAGCGCTATTCCAACAGAAAATATCGCTACGCCCGTTATCATTTTTCTGCCTTGGTTAATGACATATTCCGTACGAAAAACATTCCGAACATTGCCGGTATTCCAACATTCAATAACCACAACACTACGGCCGCTACAGCAGCTGCTTCGGGCTTTCCACACAGCACTCCAATTACACCTGAAGCTACAGATCCACGCACTAGTAATTCGCTCATCATGATTGACGGAATAATGGTAATAACCATGTAATTCAAAGCGATTGCACTGGATAGTTGCGTAATGCTCCCTTCGACTCCAAAGAGTCTAAGGATCAGAAAAAATTGCAAAACGTAAATGCAATAACGCAGTCCCGATAACAAAAAAACGGAAAGCCATCGTGAAAAACGGAGTGCACGTAACACATTGAGATACTTGTCGAATTTCCCTTTCACGTTTCGAGCAATGAGAATAAAAAGTCCAATCAATCCAGCAACAATGAATGCCCAAATTATTGCCTTGGTTCTGTGAATCAATTGCGACGTATCTACCATAACAAGTCCAATAACTCCCGCAAGCACGGTCACACTCACCTGCATCATCGAGCAAACCACAGTGCATGAAATCCCTTCGTAAACGGTAGCTTTCTTTAACTGAAAAACTCTGCCAGCAAATTCACCAACCCGATTGGGTGTTGCTGCACCAATTGCTAATCCTGACAATACTGCGCTCCATGATTCGCGCCATGAAATTTCTTCGCGAACCGCTATTATACTTTTCCACTTGGCCGATTCTAAGAACCAGTTTAGCGGCATCAGAAAAACTATCAAGACGAAAAGTCCAGGATGTGCTATAATTTGATCTTGTAAAAGTCGGACATCACTTTCTTCAGAGAGAAACTTTCGTATAGCAAGAAATAACGTTGTAGCAGCCAGTAAAACTATTACTACCTTTAAAACGGTGCCCGCAAGTTTTAGGTTTATTTTCGACATAATTCTATTGCAGTAAATGTAGCAAAAGACTATCGAGGTACAGGCCATTCTGGAATATGCAGAAAGAGAAAATCATACTTGGTATTGACCCCGGAACGAACATCATGGGTTTCGGAGTAATTCTGTGCAAAGGTTCATCCATGGAACTTGTAGATCTGGGCGTTGTTCGATTAGAGAAGTTAGAAAATCAAGCGCTCAAACTCCGGAAGATATTTGATACAACTACAGTTCTTGCAGAAAAGCACTTGCCAGACGAATTCTCTATTGAAGCACCGTTTTTCGGTAAAAATGTTCAGTCCATGTTAAAACTAGGACGTGCTCAAGGTGTTGCCATTGCCGCGGCGTTGAATCGCGACATTCCAATTTTCGAATACAGTCCTAAAAAAATAAAAATGTCAATTACCGGAAATGGTAATGCATCGAAAGAACAAGTCGCAAAAATGTTGCAACAAATGTTGGCAATAAAAGAAATGCCCAAGTTTCTTGATGCAACAGATGGTCTAGCTGCAGCCGTTTGTCACTTTTTCCAAATGAAAAACCCTGCTGGTGCTGACAAAAAATTTTCAAGCTGGGAGGCGTTTGTTTCGGGCAATCCAGAACGCCAAATCACGAAGCGAAATCGATAAATTTATGAATAGACAAACTAGATAAAAGCTGCAGAAATTTTCTCAGCCATAGCTTTCAGCGCGTCTGCCCCGGGATTGAGTTTCTTCCTTGTAAAATTTATGTCCTCAATTGAATTAAGAGGCACTAAGTGAATGTGTGCGTGTGGCACTTCCAAACCAATAACCGCAACACCAATTCTTCTGCAAGGGACAACAGCTTTGATAGCCTTTGCTACTTTTTTAGACAAGATGTGAATCTCGGCTAGTAATTGATCATCTACATCAAAAATGTAATCGATTTCCTTTTTCGAAATAACGAGTACATGGCCTTCTGCTAGGGGAAAAACATCAAGGAATGCCAAACAATTTTCAGTTTCGGCTATTTTGTGACAAGGAATTTCGCCTGCTACAATTGCTGAGAATAAACTAGCCATTATCGGGTGATATCTACAATTTCAAATGTGATTGTACCATTGGGAACTACAACATCTGCTGTATCACCCTTCTCTTTTCCTAAAAGTCCTTTGGCTATTGGGGATCCAATCGAAATCTTACCCGACTTCAAATCTGCCTCATTCTCTGGTACTAGTGTGTAGGTCATTTTCTGACCAGTCTTTGTGTTCTTGATCGTCACCTTGCACAAAATCAGCACCTTTGAAGTGTCGAGTTGTGATTCGTCAACAATACGTGCATTACTCAATGTATCTTCCAACTTCGAAATCTTCAATTCTAAGAGACCCTGAGCATCTTTGGCAGCGTCGTATTCGGCGTTTTCCGATAAATCACCCTTATCCCTTGCCTCTGCAATTTGACGCGAAATAGATGGCCTTTCTTTTGTTTTCAGGAAATGCAATTCTTCTTTGAGTTTGCGAAGACCTTCCTCAGTAAAATAGACGATCTGTGACATATGTCGTATGTTTTGGAGATGTGACTTAAAACAGAAAGAGAATCCCGCATGTGCGGGACTCTCCTGATCTGATCAAATGTAGTAATAAAACTAACCGAAACGGATTAGAGATTCAGTCTAGCGCCGAAACTGTGAACGCCGTTAAATGGGTTAGTTGAACGGTAAGAATAATCAACTGCGAAAGTTGAACCTTTCTTACCAAAAGGGAGTTCTACAGATACTCCACCAGTAAAACCTGTGAAGCATGTTGTACGTGTATCAACTTTAGTGATGCCTTCCTCGTAGCAGTAACCCGCACGGAGCATCAACATTGAACGCCAAGCATACTCAACACCTCCACGGAACTCATCTTTTGAGTAAGAGTTTGATGTGAAAGTACCTGCAAGCGTAACACGGTGATTTTTCATCGACGTGCTGTCTTTTGCAAAATAGAAATCATATGCTCCAGAAATGTTGACCAAAGTAGGCATGTCGAAGTCAGCAGTGCGCTGTTCCAATGTCATTGCATAAACACCGCTAGGCGATGTTCCGCGGAATGACAAACCATCTCCAGAGAAACGCATACGAGGTCCAACGTTACGAAGAGCGATACCGAAGTGGATTTGCTCATACTTACCTGTTACGTATTGGATACCTGCATCAAGACACATGCCACGCGCAGCAACGTCTGCGATCGATTCAGAAATAGCCTTGATTACAATTCCTCCGTAGATATTCTCCGAAAATCCTTTTGCATAAGACAAGCCGATATTCGTGTAAGTCGGGTGGAATGTTCCAACTCCGCCTTCAGGAAGATCAACGGTTGTAATTTGAATGTCACCAAAATCCATTGACATTACACCTAAACCAATTGCTCCGGTTTCACCAACACGTTGAGTAAATCCGAATGCATTGATTCCGATGCCCGTTCCACCTAACCAGTTGGTGTGGCAGAACATCAGCTCCGTACGTTTCGTGAACGCAGTACCTGCAACGTTCATATACATTGATTCCAAACCGTGTGCGGATGCAGCGTTCGCTCCTGCCCAACCTGTGCTACGTGCCCAAGGATTGATCAGAAGTTCAGTAGCGCCTGCCTGTCCTGCGCGGTCACCATTACCTGCCTTAGCCACACCAGCAGTACCCATTACGATACCGGTGGTGATTAAGGCTGCAAGAACTTTATATGTTGCTTTCATAGTTTCGTGCTTTCTGTGCTTTAACAATTAATTCGTGTTGTTCGCAGTGATTAGTATGAATCAAGGTCAATAGGACGCATTACACCGAACCACTTAAGAATCTTCTCACCCACTCCTTCTACATTCACGTGGATGATGTACAATCCGCTGGCAACAGGAATACCTGCTTGGTTTTTCAAATCCCAATCCAGATAAGTTTGTGGAGAATCCTTGGTGAACTTTCTGATCAACAATCCATTCACAGTGTAGATCTTAATCTCACACTTCTCAGGAAGATTGGTGAATTTCACACGGTTGTCAAACTGATTTGTTTCGTATGCAGAATATGCATAGTAAGGGTTTGGAACTACATTGATGAGATCAAGTGCTTCTACAGCTGAAAGATTGTCGTTAGTAGTTACTTTCAAATCTGCAGTGCTGAATGCGTACATCGGGTTGTTCATATTCACCGGTACAGAAGCACTATCCTGTGCAACCAATACGTTAGATGAAGCAACACCAGTGAAGAAGCGCTTGTATGGCTTAGCCACGCGCAAACGTACTTTCACTTCTGTTGGCATTACCTGCTCGTTTTGGTAGTTGTTACCCCAATTCCATGAAGCAAATTCACCATCAAGCAATGGAATAGACAACCACATCGCATCTGTATAGACCGCCTTCAACTCAGCGTTAGCAGAATTATCAGAAGACAGAATCTTGTAGATCGCCTGACCACAGTCGTAAGCAGGTACATCTTGTAATTCACCGATCAATGTTCCGGACGTATAACGTGAGTTACCATTGTGACCGAATACATAGATGTAGTGCATACCACCCCAGATCAAATCATATCCGAAAGGAAGTTGCGATTTCTCTGTTGAAGTTGGGTTGAACAACATATCGCGTCCGTTATCTCCAGCTAATGCAGAGTTCTCACCGAATGCCATGTTCAATCGCTCACCAGTCTCTAGGTTAATTGCGTAACCTGGGAACCAGCTCATACCTCTTCCGCCGATGAAGTCAGCATCCAACGGATCATTTGAAGCGACACCATCGCCAGTGCGACCATACTTGTCTACTGATCCTGCATCACGCAAGTGGAATGCTTCGCGCTGACCTTGGTTTAGTGCAGGGTTTGGACCTACTTCAATTACTGGAACACGAGTCCATTGTGAACGATCATTTGTATAAACGATATCCACGTTAGCTAGCAATTCAATCTTGTTCTGAATAGTGATTGAAGGTGATGTTGGAGACCACGCTGGTCCTGCAGGATAGCAGACTGTTGTTGCTGTAGCGCTAGGGTTGTATGAACCTAAACGGTAAGGACCCCAAATTCCATTAACCAACTTCTCATATTCACCTTCTGCATCAAGTGGATTAATACCGTTGAATCGGTCATTGAATTCTGCAACACAAGTACCAGTTCCTGAAGTTGTTCCTCCACGGATCCAATTGTCTTCACCGTTACTGTCATCGTCAACAACACCTGTCAACCAATCTTTAGTAGGATCAGAGAAAGTCATTGAAGATTCAAGGTAACCGTTACGTTCTGGATTGTTTCCATATCCAGGAGACTGAACCTGACTCCAAGTAACCGACAAACCAATTTCAGGAATGATTTGCTCATTCGCGTAAACTGATTGCATATTTATGATAGTGTCTGAGTTCCAGCTACGAAGTGCATTACCCGATGCATCAACTTCACTTAGAATCCACTTAGAAGTAGTTGCAATTGTGTACTGACTAGCAGGGTTGTTAACCAATTGGATCTGGAAATCACCAACAGGAACATTCAACGGATCGATTACTTTGATGTCAACCGGACCATGACCACCTTCGTACTGTACGGCATCCAAACGTGATGTACCACCGTTGTTCACTGTAGTTGCATTCAAAATTCCGCTTACAGAAGATGACGTCAATTCCAATACATTAGAACCTGAACCTGAACCTTCAACACGAGTCAATTTAGGACCGGAACCGTATCCAGATACTTGGCTAGTTCCTCCTGCTTCAGGAGAAGTAATGTGAGGAATACCTGAGTATACTGTAACGTTTTTACGTCCCGCGAGGTAAGGCTTCTTCTGACCAATGTTAGAAGCAGTCAAAGGCGCAAGTGTATCGAAAGTTACGTCGTCATAAGTGAGGTAATTGTTATATGAGTAAGCAATAACCATGAAGTAGTATGTCTTGAAGTTGATCAGACGAGAATCTCCACTAGCGAAAGCATCAGTAGTAACAGTAAATGAGTGCTTTATTCCTTCATCACCTGCGCTCAAAGTCATGTCCTGAGGAACATCAGCACCAAGAGCTTGGTTGAACTCACGGTTTACCAATTGACCAACACCATTTTTGATGTCACACTGTGCAACAAGACGAGCTTTGTCAGCATCATACAAATCTGCCGTTGTTACAGTTGCATCTTTCAATTGGAAGATCTGATACCCTTCGAAATTGTAAGTGGTATCAATATTCGCCAATGCAGGGTGCAAAGAAGTATAAACGATTGCAGGGTCGTAAGCTGAGTAGCGCTCGAGGTAGTTGTTCGTACCTTCTTTGTTTGTCAGATACAACACCAACTCTTTATCCAATTCCTGCATAGTGATATCCGGTGCAGTAGGACCATCCAACGTACGGAAGCAGTTATTGAAAAGACGCTGAGCCTTATCATCTGTAGTACGCATCAATTCAACAGATGCACCAGGACCACCATTACCGGCACGTGCCCAAACAGCACCAACAGTAATATAGTTTACAGCACCAGGCTGAAGCGTGAATGCACCTGCAGACTGAAGCATACGACGGTCACCAGCAGTGTTACCGGCAGCAACCTCATCCCAAGCCGCTTGTTGTACAAAATTTGTACCCCAACCTGTAGGATCTGATTCCCCAGGGAACATGAAGTCGCACACTGTGCTTCCGCCGTAAGCGTTTCCACCGTAAGTCAATGGAGAACCATCTTTCCAGAAACCTGACAGATAGTTATAGAAGTGAGTTGCGTTTTCAGGGTTACCGATTGTAGTGAAGTCATTGTTATAATAAACGAACTTCGACATGATGATTTGCTCACCAAGTTCATCAGTAGTACCATCACGGTCGTTGTCAATTCCGTCAGCCGGATCAGCAATTGGTCCTTCGAAGAAGTCCATACCGATTGCCGGCGGATTTGCACCATATGTACCGGCTCCGGCTTGTGCACTTGCCCCGTCATTTTGGTCACCATTGTATGTGTAACCCAAACCACGACCTACATCACAACCAACATAGTCATCGAATGCGTCTCCAAGATCCGCGTCAGTCCACTGACCGAAGTACGTGTTGTTCATCGCAACAGTAGAACGGTTGATGATCTTGTACGAATAGAAAGTCATGTTATTGATCTCATCATTGGTTGAGAAAGCGAATGCCTGAGCATGGATTTCCAAACCAATTGAAGCAGCTCCGGTTTCAGAGTGAACGTTCCCTTTATCGTTGAACACCCACCAAAGTGTTTGGTCACCGAAAAGCTGGAAACGAGTACATCCTAAGCTACCAGAGATATCGTAACCTGGATAGTCACCCGCTTGATAGTTGTAGTAACCATCTCCGTCAACATCGACGAAAGGAGCAAGGTAACGACCTTGCCCGGAAGCAGGATCACCATTACCAGGCCAGTTCTGGATTACCAAAGGAGTTGTGTACCCTGGAATCGGAGCAGTTTGGTTAGTAACGAAATCTTCGACTTCTTTACGCGTAATCTTCCAGTGACGGTCAAATGCCGAACACACAGTCGCTTCAATTGAAACGGTTGTAGTATCCAGAGGTCCTGGCCAGAAGTCATTACCAGTTTGACGGTACGTCATACCAGCAACTTTCAACTGTCCACCCGCATCAAGACCACCGATCCAAAGTGCACCGGCAAAAATTGAGTGCGCATCACCTCCCTTAGGGATTTCATATTTCGGGTTGGATAAATCCCACCACATATCACCACCGGTCATGATTGTAGCACGGACGTTGTTGATATCGATATCTGTTTTCGCGGTACCTGGCGTACATGAAGCAGCCAGCTCTTCGCCTGAACTGTAACGGGCATTACTTCCCACACGTTGTCCTGGGAGAGCTCCGTTTTCTCTGGCGTCAATTGCAGTAGAAAGTGCAAGTATTGCGACTGCCGAGAGAACTATTTGACGCTTGATTTTCATTGTTACTTCCATTTAAATGTTTCTTTTTCCTAGTTATTGTATTTGGAAATCGCGCGTTAAGATTAAAAGTCGAGCATTACACCCAGACGAATACGGCGAGGGATGCTATAGTTCGAAGGGTTATTAACTTTCACTGTATACAAATCACGGAAAGACTGTTCGCTGTTGCTAGCTGCGATGCTCGACTGAGTCGCTGCAGCATACAAGTAACCGTCGTCATCAGGGTTACCAGTAAAACGGTAAACATTCTGAATGTTTCTTGTATTCAACACGTTCAACACCTGAAGGTAGATGTTAAGGTTAGCCATCTTCTTGTTTTCAGCAGAACCCCATGAAAGATCGATGTTCTTGTCGATACGCAAATCCATTCTGACCTGCCAAGGAAGGCGTGAACCGTTTACAGAACCATCAAGAATTTGACGTTTCTGAACTCCGAACTGTGCTTCAGGAGTAACGTTAGACTGACGAGTATAAGGAGTTCCTGAACCTGCACGCAGTACCATGTTAGCACCAACGTTATCAAGAACACGGATCTCTTTGCCTTTCTTGGTTGTCCAAACAGGACCGTTGTAGTTAGAACCTGAACCGAAACGGTAGTCAATGTTGGTAACAATAGCGTGGCGCTGATCGAAATCAAGAGGTACAGTAGTACGCAAGTTTGGTTGACCATTGCTCACCAAGTTAGCAGCTTCAGTAGCACCAGAACCAGTACCGTCAGCGAACTGAAGGGTATACGATGCGGTCAACTGTACACCGCCAGTACGACGCAAATCGTAACCAACAGTGAAGCCTTTTACTGTACCGAAGTCAATGTTTCCATAAGTAAGGTAGTTAACTGGATAAGCGTAGTTAACAGATACTACTTGGATCATGTTACGCATTTCACGGTAGAAAGCAGAGATTGTGATAGCTGCATTCTTACGTTCGTTCAATGTTTGTGTGAAACCAAGTTCGTAGTCAGTAGTTTGCTGTGGTTTCAAATCAGGGTTATTATTGAAAGCGCCAACACGGTTTTGAATGTAGTAGTACTGAATTGGATCCAAACGGTATCCATCAGTAGGACGCTGAGTCAATACGTCATAGTGAGCGAAGAAGTTCGCTTCTTCAGAAATAGGGAATGCGAAAGCGATACGCGGCATGAAAACCAATTGTGGTTCATAATCTTTAAATGCTTTAGAGCTCACCTGAGTCTGAGTAGGATCTACAAGGTATGGAGTGATTTGTCCAGTAGATGTTGACTGTGCGATAACTGCTGGGTCAGCGATTTCGTTACCATTACCATCATACCAAGTTCCTTCGTTCATATAACCAACAACAGAAGTTGGATTGTACGCATCATCAACGTAAACAATGTAATCATCGCCCATGTTTTCAGGATGCGAGAAGTTGTCTACTTCCTTCACTGTTTTTGCTTCGTAGAACAAGTATCTATTCTTTAAAACAGGCTGGTTAGCATCGAAACGGTCAACACGAAGACCAACGTTGAATTTCAAATCTTTGAAATCGAACTTATCCTGGATATATCCAGCCATGTAGATTGGACGGAAAGCAGGGATAGATCGAGAGAAGTTACCGTTAGCATCAGTTTCAGTGAAGAAATCATCGAAAGATCCATCTCCTTTAACACGCTTACCAGTATAATCGTAACCATAGTAGCTAACGAGGTTGTTACCATCCAACAAAAGGTCATCAGCCGAGAACATATCCAAAGTATAGAAATCCGGAGAGTAAGCATCTACATCGATCCAATCCGTGTTGTTAGCAGCAAGACCAAGTTTCTCACGCATTTGAACGTCGAACCAACGCTGTTGTGTTCCATCGTAGTAGCGATCAAACAAGAACGCATCGTAAGTTCCGTAGTCAACCATTGTAGGGTTCGCCAAATCCAACTGAGTAAGGTGGAGGTTAGCCAACTGGCGCATACGAGTCCATAGACCGATCGGGGAAAGGTTATACCCACGCTCAGTACGTTGTTCAAATTCAAAACCAACTTGTATGGCGTGATCTTTAATGTCAGCAGAGAAGCTCGTGAAAACTCGGAACTGCGTTTTGTCTTCAATTCCGTAACCACCGTATTGACGACCCGTGTTGTACCACAATGAATAAACATCTGTAGGACGGTATCCGTTTGGAAGACCTAAGTTAGACAATACCACATCAGTATTTCCTGTCATTGAGTAGAACTCATCTCCTGTTCCAGCAACGCCATCAGGATCAGAATAATTACCCAAGTTGTTGAATACATAAGAAGTATAATTAGACATCAACGGGTTCGGAGTAATCAGGTTCCCATTTTCATCCTGATAGAATGGCTGATACTGGATAGCAGAATCAGAATATGCAGCTTGAACATATCCGAAGAGTGTATCACCATAATAATTTACACTTCCCGGTACGAAAGTTCTGCTCTTGTACTGATTGAAAGTACCAACGTGGCCGTAGTCAAACACGCGATCTTTGTGCGTATCATCTTGCGTATACCTTTTGTAAGATGTGTAACCAACTTGCAATGTATAATAAGCGTTCTTAATGTTCGAAGTAGACTTACCAGCATCAGCACCTTGAGCACCAAAACGCTGAGTCAAACGAGCATACACACGCCAAGTGTTCGAATTTTCTTGAGGGTTGTTTACAGGATTGAATAAAGCATACTCATAAACGTAGTTGTGTTTTGTTCCGTAGTCGATCGATCCACCTAAAGTAATGTTCAGGTTATCTGTAGGTTTAAAGTCAATCTTAGCATTCAAACGAAGCGCTTTTGTTCCAACGTTCTGACGAGCTTTGATTGGCTCAAGATCATCCATTGTAACGAATTCAGCATTACGTACGAAACCAGCACCATTCGGAGCAGGACGAAGCGGATTAGCTTCCAACTCTTTCAGCTTATCGTCTTTTACTTTGTAGGTTCCAATTGCAGAAGGGTCAGGATCTTTTTCCAAAACACCTTCACCAGAAAGTATGAAACCTAAAATAGGCTTTACTCCATTAGAATCTTTCTTCATCCAGATTGGACCACCGACGCTGAAACCAACGAAGTTGTATCCGTAATCATCCAGAACCTCAGAAGAGATCAATTCCACACCACCAAAATATTGGCTCTGTGGACCACGCGTTGTAATATTAATAACACCACCAGTAGCATCACCGAACTGCGCCGGTACACCACCTGTGATAACACTTACCTGCTCGATCGATTGTTGTGGAAGACTTGCAGACCCGATAACACGCTGTCCATCGATGAAGTAAGCAGTACCTGCATCACGCTGACCTCTCATTTGAAGGCCTTCACCTTCGTCTGATTGGTAGACACCTGCCGTTGTCGCAGCAACTGAGTTGATGTTTTTAGAAGGCATAGCGAGGAATTCCTCACGAGTCACTGTACCACCTGATTTTGTGTCAGGGTCGATCAATGGCTCTTTGTAACTAACAATGACAACGTCTTTCAATTGAACGCTCGTAGGAGTCATTTCAACTGTAACGTAAGACGTCTTGTTCTCCGATACCGTTATGCCCTGCATTTCTGTAGGTTGGTATCCTGTGTACTGTACTTTAACATTGTAAGTACCGGCAGCCAGAGGCTTAAGAACAAAGTTACCGTCTAAGTCAGTAGTAGTACCACCGGCATTTACTCCGCCCTTAGAACAAGTTACTACAGCGAAAGGTACACCTTCACGCGTAGTTTTGTCCACGACTTTGCCTTTGATATCACCACCACCTTGAGCATGTGCCACCAATGTGGCCGCCAGAAGCAAAGTAATTGCAACGTAGATTTTTCGCAGCATAATGATTCAGTTTCGTGTTAATTTAATTTGGTCGTGCAATTTGAAGTCGGTAAATATAGATAGTTTTATTTCGACCATGCAAATAAAGTATTAACAAATATTTACATTGTCAGAGAAGAGTAAATGGACTTCCCAGCTAGGGCGAAATCTAGCCATAATCATCTAACATACAACAACTTACTGATTTCAACCCGCTTCCGAGGGGATGTTGGAGCGGTGCTTAAGAATACACGTTCAGTGTGAATCTTAACCTGATAAAAACTCAGGATTTTCCGGCATTAAAACCGGTGGCAGGTTCGGGAGACTAACCCGTTAAAGAACGATAAAGCAAACTTATCATTTCAAACGGAAGAATCCAAGGAAAGTGGCCGAATTAAGCAAAAAACGAAGATTCAATTGATATTTGGTGGGTTTTGGCCTGTAATTGGTCGCTATTTCCTCTTCTTAAACCAACGTTTGAGGAAGAACTCCCGCTTATGTTCATTATTGCGCTTGGCTTTCTTTTCGTTGCGCTTCATGCGCTTCTGGGTTTTCTTGGTATTCTTTTTCCGGTATTCCTTTCGCGCTTTTTCATCGCTCATATCCTTACGTCTCTTCTCCTTCCACTCTCTTTTTGCCTTGCGCCGTGCAAATTTTCCAGTTTCCGTTTTTTCTTTTCCCTGGCCACCTTCAGCATTATTTCCGTCTTGAGCTAAAGCAGGAATTGATCCCACGAAAATCATGAGGATGAGCAGCAGCGCTATTTTCTTGAATTGTTTCATCATAACAAACTTAAACGAAAATAAAGCCAGACTCTTGCATTTCGTAAATTTGTTTTAACAATGAAAAACATACATCCTTTTTTGCTCGTACTTGTGTTGCTATTTTCCTGTCGCAAGGAGCAACAAGGAGTTCCCTATTCCTATGTCAATTTGACGATTTACGTAAATGATCCGCAACACATTGCGCTAACTACGATTGGAGGGTGGAAGTATTTTTCTGGAGGTTATGGAGGTTTGATTGTATACCGCAAATCACAGTCAGAGTTTATGGTATATGATAGAGCTTGTCCTGTGCATCCCGATGAGGCTGGAGCGCGGATTGAGGTTGACTCCAGTAACATTATTCTTAAAGACAACTTCTGTGGATCTCAATTTCTGTTTACCGACGGAAGTACGATCGGAGGTCCGGCCATTATACCCCTACAGCGTTATCCGACATTATTCGACGGAACTGTACTTCGTGTACAAAACTAAAAAAGGCCGCTTCATTTCTGAGGCGGCCCTTCTTTTCAATTTGAAATCTTAGTAGCGATAAAGTTCTGGCTTGAATGGACCTTGAACGTTAACACCAATGTAAGAAGCTTGATCAGCAGTTAACACATCTAGTTCAACACCGATTTTCGCGAGATGCAGTTGAGCTACTTTCTCATCGAGGTGTTTCGGCAATGTATATACTTTGTTTTCGTAGTTTTTGTAGTTCGCCCACAATTCCAATTGAGCCAATGTTTGGTTCGTGAAAGAGTTAGACATTACAAACGACGGGTGACCAGTTGCACATCCGAGGTTAACAAGGCGACCTTCAGCAAGCACGATAATATCTTTTCCTTCGATTGTGTATTTATCAACCTGAGGTTTGATTTCATCTTTCGATTTGCCGTAGTTACCGTTCAACCAAGCCATATCAATTTCAGTATCAAAGTGGCCGATGTTACAAACGATCGCATTGTGCTTCATTGAGCGGAAATGTCTTTCTACAACAATATCCTTGTTTCCTGTAGCTGTAACGATGATATCAGCACGTTTTACAGCGTCATCCATCTTCTTTACTTCATATCCGTCCATTGCAGCTTGCAGAGCACAGATCGGGTCGATCTCAGTAACAATTACACGCACACCTTGGCTGCTGAGTGATTGTGCTGAACCTTTTCCTACGTCACCGTAACCAGCCACAACAGCTACTTTTCCTGCGAGCATTACATCAGTAGCACGACGAATTGCATCCACTAATGATTCTTTACAACCGTACTTATTATCGAATTTCGATTTAGTAACTGAGTCGTTTACGTTAATCGCAGGCATCATCAATGTACCCGCCTTCATGCGCTCATGAAGACGTAGAACTCCCGTAGTTGTTTCTTCAGAAAGACCGCGAATATCTTTGGCCAATTCAGGGTATTTATCAAACACCATGTTGGTCAAATCGCCACCATCATCGAGGATCATGTTCAACGGTTTGCCATCTTTAAACGCATGCAACGTTTGTTCGATGCACCAGTCGAATTCTTCATTATTCATTCCTTTCCATGCGTACACAGGAATGCCAGCAGCAGCGATTGCAGCAGCAGCGTGATCTTGTGTCGAGAAGATGTTGCATGAAGACCATGAAACTTCTGCTCCTAATTCAGTCAACGTTTCAATAAGAACAGCTGTCTGAATTGTCATATGAAGACAACCCGCGATACGCGCACCTTTCAGTGGCTTGGCTGCGCCGAACTCCTTACGAAGTGACATCAACCCCGGCATTTCCTCTTCAGCGAGTTTAATTTCTTTGCGACCCCATGGGGCAAGAGAAATATCTTTAACCTTGTAACTTACTTTTGTTTCCACTGCAGTGTTGTTCATTTGGATTTGAGTTTTAATCAGGACTGCAAAAATAATAGAAATACTCCAATTGACCGAATAAGATTTCGCCCTAAATGCCCATTGTTCAACAAATAACAGTCAAGAAAGGAGTAATACTCAACTGGCAAATTACCGAGACAGTAGACGAGTTGGAAGTGTTGTGCGGTAAAGCGGGTATAATGATCAAAAACGTTCAACAGCATGAAATGCGCAAGAAACAACAGATGATCACGATGCTCTTGCACAAACAACTTCATCCTAGACTTGAGCTAAATTATGCATCCTCAGGAAAACCTTACATAAACGATGCCATTCACGTTTCCATTTCGCACAGTGGAGAATTTGTCACACTGATGTCTTCAGAGATAGCGTGCGGAATCGACATTGAGAAGATTAGTGCTAAAGTTATTCGCATTCGGCACAAATTCCTCAATGACACAGAGCTTTCGAGGGAAGAAACACATGATAGCGTTGTGTTGACTAAATATTGGTCAGCAAAAGAAGCGATGTATAAAGTTCACGGGAGTGAGCATGCATTCCTCAGAAATAATATTTTTGTTGAAGACAGCACCAGCGATGTTTGGAAATTGGTTTATCAAGAGAACCAAGTTCTAGCACGTCGCGTTGTCAAATTTCAAGTAACGAACAACATGGTTCTTGCCTGGACCGAAGAAGATGAACAAGAATAGTGTGCTTGACATATTGCAAAGCAGGAAGAATTCAGGCACGAAAAGTCTGGCAGTTCTCATTGATCCCGACAAGATTGACAAGTTGGAATCATTGCTTGAGTTGTGCAAAGAGTTTCCGCCGGAATTATTTTTAGTCGGCAGCAGTTTCAGTGGTGATGCTCGTATTGTGGAATGTATAGTACGCTTGCGCTCGATTTCCAATATCCCTGTTGTTCTATTTCCTGGCAATATGCAACAAATAGTTTCTGATGCAGATGCCCTACTATTGTTGAGTGCCTTATCCACTCGCAATGCAGAATTATTGATTGGCAAGCATGTTGAAGCAGCACTTAGAATCAGGTCATCACAACTTGAAGTTATCCCCACTGGTTATTTACTTATTGAAAGCGGAGCCCTTACTTCCGTACAATACGTCAGCCAATCACTTCCCCTTCCGCGTTCTAAACCTGAGATTGCGGCTTGTACGGCATTAGCAGGTGAACAACTTGGGATGAAAATCATATACTTGGAAGCAGGAAGCGGAGCCAGTGAAACAGTGCCTAATAATCTTATTGAAGCTGTAGCGGGTATCACAAGAACAATACTATTTGTCGGAGGAGGAATACGAACAATTTCTGCATTACAAGAAGTTTACGTTTCGGGGTGTGATGTAGCTGTTATTGGAAATATTCTTGAAACCGATCCAGAATTACTAAGGGGCTTTATTCACGTTAGAGATAAAATTAACGAATGAAACTGATCGTAATATCCACATCCAAAAGTATTCCGAATGAGTCGAAGCTGATCAATGAACTGATGGAGTCTGGTGTTGAAACGTTTCATTTACGGAAACCAACAATGAGTACTGCAGAAATGCAGAAGTTTATCGAATCTGTTCCTGCTCATTTCCACAATAGGATTGTCATTCATAGTCATCACAAGTTAGCTTCAAAATATTCGCTTCGTGGAATTCACTTAACGAGTATTCATCGAAAGCGTAAATTCTCAACATGGTTAAGAATTCGTTTGTTGAAATTCAAACTAAGTGATCTTGTGATTTCGACCTCTTTCCACAAAGTTGGTCAAGTGTACAGCAACCATTCTGAATTTAGTTACGCTTTACTTGGAACAATTTTCGATCGATTATCAGGACGATATCACAGTGGGTTTAGCGAACATATTTTACGTTCAGCGCTCGAGCGCTCATCAGTTCCACTAATTGCAAGAGGCGGCGTTTCTATAGAAAATATAAAACAGTGTCACGATCTTGGGTTTCGTGGAGTTTGCTTGGCCAGTAGTCTATGGGATCAACCTAATCCTACAGAAGCTTGGGTAAAAACGCTCAGAGAGTGTGCTGAAGAACAAATTTCTACAACATAAATATGTCCATCGATAGGTGGTTTACAGGAGTAGTAAACGGAATATTAGCGACGGATTTAGTCACGTGGTTAGCAACATTAACCGCCGTCCTCTATGTGCTGCTAGCGCTCAAAGAAAGTGCGTGGTGCTGGTTCTTCGGCATTTTGACTTCTGCCTTCTCAGTCATCACCTATTTTAACCAGCAACTTTGGTATGAATCCTTCTTGAATGTGATTTATGTTTTACTTGGAATTTATGGATGGATGATATGGGTATCGCGCAAGAACTTAACTAGCACAAATACAAAAATTACCAGCATGAAAAGGAATAGCATAGTTGTGCTAATGGTTGTTGGCGCCCTGTGTAGTTATCTGCTTGGTGAATGGTCGGAGTATAATACCGCGAGCACTTTGCCCTATGCCGATGCGACTATTACAATATTCAGCATCATTGCAACGTGGATGACCGCAAAAAAATATCTCGAGAACTGGGTAGTTTGGATAGCGGCAGATGCATTCGCTGCGGTGGTTTACTATTATAAGGGTCCAGAAATGTACTTATTCTCGTTGCTATTTGTATTTTACACCATAATGGCAGTAAGCGGATATATTGTATGGAAGAAAAAAACACAAGAGTCAAACGTATAGCTGTGATCGGAGCAGAGAGCACCGGCAAGACTACACTTGCCCGATCACTTGCATTGCGATTCCAAACAGTATGGGTGCCCGAGAATGCACGCGAATTCATGAATTTGCACACAGGCGAGTATACTGTTGAAGACATTGAAAAAATAGCACAAGAGCAACTGCAGCAGGAGAACAGACTAGCAGCAACTGCTAACGAGTTAATATTTGTTGATACAGAATTGATCATTGCAAAGGTATGGTGCGTTGATGTTTTTGGTCATTGTACAGAATGGATTGAAAAGAACATTATTGCACATCAATACGATCTCTACTTACTAACCACAAATGATTTACCGTGGGTCGCAGATCCACTGCGCGTTAATGCACAGCGACGGGATTATTTTTTCAACTGGTATAAGCGAGAATTGGAACAGTATGGGTTACCCTTCGAAATTATTTCTGGGCGATATGAAGCGCGGTTGCTCAATGCGATCAAAGCAATCAGAAAACATTTAGGAAATTACAATTAAACTTTTTCTACTTTTGCAATAATCCATAAGGGGTGCCCCGTTTAATGCGGGCTGAGATAATACCCAGCGGAGACAGAGACAATAACCTTGTTTATGTTAACCGCACACCTGATCAAGTTAGTACTTGCGTAGGGAAACGGATTTGAGATTGTAAAAACGTATAGGAATACGTCTCAAATCACAAAGGAATACTGAAATGAAAAAAATCTTTTGTGCATTAGCAATCGTTGCGATCACTGCATTCAACATGCATGGACAAAACCGTGCACTTTCGGGGATAGTGGCCGACTCCACTGGAGACGCGATTCAATTTGCGATTGTGACGATTCAAGGTACGTATCAATCTGTACAAACAAAATCCGACGGTTCTTTCCAATTTTCGAACTTGTCTGATACGATTTACTGTATATCCGTCCACATGATTGGATATGAAAATTTCAAACAATGCTACAACATCCCCAATTCAACCGTTCGCGTTACACTGAAAAAGGCTCCCTATCAAAAAGATGAAATTGTAGTTTCCTCAACGCGTGCAGACCAAAATTCTGGAGTTGCATACACGAATATTTCCAAAGAAGAATTGGCCAGTCAGAATTACGGCCAAGATCTTCCCATTGTGTTGAACACACAAACTTCAGTTGTCACTACTTCAGACGCCGGTAATGGCTTTGGATATACCGGACTTCGTATACGTGGATCGGACGCTAACAGAATTAATGTTACGATTAACGGCATTCCGGTAAATGATGCAGAATCGCAAGGAACATTTTGGGTTGATCTTCCGGATGTTGTTTCATCTGCAGAGAATATACAATTGCAACGCGGAGTCGGGACCTCTACCAACGGCGCAGGTTCATTTGGAGGAACATTGAACTTACAAACAGAATTGAATCGCAAAAATTCCTACAGCGAAATGGTTGCTTCAGGTGGCTCCTTCAACAGTTGGCGAGGGACAGCCAAAGCAGGAACAGGAATTATCGGCGATCATTGGAGTTTTGACATGCGCTTATCGCAGTTAGGTTCAGATGGATTTATTGATCGTGGTCGATCTGATTTACACTCATGGTACTTTTCAGGTGGATACTATGGAGATAAACTAATGGTCAAAGGAATAATGTTCGGAGGTCGTGAGCGCACCTATCAATGCTGGTATGGAGTTTCGGAAGATTCAATAAATGCGGGGAATTTCACTTACAATTCTGCGGGAGAATATTTCGATTCAAGCGGGAACGCGCAATATTATAAAGATCAAATTGACGCTTACGGACAAGATTATTACCAGCTGCATTTCGTTTATGCTGCAAATCAATCATGGACTATCAACTGGTCATTACACGCAACCAAAGGCAAAGGATATTATGAAGAGTATAAGGAAGATCAATCCTTATCTGAGTATTTGATCAACGACACTTCATCAACACTCAATGATCTTGTAAGGCGCAGATGGTTGGACAATTGGTTTTACGGAATAACCTACGCTGCACAATACAATAGTTTATGTAAGACACAATTTATCCTCGGCGGAGCATCCAATGTATACGAAGGGAAACACTTCGGAGAAGTAATTACCGCTATAGGAATTCCTGCTGGCACTTCACTGGGTGGGCATTACTATGATGATTATGCAAATAAGCAGGACAATAACGTTTTTGCGAAATTGAATTATTCCTTAAGAAAAAATCTGAACGCCTATTTAGATCTGCAAGCAAGAAGCATTCGTTATTCGTTCACCGGTTTTGATACTACTGGTTCCTCGTTACCACAACAAGCGAATTATCTGTTCTTTAACCCGAAAGCAGGATTAACAGCATTGGTTGCTACTCGCCATACGGTGTACTTTTCATTTGGCGTAGGAAATAAGGAACCCAACCGAGATGATTTTACAAATTCGTCGCCGAGCAGCCGACCATTGCATGAAACACTTTATGATTTTGAAACCGGGTGGAAATTCGGAGGAACAAAACTTGGAGCTGAGGTTAACCTGTATTATATGCATTATACCAATCAGCTTGTTCTTACCGGTCGAGTTAATGATGTAGGAGCATATACTAGAGAGAATGTTGATGCAAGTTTCAGAAGAGGAGTGGAAGTCTCATTTGGATATCTAATCAATAAACAATTCTCATTCACTGGGAACGTAACGTTGAGTCAGAATAAAATTGAAAGTTTCACTGAATTCCTCGACAATTATGATAATTACACACAAGAGGAGATTACTTACACGAATACAAGCATAGGGTTTTCACCGAGTATAATTTCTGCTGGGACATTAACCTGGAACAATAACAAGGGTCTGAGCGCTTCGGTCATAGGGAAATACGTTAGCAAACAATATCTCGACAATACAACTTCAGAAGATCGTAAGATAGATCCTTACTTCACACTCAATATGATCACAAGTTGGATGATCATTAAGCCATCTTCAAAAACAGGACAGAAAATTTCCGAGTTAACTTTAGGATTGCAAGTGAATAATCTGCTGAACACGATGTATTCTTCCAACGGTTATACATACGGTTTCATCTCCGACGCAGAAACGAGCAGATATAACTATTACTATCCGCAAGCTGGCATTAATGCAATGGGAATGTTGACAATGAAATTCGGCAGAGTGAATTAGTATCGAACTTTAGAGCATATCTACTTATTGATCGCA
>Ga0114980_10000634_pt1 | contig 25091 bp, 15 predicted proteins | sample S_140806_EF_Meta_FD_87018 | JGI IMG/M metagenome (GOLD analysis project Ga0114980, IMG submission 87018) | Freshwater microbial communities from Lake Simoncouche, Canada to study carbon cycling - S_140806_EF_MetaG | ecosystem: Environmental > Aquatic > Freshwater > Lake | place: Lake...
GACATTCATCACCACGCAGCCGAACATGTGGATGAGGCGGCGATACGCGTCGTAGGCGAAGCGCGGATTGCCCGTGCCCTTCGCGAGACCTTCGACAGCCTTGTCGGTGAGGCCGAGGTTGAGAACGGTGTCCATCATGCCCGGCATCGAGACGGCGGCGCCGGAGCGCACGCTGACGAGCAGCGGGTTCGAGTCGGAGCCGAACTGCTTGCCGAGCTCGCGCTCGAGCATCTTGATGTTCTTCTGCACATCGTCCATCAGGCCCTTCGGCAGCTTGCCGCCGCAGTCGTAGTACGCGGCGCAGGTGTCGGTGGTGATGGTGAAGCCGGGCGGAACGGGCAGGCCGATCGAGACCATGTCGGCGAGGTTCGCGCCCTTGCCGCCGAGGAGCATCTTCTGGCTGGCGTTGCCCTCGCACTTGGTCTCGCCGAAGTAGTAGACCATCTTGCCGGTCTTCTTCGAGGCGGACTTACCTGCGGACTTCTTTGCGGACGACTTCTTCGCGGACTTGCCCGCGGCCTTCTTCGCGCTCTTCTGCTTCTTCTTGCTCGCCATGGTTCGTGTGCTTTCTCGATGTGTGCGTACGCGGCGTCTTCCGGCCGCGGTGGATCGCGGAGTGTACAAGTTGTTCGAGGGCGCGATGGCGCGCGGAACGCGGTGACGACGCGGGGTTTTGCGCGGGGGTTTCCGCGGGAGATTCCGCAGGCAATTCCCACGGGTTTCGCTGTGATCCCGCGACGCGCCCCCGTACCATCGCCGCCCGATGCCCGCGACCGCCGTCACCACCAGCAGCGCCAGCAACGGCGCGGATTCCGCAGCGAAGGCCGCGGAGGTGCTCCTGCGGTGGCCGCGCGAGGTGCCGCTGGCGGCGCTGGTCTCTGGCGGCGGCGAGCGCGCGCAGAACTCGTGGAGCGTGTTTGCCGCGCCGCGCGAGACGGTGGTGATCGACGGTTCGCTGTCGGCTGAGGATGCGATCGCGGCGCTCGACGCGGCGTTGGCGCGGACGCCGCGCGGCGGTGCGGCGACGGCGGAAGCGCATGCAGGCGCGCGCACGCCGCCCTTCGACGGCGGCTGGGTCGTCGCGCTCGGCTACGGACTTGGCGCGTGCTTCGAGCCGCATGTCGGTGCGCCGCGGCGACACGATGTCGATGCGAACGGAGCCAGTGGCGCTGCCGCGCCGCACGCTGTGCTGCACTGGTGCGAGGACGCGTGGTGCCTTGATCACGCAACCGGCGAACTGCACGCCGTCGGTCGGCCGCCGGCGCTTGCGGCGGTTTCCGCTGCGGAAACGCCTGCTTCGCGCGCGTGGAGCCTGACGCCGCTCGTTCCCGATGCGCCCGACGCGGCGTACGCGGCGAATGTCGCGCGCGTGGTCGAGTACATCCGCGCGGGCGATGCGTTCCAGGCGAACGTGGCGCGGCGGTTTTCAGCGGATTTCACGGGTGATCTGCGGAGCTTCGCGCACGCCGCGATCTCGCGGAACGGCGCGTGGTTCGGAGCGGCGATCGACCTACCGGGCGGCGGATGCCTGGTGTCGATGAGCCCGGAGCTGTTCCTGCGCGTGCGGCCCGACGGCTCGGTCGTCACGCGGCCGATCAAGGGCACGCGGCCGTCGGATGTCGACGCGCGCGAACTCGTCGATAGCGGCAAGGACGCGGCGGAGCTCGCGATGATCGTCGACCTGATGCGCAATGACCTTGGGCGCGTCGCGGAGATCGGCTCGGTGCGCGTCGCGCAGGCGCGCGTGCTCGAGACGCACAGCACGGTGCACCACGGGGTGGCCGAGGTGTCGGCGCGGCTCCGCGAGGACGTGTCGTGGGGCGAGCTGCTGGCGGCGACGTTCCCGCCTGGCTCAGTGACGGGCGCGCCGAAGGTTCGCGCAATGCAGATCATCGACGAGCTCGAGCCGTGCGCGCGCGGGTTCTACTGCGGGGCGATCGGATTCATCGCGCGGTCGGGGCATGCGGCGCTGAGCGTCGCGATCCGGACGGCGCAGGTCGGTGGCGCGGGCGCTGGCACGGTGCGAAGCGTCGCGTACCACGCAGGTTGCGGGATCGTGGTCGAGAGCGTGCCTGCGGCGGAGGTTGCGGAGACCCATGCGAAGGCGCGGGCGATCGCGCGGCTTGTCCGTGGGTAAGCCCAGGGAGCGATAGGTTCCGCGAACGCGATATCTGAGGCGAATCGGACGATTCCGTTTGCGGGGTGGCACAACCATGCCATATTCGGAGGGTTCAGCGGGTCCCACCGCTGCGCATGTCTGTCCATTTCGAGTCCCGTGTCCCGACGGCTGCATAGTCCAAACAACGCAGCCACCCACATTTAGGAGTAAGAAGCATGCGCACCCTGCTTGCTGCGGCTTTTGCTGCGTCCTTTGCTGCGTCCTTGGCATCGATGGCCTCGGCCTCGGTCTACACCGATGCGGTCAACGACCTCTTCGACAACGGCTTTGACAACCTCGACATCACGGGAGCCAGCGTCACCGACGATGGCACCAACCTGTCGATCTCCGTCACCACGCGCGGGTTCCAGAACTGGACCAAGTACATGCTGTTCATCAACACGACCGGTTCGGGCACTGGCTCGAACGCCTGGTCGCGTCCGGTGAACCTCACCAGCAACATCGACTACTTCGTCGGTTCGTGGGTCGATCAGGCCTCGAACAACTCGCAGTTCGTGAGCTGGACCGGTTCCGCCTGGAACTGGGGCAGCGAGACGACCTTCTCGAACTCCGTCAGCGGCAGCACCGTCACCTGGACGATGTCGCTCGCCTCGATGGGCCTCACCGCGGGACAGACGATCTACTTCGACGTCGCCACCTCGGGCGGCGGCAACGATCCTGGCGTTGACCACCTGTCGCGCAGCGACCTCGCGACGTCCGGCTGGGGCAGCCCGTCGACTTCGGGCGACTTCCTCGCCTACACGACGGTTCCGACCCCAGGCGCGATCGCGCTCCTCGGCCTCGCCGGTCTCGCCGGCCGCCGTCGTCGCAGCTGATCGACGGAACTTCTCGACCAAAGCAATCACGCACTGGGCGCTGCGGAAAGGCGCCCAGTGCGTGGTTTTCTTTTTCGGCCGGTTGCGCATGCCTGTCCCGTCAGGCGCGGCGTCAGGCGCGCGGCGCCTGGTGAACCAAGGCGCACATGCCTGTCCCTTACGCGGCCTTGCGCTGCGCGCCGGTCAGCCGGCCGATCGCCTGGACGATCTGCTCGGCGACCACGCGCTGGTGCGCGGGATTGAAGTCGAAGTCGAACGAGATGCCCGCGTAGATCCGATGCGAGCTGTCCATGTGGGTGTGCACGACGCGTGCCGTCGCACATACGGGGACAGGCATGATCGAGCCCAGCGTGAAGCGGATCCAGAACATCCGGTGCCGCGACAGCGCCGCCGAGTCGTTCGGCTCGACCAGCACGCCCAGTCCGCCGCCACCGAGGTTGATCAGCGAGGCCTTAAAGCCCGGACCCACCGTCGGAAGCATGTCGTCGCTCATCGGCGCGGGCCTCTCGCCCGCCATTGCCGCCTTGAACGCCAGCTCGCTCGCGCGCTCGGCCGGCATGGCTGTCCTCGGCTCGAGGAGCGGCCACATCTCGACCTTCGGAAGCGTGATCGACGCGACATCCACGCGCATGCTGCGCCGAAGGCATCGCTCGACGTGATCCGGAAGCGTGATGCGGATTCCGCGATGGGTACGCGGAAACGGCGCCTTCGGCGACCACGCGCCCAGCACCTTCGAACGGAACATCCAGCGGTTCTGACCGATCGCGATCGCTCCGACGATCTCAGTGCCGACCGGAAGCTCGATCGCGCGACCAAGCGCGAACGGCAGGTCGACGGCGATCTCATCGGTCGCAAGGTCGAGCACGCGGACGCGCCACACGAGGTCGGCCGCGTTCAGGATGCCCTCGTCGCCACCGGGATGGTCGTGCGCGACGGCGATCTCGATCGCTCCTTCACGGGAACGCAACTGCTCAAGCGAACGGCGCCACTCGGTGGTTCGTGATCTTGATGCTGGCATCGGAAACTCCGGCGCGCTCGCGCCTTTTCCAGATCGGTTCCGTACGGTCGTGGGCGACTCGCTGCCGCCCCGACGGACAATCGTCCCGAGTCGGGACCACTTTCAATCGACCCGAATCGACGCCGAGTTGTGCCGCAGCAACGCACGAAGCGCAAGAACGCGCGAAACATGGGAACGCGCCTCATCGCGAGACGGCGAGATTCCGCCGTATCGGACCCGATAGAAATCATCGGCAATCGCCGCAAATGCGGCTCCGACCTCGCCGTTGCGCGCGGAAAGCGCCTCCGCGAACGCACGCGGCGAAAGATGCGCGGGCTTCCGCGCCCCTGCCGACTCGAGCGCGCGCAGCGCCTCGACGTAGAACGCCGCCTCGCGCTGCAGCCGATGCTGCTCGCGCACGGGCACATGCTCGAGATGCAGCGTGCGCCGCAGCTGGCGCCTGCGCACGACGATGATCAGCGCGGCCAAGCCGGCGGTGCTCACGCCGATGCCGATCGCCGCGAACCAGGCGCCGCCCGCGCTTCCGAGGCTCAGGCTCGTCGCGAGCGCGCGCATCCGCGCGAGCACCGACTCGATGCGCTCGCTGATCGTCGCGCGCCATCCGGTCTGCAGCCGGTCCGCGATCGTCGCCTGCGCCGACGCGTCGTACGTCACCACGCTCGAGTTCCACAGGAACTCGAGGTTGCCGTAGATCCAGCGGAATCGGTCGGCAAACGAGCGGTTGCGCTCCTGGATCTCGAACAGGCTCTCCTCGGGCGTCGGGTCGACCGCGGTCCATCCGAGCTCGCTCGTGCGCACCTCGACCCACGCGTGCGCGTTGGCCTCGCGCACGACGTACGACTCGCTCTGCTCGTCGTACTCCATCGCCATGAAGCCGGTCACGATGCGCGACTCGATGCCGAGACTGCGAAGGACCGCGCACAGCCCGCTCGCGAAGTACTCGCAGTGCCCGCTGCGGTATCGCTCGAGGAAGCTCACGATCGGGTCTTCGCCGGGAATGCGCCCGAACGCCGAGAGATCCGTGGTGTAGGTGAAGTTCGACTTCATCCAGCTCGCGATCGCACGCGCGACCTCGCGGTTGCGGAGCCAGCGCGCGGACTGATCCGCATCGGCCGCGGGCTCGGGCGGGATGTTCGACGAGCGCGCGACATCGGCGAAGATGCGCTCCGCGATCGGCCGCACCGCCTCCACGGGAAACCGCGTGCGCGCCGCGGAACGCGCGGCCTCGCGCGCAGTGTCGCCGAAGCCGCGCGGTCCGCCCGCGAGGTCCTCGAGCGTCTCCGCATTCGGCTGCGGCTGCACGAGCAGGTCGTACGACCAGGAGCGGCCGATGCGGTCGACCGACACGTCGCGCAGGAGCAGCGTCGACGGCTCGATCGCGATCGTGCGCGACTCGCTGGTGGCGATCGCGACCGGCGCGTAGATCGAGAAGATCACGTCCGACGCCATCGCGCGCATCTGGATCTTCGCGAGAAAGCGCGTACGGACGTCGCTCGCGTTGCCGCGCGCGAGATCGGTCAGCCGCGCGTCGGTCGGCGTGCGCAGCGTTCGCGCCCCGCTCACGGACCTGCGGGATGTCCATCGCTGCGCCTCGGCGTCGTAGGTGTCGAGCACCGCGCCGCGCAGCAGCAGCGGCCGCGGCGACTGGAACGCCACGCCCGACATGTCGACGCACTGCAGCGTGAACAGCTCGCGGCGGCTCTCGACGATGCGGTCGCCGCCGCGCAGGTCGATCTGGTCGCTGAAGCCCGTCACCGCGCCCGATCCGCCGCCCGTGTCGCCGAGGCGCACCTCGGAAAATCGCGGGAACAGGAAGAACACCAGCACGCTCGCCGCGAAGGTCGCCAGCACCGACGCCGTCGCGATCCCGCGGAACTGCGGCGTCGCGCGCCGTCCGTACGCGAGCTCGATCGGCGGCGCGAAACCGCCCTGCCGCACGCGGTCCGCGCGCGCGCTGTCGGCGCCGAGCGATATCCGCCAGAGCATCGCCGTCCATACCGCCGCGGCCGCGTAGGCGAACACCATGATGCCGAACACAAACTGCACGCTCTCGAGGCATCCGACGAGGATCAGCATCGTCGCGAGCGTGAAGCGCTGGCGGTCCTCGTTCGCGGTGCGGCGCGCGTAGAGCTTGATCACCAGCAGCCACAGGAGAAACTGCCCGAGCGCCGCCATCGCGCCGCCGATCTCGCCGTCGGTCACGAAGCTGAAGCCGCTGTACGAGACCAGCGCGAGCACGAGCAGGTTCGAGGCCCAGTTCGGCAGCGTGCGCCCGCGCGGACCTTCGGTCACGTACCAGCTGAGCATCGCGACGACGACGCCCACAAAGAGCGTCGTGAAGTCGAGCTCGGCCACGGCGAACGCCGCGATCGCGATCAGCACGATCATGAAGCTCGCGAAGCGGTAGTGACGCAGCAGGTTCATGCGCGCGCGTTCTCCGCGGCGGACGGCGCGTTGTGCGCGTCGACGAGCGATTCCAGCTGACGCGACGTGAAGTGCCACGCATCCGCGGGCGCCACGCCGAGGTCGACGCGGTCGGGATGCACGACGATCACCGTCGAGCGCTCGTCGCTCGCGGAGAGGCCGTTCGCGCGCGAGCGCTCGGCGTCGAGATCGATCGCGGCGAGCGCAGACATGAGTTTCTCGCGGTGAAAGTGGCCCTTTCGCAGGGTCACCGGCGGAACATCGAATCCCGCGATGCTGAGCGCGTACTCGAAGCCCAGGCGGTCGGACAACGCGAGGAAGCTCGCCGCGAGCACGATCGCGCGCTCCTCGAGCGTGCGCGCGTCCTCGCCGTCCGCGGTGCGCAGCTGCGCGGTCGGCGTGCGCAGGTCGATGAGCACGCGCATGCGCGGCGGCACCGAGCGGCTGCGCTCGATGGTCGCGAGGGTGCCGGTTCCCGCGAGGCGCTTCCACGCGATGCTTCGCACGCTGTCGCCGGAGCGATACTCGCGCACGCCGAAGAAGTCGTCGAAGCCGCCTGCGTCGGACGACAGCCTGTGCCCGCCGTATCCGCCCGACGCGACCTTCGCGAGGAGATCCGCGCGGAGGACGCGGATCTCGGGATGGATGAGCACTTCGCCGGACTGCGTGAAACGCAGCACTTTCCGCATGAGCCCGAAGGGAAACGTGGTCGACACCTCGAACTCGTTGAGCCGCACTGGACCGCGCCGCGTCGGGCGGAACACCGCCTCGCCGTGCAGCCGCTCGCGCGGACCGACGTGCATGACCCACGCGGAACCCGAGGCCTCAAGTGGAAGCGGCTTCGGCGCATGCGCCCGTCGGAACGCGCGCGCGCGCGGACCGAGCAGGCGCTCCTCGACGCGGATGTCGTACGCGGGAATGAACCGCGAGGTGTTCACGATCTCGTAGCGGACGAGCAGCGGCTCGCCCACGCGCCCGCGGCGCGGCTCGATGCGCACGGCGCGCACGGGCATCATCATCCAGCCCGACACGATTCCGGAGATCAGCAGCGCGGCGAGCAGGAAGCTGAAGACCCACACGAGGAGATTGTTCGGCCGGCCTGCGGCGGCGAGCCCGACCGCGATGATCACGAGGATGTACACCACGCCCGTCGAGACGAGCCTGGTGCGGCGCTTCGGAGTGGGCAGGTTGCCGAGCACTGCGGCATTGTGGCACGCATGCGAAGGCGCGGCGAGTCGCGGCGAGCGGTCGCAGGCGATTTCTAGAGGAGTTCCGCGCTCTCGGGTCCGATCTCGCGGAGCTCGGCGCTCAGTCCGACGACGCGCCAGTCGCCGATGTCGGCAAGCGCGAAGTCGACGGGCGCGGGATTCGCGCCGTCGCGGGCGAGGATGCCGCTTCCGCCGTGCGCGTCCGCACGGGAGACCGCGAGCCAGAGATGCTCGGGCGTGCCGCCTTCAGCGTCCGCACGCGCGATTTTCGCGAGGAACACCGCGGTCGGGTTGGCTCCATGCTCCGCGAGCGCGCGCACAAACTTGGGCCACGTGCTGCGCGCAATCCGCTCGCGCGCCACGATCACGCGCGGCGCGAGGAACAGTCCCGTCTCGTTGCGCGCAAGGCGCGCGAGTTCGTCGGTCGGCGTGACCCACACTTGGCGGAACGATCCGCGCTTTCCCGCCGCGCAGATCGCAGCACGCGGTCCGGGCGGAAGCCCTGCGCGATCCGACGCGTGGCCCGCTGCGCCCGGCGCAAGCGTTTCGATCACCTCGTGCGCAGGAACCAGCGCGATCTTCAGCCCAGGTCCGGCCTCGAACGGCACTCCCGCATGCGGCAGCTCCTCGCTCACGAATCGCGCGGCGAGCGCATCGACAAGTTCGAGCGCGGCGCGCACCTGCGCGACGGGCACCTCCAGCATCTCGAGCTCGGGCTTGCCTGCGCGCGCGAGTCCGACGGTCGCGATCCAGTATGGGCCGTTCGCGCGGTCGCGCGCGACGAGCTCGACGCGATAGAGGTGGCGTTCGTCGACGAGCGATCCGTCGAGGAAGATCTGCTGGAAATCCTGCGGCTTCCAGGCGACGCCGAGTGCGGGATCGTAGAGGAGCAGCGTGCGCTGGCCGCCCGCGCGCGCGACGGTCGCCGCGAGCGCGACCGCGTCGTCGAGCGGTCGCGAGGCCTCGAGGATCGACTCGATCCACACGACCCACTTCGCGTCGCTCGCCGCTCCGTCGCTACCGGGTACATGCGGAGTCGCGCCTTCGATCGCACGTTCGCACCACACCATGACGCGCGCCTCGCGCTGCGGCACACGGAAGCCGAACGCCCACGCCACGCGGTCGTCCTCGACCGGCACCGGCTCCGCATCCTGCGGCGCGACGCCGAATGCCTGTCCCGCTGCGATGAACGCCTCGCCCGGGTCAGGGGTCTCGTCGCCGGCGATGAAGGCGATGTAGGAGATCGGCGCGGGTTCCGCGACTTGCCAGGCAGGCTCGTCGGGAAGTCCGATCTGGATGGGCATGTGCTCGCGTGCCATCCCGCGATCTTACTCAATCAAAGTTCGGGCGCATGCGCCGCGGCGGAACGACGGGGAATGCGCGAAGCGCACGCAGTTCCTCGGCGGGTGCGCCGTCGAAATCAAGCAGCGCCTCGCACGCCGCGAGCGCGCGTTCGTCGGCATCGGCCGCGCGCGCACGCAGGATCCAGCCCTTCGGCGAGACGCGCTCGAGTTCGTTCCACGATGTTGGCGAGCCGAAGTCGCCGATGCGCACCCAATGCGCGCGCCACGCGACGAACTCACGCAGCGCTTCGTTGCGTCGATCGTCTGCACCGTCGAGCAGCTCCGCGATGACCACGCGGATGTCGGCGGTTGCAAGGCGCTCGGCTTCGACCATGCCAGCGCCGGCCGCGTAACGGTCGAGGGCCGCGAACGCCGCAGTCCTTCGGGGCTCGCAGCCCGGCGCCACGATGCCGCGAAAGCGCGCGTCGTAGCGGTCGGCAAACGCGCCGCCGAGCGCCACGCGAAGGTCGCGCGCGATGTCGATGCGCAGTTCGGCCGCTGCAGTGCCCGCGAGTTCGGGCCGCCAGCGGGACACAGCGCGGCGCAAGCCCGACGACTCGACGACGAATATGAGGAAGTCCCGCAGATTGCGCCGCATCGAGGCCTGCATCGCGCGATGCGCTGCGCGCAGTTCGTCGGCGTGCGACATGACGATCGCCTCCGCGGCGGCGCGCTCGGATTCGCTGTTCGCGACGGCGCGCACGAGCTCGAAGGGATTTGCGATCGCGGCGTCGAGTACGCCGACGAGCGGCTCCGCTTCGCGAACATTGCGCGAGGCCCCGATGTCGCCCAGCAGCTGGAGCTCGAGGCGCGTGATCTCGATGCGGGCATCGTCCGCGTCGACGCCTGCAAGGCGCGCGGCCTCGGCGAGCATGCGCTCGTTTGCGCTGCGGTCGGCGGAATTCATGCGACCGATGTGCCCAGCGAGACGCGACATGAACGCGTTGATCATCGCCGCAGGCGACTCGGCACCGGGCTGCTTGCCGAGCGACTGGAAGTCGGCGCCCACCGCGTGGCTCACTTCCCTTCCCACGGTCTCGAGCTCCCTCGACTCGAGGTCGTAGCGCGCCTTCATCTCGCGCTCGGCGTCGGCTTTGAGCTGCAGACGCTCGGAAAGCGCGCGGAACGCCTGCGGTTCCAGCGCGCAACCGAGGAGCATCTGCAGGTTGCGATCGCGGCCTGGAACGATGAACTGCTCTGGCTCTTGCGGAGGCTGCTCCTGCGGCGCGAGCGCGGCATCGGCGGCGGACTCGGCGCTCTGCACGCCCGCGCGCACATCCGCGGTGCGCTCGAGCACGCGCCACACGCCGCCGCGGTCCTTGAGCTGCTTGTCGACGATCGCGCCGATCGGGTCGCCGACATGCTGCAGCGCCTCGTAGGCGGCTTGGCGCGATTCCTTCGAGCCGGACGAGAGCCCCGCGCGCAGGGAGCGCTGGCGATCGAGCTCCTGCTCGACGGTGCGGTCGAACTCCGCGAGCACCGCGGCATCATCGGGATGCGCGCGCGCGATCGCGATGCGCGCAATGCGGCAGAACGCGCGCATCCCTGGCGCGCTGCGCATGCCGTCGTGGAGCGATGCATCGAGCTCCTCGAGGAAGTCGGACTGCCGCTGCGCGTCCGCGATGGTGAGCGCGAACTGCCGGCCCTCGCGCAGGAGCGCGAGGCGCAGCTGCTCGAGCCCGCTTGCGGCCTCGCGGTCCCATTGCTTGACGCGGCTTTCACGGGCGGCGTCGGAGGCCTTGCGCGCGGCGTCGTCGGCGTCGTTGCGGGCGGCCTCGATGGACTCGAGGTCCCCGCAGAGTTCGACGTATGTCTGGACGCGCGTGCGGACGACGGACTCGGCAGCCATGGCGAGGCGGCGGTATTCCGCGGTCATTTCAGCGACCTGCGCGGCGGACAACGTGCTGCGGCCGACGAGCTGCAACACCTCGAGCGGACCTGGCAACCGCTGCGCAGGCTCGCGCAGCATCGCGGACGCGCGGTGAAACGCCATGCGCGCGGCGACGAGCTCGACAAATGCATCGGCCTCGCGCGGAAGCGCTTGGCTGAGCGCGCTCATGAAGCCCGCTTCGCGTCCTGCAAGCACGCGATCGATCTCGCGATGCGTGGCGACGAGCTTGCGGGCGCGGCGCATATCGGGCGACTGCCCGCGAATGCGCTCCTCGGCGACGTCAGAGGCGAACTCGTCCCACCGTGCGAGCAGTGCGTCGTCGATGCTGCGGTCGTACTCGGCGTAGGCCGCATCGATCGGCTTCCACCACTGCGGATCGAAGTCGGGGATCCACGACGCTGTCTCGCGGAGTTCGCCGAAACGCAACGGCGGCGCAACGCGGTCCAGCTCGCTCCCGCTGCCGGCACACGCGGAAAGCAGGACGACCAACGCGATGGAGGCGAGCAACCTGAGCAGGATGGAGGCTGGAGTTCCTCGCACGGTCCGCTCAGCGTATCCGCTCGCTCAGTCCGCACGCTGCGTGAAGCAGCGGTCGAACCACGCGGAAAGCGCCGCGGTCGACGGCAGTTCGCCAGGCGCGGAATCGGCGCGGAACGCGACGTAGCCATCGGGACGCACGAGGTAGAGCGTGGGGCGGGGCGTGTTCCACGCGAACGCGTCGCCTGCGGCGACCACCGTGCGGACGCGACCACGCAGGCGGCGGACCGCGAGTTGGTCGATCGCGGCGACGTCGGAAGCGCGGAGGTCGTCGCGCGAAGCGACCGCGAGGATCGCGGTCCAGTTGAAGCCGTCGTGGAGAGCGCTCCACGGCCGCGGCGAGCCGAAGCCGACGGTGAGGTCGGCCGTCGGAGGGACACGCATGCCCGCGCGCAGTCGACCCGTCGCGGCGTGGTCGGCGAGCAACGGATCCTTGGCGTAGGAGATGTGGACCTCGCCCAGCGCGCGGTCGGCTTCGCTTGGACCGGCTGGCGCAGGATGCAGGACGCGTGCGAGCATCGCGCGGAGTCCCGCGACTCCGCCGGTCGAGAATGCACTTGGATCGTGCGCGACGAGGAGCTTGTGCGCGGCGTCGCTTCCGGCATTGATCAGCTCGAAGGCCTCATGCCGCTCAAGCGAGTAGCCGTCGAGGATCGTGGAATCCGCGCCGAGCCGCAGGTGCGCCGCCATGCGCCAAGCGAGATTGATCGCGTCCTGCATGCCGGCGTTCATGCCGTTTCCGCCGGCGGCAGAGCAAAGGTGCGCGGCGTCGCCCGCAAGGAAGATGCGCCCACGCCGGTAGTCGGGCGCGACGCAATGGTGCATCGCGAACACACCGGCCCACGGAACGCCCACGACGGACTCGCGACGCGCAGGGTGTGCGGCGAGCGCCCTTTCGTAGATCGCCAGAACTTCCGCGGGATCGGCGTGACCGCGGCGTTGGTCGGGGAACTCGCCGTCAAGCAGCGTCGCGACAAAGAGGACAGACATGTCGCACGGGATGAGCAGCACGACGCGGTCCCGGTTGAAGAGGAACCTGGCCTCGGTCCGTACATGCCTGTCCTCTATGGCAAGCTCGGCAGCCACCCAGCGCTCGGGGTAGTCGCCACCCTCGAGCCTGATGCCCGCGGCGTGACGGACCGCGCTGTGAGCGCCGTCGCAGCCAACGAGAAACCGCGACGCAACCGTCGCACGGCGTCCGTTCCGCTCGATCGTCGACAGAACGACGTCGCCCTCCTGTCGTGCCTCGATGAAGTTCGCCGCACGCTCGACCAGTACGCCATGCGACTCAAGCTGGTCGAGCAACAGCGCCTCGGTTCGCCACTGCTGCAGGTTCTGGAGCGGCGGATACGGCGAGTCGATCGCGGCGGGATGCTTCCGCATGACCTCGCGCCCGTCGGGTCCGAAGAAGCACACGCAATGCACCGGATTCGCGTATGCCACGATGCGGTCCGCGACGCCGTACGGCGCGAGCATCTCGAGCGTGCGGGCATGGATCGCCGTCGCTCGCGCCTCCGTGTGCCGTGATGGCGCCGAGTCGATGATCCTCACATCCACGCCCTGCGCCTTGAGCGCGAGCGCGTGGGTCAGCCCCGTCGGACCCGCTCCGACCACGAGCACCTCGCACGACATGTCCATCACGATCGACTCCTCAGACGACGATGTTGACCATCCTGCCAGGAACCACGACGACCTTCTTCACCGGTCGTCCGGCGATCGCCGCGATCACATCCGCGTGCGCGAGCGCGAGCGCCTCAACCGCGGCGGCGTCGGCCTTGGTCGGCACCATGAGCCGCGCCTTGATCTTGCCCTGGATCTGGACAGGCATCTCGACCTCGTCATCGACGAGCAGCGCCGCGTCGTACGACGGCCACGAACTCGCGTAGAAGCCGCCGTTGAGCCCGCCCTTCACGCCGAGCTTCGCACCGAGCTCATCCGCGAAATGCGGCGCGAACGGCCACAGGATCCGTGCGAACCGCTCGAGCTGGTCGCGCGTCATGCCGCCCTGCGTCGGATCGGTCATGCCCGTCGGCCGTGTCGCCGCGTTCACAAGCTCGATCATCGCCGCGATCGCCGTGTTGAACGACAGCCTCTCGATGTCCTCTCCGACCTTGTGGATCGTGCGGTGCAGCAGCTTCTCGATCTTCGGATCGACCGTCGCCGCGCACAGCAGCTCACCTGTCTTCTCGTCGACCGCAAGACGCCACGCGCGCTGCAGGAAGCGGAACACGCCGACGATGTCGCGCGTGTTCCACGGCTTCGACGCCTCGAGCGGGCCCATGTACATCTCGTACAGGCGGAACGTATCGGCGCCGTACTCCGCGATGACATCATCGGGATTCACCACGTTTTTCAGCGACTTCGACATCTTCGCGACGATCTGCGCGACCTTCGCGCCCGTCGCGGTCTCGACGAAGTTCCCCTCGCCGCGCTCCTCGACCTGGTCGTTCGGCACGAGCGTCTTGTCGGCGCGCTGGTACGCGTAGCTCGTGATCAGGCCCTGGTGGAACAGCTTGCCCATCGGCTCCGGCGTCGACACGTGCCCGAGGTCGAACAGCATCTTGTGCCAGAAGCGCGCATAGAGAAGGTGCAGCACCGCGTGCTCGCTTCCGCCGACGTAGAGGTCGACGCCGCCCGCGTGGCAGGTCGCCGCGTCGTACTGCGCGGGAGTGCCGGTCTTTCCGCTGCTCGCGCGCGGCGAGAGCATCCAGTAGCGCTCGGCCTCCGGCGAGACGAAGTGCGACGAGTCCTTCGGCGAGCAGTAGCGCAGGTAGTACCAGCAGCTTCCAGCCCAGCCGGGCATCGTGTTCGTCTCGCGCACCACGGGCGTATTCGCGGGCAAAAGCGCGGGGTCCACGCCGGCCGCGCCCGCCGTCGTATGCGTCCACTCGCGCGCCTTCGCAAGCGGCGGCTGCGGCACATCGCTCTCGACCGGCGAATAGTCAGCCAGCGGCGGCAGCGTGAGCGGCAGGCTCGCGACCGACACCGGATAGTGGTTTCCATCCGCGTCGTACACGATCGGGAACGGCTCGCCCCAGTAGCGCTGGCGCGAGAACAGCCAGTCACGCAAACGGTAGTTCACGCGCAGCGCGCCGATCCCCTGCTTCTCGAGCCACGCGATGACGGCCTTCTTCGCGTCGGCAGTCGTGAGACCGTTGATCGAGACGGTCGCGGCGTTCGCGCTGTTCACCGCGCGGCCTTCGCCTGCGGTCGCGGCCTCGCCCGTGAACGTCACGCCGTCGATCTCGACGACCTGCACGATCGGCAGCGCGAACGCCTTCGCAAACTCGAAGTCGCGCTCGTCGTGCGCAGGCACCGCCATGATCGCGCCGGTGCCGTAGCCCATCAGCACGTAGTCCGCGGTCCACACGGGAATGCGCGCGCCAGTCGCGGGATTGATCGCGGAAAGCCCCGTCGCGCAGCCGGTCTTCTCCTTCGACGCCTGGCGGTCGATGTCGGAGCGGTTCTTCGCCCACGAGACGTACTCGGCGAGTTTCGAGCTGTTTCCGCGGGCAATCGCGCGCGCGACCAGCGGATGCTCGGGCGCGACGACCATGTAGGTCGCGCCGAACAGCGTGTCGGGCCGCGTGGTGAACACGCTGAGCGGCTCGTCGTCGCCTTCCACCGCGAAGCGAATCTCCGCGCCCTCGCTGCGGCCGATCCACTCGGTCTGCAGCGTGCGCGTCATCTCGGGCCAGTCGACGAGCGCGAGATCCTCGAGCAGGCGATCCGCATACGACGTGATGCGGAACATCCACTGCTTGAGCGGCATGCGCTTGACGGGATGGCCGCCGCGCTCGCTGCGCCCGTCGATGATCTCCTCGTTCGCGAGCACGGTGCCGAGTTTCGGACACCAATTCACCGTCTGAGTGCCGAGATACGCAAGGCGGAACGTGTCGAGATGCGCCTGCTGCTCGCGGCGCGTGCAGTCGGACCACTTCTTCGTGACAGCGCCGGCGACCGAAATCGCCGCGTTTTCCCGCGCGAAACGCGCGGCGAGCTCGCTGATCGGCCGTGCCTTGCGCACGCTCGGGTCGAACCACGACTCGTACGCAAGCAGCCAGATCCACTGCGTCCATCGGTAGTAGTCGGGATCGATCGTCGCGAACTCGCGCGACCAGTCGTACATGAATCCGAAGCGCTGCAGCTGCCGGCGGAAGTTGTCGATCGCCTTCTTGGTCGTGACCTCGGGATGCACGCCGGTCTGGATCGCGTACTGCTCGGCAGGAAGGCCGAACGCGTCCCAGCCCATCGGATGCAGCACGTTGAAGCCCTTGAGCTTCTTGTAGCGGCAGATGATGTCCGTCGCCGTGTATCCCTCCGGGTGACCGACATGCAGGCCCGCGCCCGACGGATACGGGAACATGTCGAGGCAGTAGAACTTCGGCTTCGAAGCATCGAATCCCGCCTCGCCCGGATTCGGCTGGCGGTAGCCGTAGCCCTTGCCATCGGGCCAGCGGAGCGACTCCTGCCACTTCACCTCGACGGCGTTGGCGTACGCGGCGGTGTAGCGGTGCGGGAGCTCGTTCGTCTCGACGTTGGGCGTAGCGGACATAGGAGGGCGATTGTAAGGCGCGTTGATAAAGATGGCGCCGCGGCATGAGCCGCGGCGCCGTGCTTTCAATGTTGTCCTGCGGAGCCCGCGCTCAATCCCTGTCGGGGACTTGCGCGGGAATCTTGCCGCCCTTCGAGCGATCGAAGTGCTGCAGGTGCTTGAGCGTCTCGCCCACGAGGTAGAACGAGCCGGTCACGCACACGAGGTCCTCGCGGCTCACGGCGCGCGTGGCCATCTCGAGCGCCTCGGGCAGCGACTTCGCCACCTGGCTCATCTTGCCCGAGCGCTCGTGGAAGAGCTTCTGCAGGTCCTCGGGATCGGCCGCGCGCGGATTGCCCGCGGCGCGCGTGAAGATCACCTTGTCGGCGCCGAGATTCACCTTGTCGATGAGGCCCGGCACGTCCTTGTCGCTGCAGCAGCCGAAGACGCAGATCATCGAGTCGTACGGCACGTGCGCGCCGACGCAGCGCATGAGCGCGCCGACCGCCGCGGGATTGTGCGCGCCGTCGACGAGCACGCGCGGGCGATCCCACACGAGCTGCATGCGGCCCGGCACCTTCGTCGCCGCGAGGCCAGCGGTGATCTTGTCCTCGGGACAGTCGAAGCCGACCGTCTTGAGGTGATCGACGACCGCGAGCGCGAGGCCGCAGTTCGATGCCTGGTGCTCGCCCGGCAGCGGCACGGGCAGGTGCTCGAGCCGCGAGTTCTTCGTGTAGAGGCAGACGCGCGTGTGCGGCCCGAGGTCCTCGGTCACGCAGAAACGCGCCGAATAGTCGATGTCCTTGTTCACGATGCGCAGCTGCGCGCCGGCCTTCTCGGCGACCTCGACGATCGCCTGCTGCACCGACGGCTCGCTCTCGAAGATGAACGCGGGCACGTCCTTCTTGAAGATGCCCGCCTTCTCGCGCGCGATCTCCTCGAGCGTGTTGCCGAGGAGCTTGGTGTGGTCGTAGTCGATCGAGGTAATGACGCACGCCTCGGGACGGATGACGTTGGTCGAGTCGAGGCGCCCGCCGAGGCCGACCTCGACGATGGCGATGTCGACGGCCTGCTCCGCGAAGTGCTTGAAGCACACCGCGGTGATCGCCTCGAAGAACGTCGGCTCGACGCCGGCCTTCTCCGCGGCCTTCGCGACCTGCTTCATCGTCTCGGCGAAGATCGCCTTGTCGATGGCCTGGCCGTTGATCACGATGCGCTCGCGCAGCTCGACGAGATGCGGGCTCGTGTAGACGCCGACGGTGTAGCCGCAGCCCTGCAGCATCGACGCGATCATCTGCACGGTCGAGCCCTTGCCGTTGGTGCCGGCGACGTGCACGGTGCGGATCTGCTCGTGCGGATTGCCGAGCTTGGCGAGAAGCGCATGCATGCGCTCGAGCTTGAACGTAGCCTCGTTGTACTTGACCGCACGCATGCGCTCGAAATCCGTGCGCTCGAGCAGGTAGCGGACCGCGGCGCTGTAGCCGTTGATGTCGGCGGAGCCCTTCGGCGGCTTGCCTTCGGACGTGCGGCCGGACTTCATCTCGAGCGGACGCACGTTGGCGACTTCCTCGGGACGCGTGGCGCGCAGGCCGAGCTGACGCACGGGCGGCTGCGGCGTGTTCTGACGCGGCGAAGCGGCGGCGATGGCCTTGAGCGTGGCTTCGGAGCGCACGCCTGGCGCGCGCTTCTCGACGACTGCGGGGGTTTCGGCGGCGAGTTTGGCTTCGGCCCTTGCCTCAGCCCTAGCCTCGGCTTTGGCCTCAGCCCGTGCCTCCGCCTTGGCCTCGGCTTTGGTGAGGACCTTCGCGGACGCCTTGACAGGCGCCGAGGCGGCCGGCTTCGGCGAAGCCTTCGAGCTCACGGGCGCCTTCGCCGCGGGCGAGGTCTTCAGTTCGGTCCTCGGTTCGGTCTTGGGCTCGGGCTTTGCCGCAGATGGCTTGGAATCAGCGCCCGCCGCCGGCTTCAACGGAAGCTTGGGAAGCCTCGACGGCGTCGACGCCGACGCGACGACGCGCGCCTGCGTTGACGTCTTCGTGGACTTCTTCGTTGACTTGTTGCTGCCCGTATCGGGAACGCTGCGCTCGTGACGGCGCGCGGAGGTGTCCTTTGCCATAGATCGGACAGGATAGCGAAACCATCGTTGCGGATCAAATTTCATGCGCTAATTGCCGTGAAAACAGGCAGTTGCGCGCTTTCATCGCGCATGGTCCGCAAACACCCGAATGCGTGTCCGTGTACCTTTCCTCGATGGACACCTCCGACCGAAAGCAGTCGCTCGCGCTCGAAAGCTGGCGCGCGCTCCGCATCCTGAGCGAGTTCGTCGACGGAGTGGAGACGATGTCGCGATGCGCCCCCGGCGTCGCGGTGTTCGGATCCGCGCGGCTCAAGCCCGAGCATCCCTCGTACCAGCAAGCCGAGACGTGCGGCCGCATGCTTGCGGAGAAGGGATTCGCCGTGATCACCGGCGGAGGTCCCGGCGTGATGGAAGCCGCGAACAAGGGCGCGAAGGAAGCCGGCGGAACAAGCATCGGCCTCAACATCGTGCTGCCGATGGAGCAGCGGCCGAATCCGTACCAGACGGTCGACATCGAGTTCCGCTACTTCTTCGTGCGCAAGGTGATGTTCGTGAAGTACGCGCGCGGATTCATCATCTTCCCCGGCGGATTCGGCACGATGGACGAGCTCTTCGAGGCGCTCACGCTGATCCAGACACTGAAGATCGTGCCGTTTCCCGTCGTACTCGTGGGAACGAAGTTCTGGGCGCCGCTCGTCGCATGGATGAAGACGACGCTGCGCGATGAATACGCGACGGTGAGCCCGGGCGACTTCGACATCTTCTCGATCACCGACAGCGTGGATGAGGCCGTGAAGATCGTGTGGGAGTCGCACATCGGCCAGCGCGTCGTCGCGCCGGAGCTGCCGCGCTTCGCGACCGACGAGGAAGAACGCGTGTCCGGCGACGGAACGCGCGGCGGAATGCGACACCGTCGGCGCAGCGGCGATTCGTGGCACGAGAGCGCGATCTGATGGCGCGCACGCCGGAAGATCTTCCCATCCAACGCGCGCGCGCAGAGATTCGCGATGCGCTGACCGCGGCGAATCGCCTTGTCGTCGTCGCTGCGACCGGCTCGGGCAAGAGCACGCAGCTGCCGAAGATGCTGCTCGATCTCGACGCAGTGAAGGGCGACATCGTCGTGCTCGAGCCGCGCCGGCTCGCAGCGCGCATGCTGGCGACGCGCGTGGCAAAGGAGCTTGGCGAGGAAGTCGGCGGGCTCGTCGGCTACGAGACGCGGCACGACCGCAAGGTTTCGGACCGCACGCGCGTGCGGTTCGTGACGGACGGGCTCTTCGTGCGGCAGATGCAGCGCGATCCGACGCTGGCGCGCATCGGCGCGGTGATCCTCGACGAGTTTCATGAGAGGTCGGTGGCGGTGGATGTGGCGCTCGGCCTCGTCAAGCTCGTACAGGACAGGCATCGCAAGGATCTCCGGATGATCGTGACCAGTGCGACGCTGGAAGCGCAGCGGCTCGAGGGGTTCCTGGCGTGCAAGACTGTCCTCGCGGAGGGCAGGTCGTTTCCGGTGGCCATCGAGCATCTCGCCAAGCCGTCGCGGGAAACGCCGTGGGACCTCGCAGGCGCAGCGATCGAGCGCGTTTTGGAGAGCTTCGCGGCCGGTCGGACAGACGACCCCGGGCACATTCTGGTGTTCATGGCGGGTGGGTATGAGATTGCGCGGACATGCGAGCGGGCCAAGATCGCGCTTGCGAGGACAGGCATGAACGCCGAGGTCCTCCCGCTGCACGGCTCGCTGCCGCCGGAAGAGCAGGACCGCGCCGTTTCAGCTGTAGATCCGACGAAACGCCGACGCATCATCGTTTCGACCAACGTCGCCGAGACAAGCCTCACGATCGACGGCGTCCGCACCGTGATCGACTCCGGCCTCGCGCGCGTCCATCGATACGACCCACTGCGCGGGCTCGACACGCTTCGCGTCGAGCCAATCTCGAAGGCGAGCGCCGAACAGCGAGCGGGCCGTGCAGGGCGCACCGCTCCCGGTAGCGCGATTCGGCTCTGGAGCATCGCGGAGCACGAGCGCAGGGACACACACACCATGGCCGAGGTCGCCCGCATCGACCTCGCCAGCGCGATGCTCGAGACCATGTCGCTGGGGATCGACGACTTCGAGCGTTTCCCTTGGCTTGATCGCCCCGACGCGACGCGGATCGGTGAAGCTACGAAGACCCTCGCAACCCTCGGCGCGATCGATCCCGCGGCGCCATCGAGGGGTCTCACTGAGATCGGGCGCGCAATGGCCCGCGTAGCCGCGCATCCGCGACTCGCGCGGGCGCTCGTCGAAGGGGCTCGGCTCGGCTGCGCCAGCCGCGTGGCGCGCATCGCCGCTGCACTTTCTGATCGCGACCCTTCCGAGGGAGTGCCCCCACTTGCACTCCTTGCGTTACTTGAACAAGACGATCCCCGCAGCGACGCGCTGGTGCGCGAGAGGCTGATCGAAGCCGCGGGGAATCGCGCGCTTCCGCACGAGGCAGACAGACTTGCCATCCGTGAGGCGGTCCTGGTGGCGGAGCAGCTCGCCCGCAGCGTGAAAGGGACAGGCAACGACACGTCCAACGCAGCGCTCGACCAAGCCCTCATCGCCGGCTTCATCGACCGCATCGCGTTCAAGCTCGAGCGGGAGCGATTGCACTGCGCGCTCGCAGGCCGCCGCAAGGTCGAACTCGCCAAGGAGTCGCTTGTGCACGATGCGGGACTCATCGTTGCGCTCGAGGTGCGCGAATCTGGTCCCGACCACGACCGCCTAGTCACGATCCCCGTAGCGCACCCGGTATCACGCGAAGCCGTCGAGAACGCACATCCGCAGGCGTTCGACCGAAGGATTACGGCGGCGTGGAACAAGGACACGCGTGCCGTCGAGGCACTGGAGGAGGAGCTCTTCCTCGACATCGTTGTATCCCGCAAGGCGCGCGTCGCAAAGCCATCCCCTGCGGTGGAGCGCGAACTCGTCGCACGAATCAAGTCGGCTGAGATAAAGCTCGACGGATGGGAAGAGCACTGTGAACCCTGGATCACACGTGTTCAGTGCGTCGCAGGGTGGTTTCCCGAACGCAATCTCCTCACATACTCCGACGAGGATCTCGACGTCATCCGTACCGAACTCTCATCTGGCTGCGTTCGCGCGCGCGAAGTCGAGGCGAAGGCCGCGATTGACGCTATTCGCGCCGCGCTTTCGTGGGACGACATCCAATTCGTCGAGAAGATGGCGCCAGCGGCCATTGCCATGCCGCGCGGCTTCAGGATGAAGATCGAGTACGCGGTTGGCGCTCCGCCACGAGGTCGCGCGAAGATCCAGGACTTCTACGGTCTCGATGAGACACCGAAGGTCGCGGGCGGACGCGTGCCGCTGGTCGTCGAGATCCTCGGACCGAACTACCGTCCGCTTCAGGTCACGCAAGACCTCGCGAATTTCTGGCGCGTGCTCTATCCGGAGATGCGGAATGAACTGAAGCGGAGATATCCGCGGCATGAATGGCGCTAGAGCCTAGTGAAGGGACAGGCATTGCAGATACGAATCCGCGGGTTGCCTGCTCCGCTTCCGACCTACCGAGATTGTCCGAAAAAATGCGTGATTTCACGAACATCGGCATGCGCCGTGTAGGTTCATGCGGTGACCACTCGTCGATCCGACATCGTGGACGCCGAAAGCCCCGGCGTCTATCACTGCATCTCACGCTGCGTGCGGAGGGAAGCGCTCATCGCTGACCCTGCGCGCCGCGCGTGGGTTGTCGCACGACTTGAGTTCCTGACCCGGTTTGCGGCGGTGGACGTGATCTCGTTTGCCGTCATGGAGAATCACCTGCACCTGCTGATCGGTATCCGGCCAGACGTGGTCCGGGACTGGTCCGACCGCGAAGTTGCGTTTCGCCGCCTGAGCCTCCTTCCCACCCGACGGGGGAGGAGCCGTTCATCAGGCGTGGCGCAGTCGGAGCCGACTCTTGAAGACATCAACGCCCTACTCTCAAGCCCAGCGCGACTTCGAAATGCCCGAAAGGACCTCAGCAGCCTCGGCTTCTTCCATCGGCTGCTCAAGGAGCCCTGCGCAAGGTTGTGGAACCGCGAGGATGGAGTGACCGGGCACTTCTGGGAGGGGCGTTACAAGTCACTCCGAGTTCTCGACGAACGCGCACTGCTTGAGGTGTCGACTTACATCGAGCTGAACGAGATCCGAGCATGCGCCGCCGAGTCTGTTCCCGGGAGTGTCTGGACCTCGGCCCGCACGCAATGGGATCGACTCTGCCAGGCGGCGCGCGACGCGAGCCTCCGAGAGGCGAATGGCCATGAAAACGCCATCGATGCGTTGCAGAGCGTCAGGTGGATGCCGGCAATGCGATGCCGCGCGTGCCCCTATCAACAGTTGCACACTGACGACCAGCACCCGCCGGCTCCGCTGCCACGCTATCTCACAGCACGCAGGTCGCTCGTGGACTACGTCGACCGAGTGGACAGCGTCGGTCGGCTCGCCCGCAACGGAAAGCCGGGCCGTATTCCGGCAATCCAGCCAGTAGCCGTTGGGCGCGCAATCAGTCAAGCACGTGTCGCGCTGGGTACAGCGAGCGCGCTCGCATCAGCCGCTGCGGCGAGGCTCTCTTCATGGTGGCGCGATGCGCAAGCCGGCATCGGGACGGCGTTCCGCCATGAGTTCGGCGCGACTGAACTGGACGACGACGCGATGGTTCCGCGCGGATCTTGCTACGGCAGCCCAGTTGCCATCGCACGCGAGGCATTGCGTAGAGGCAAACCCCGACTGGTGGCGATTCCACTTCGTTCGCTGCGCTAGGGCGACGCACATCACGGCTGGGAATCGACTCGGCACGGCACGACCACGATCTCGTACCCCGCCGCAGCGCGCACAGCGCCGCCGCCAACGATCACTCCACGCCACCGCTCGATACTCGTAACGGTGAGTGCGGAAGCCCGGCGCGTCGACCGGCTGCGCACTGCCTGTCCTATTGGTATGCAGCTGCAACCGCGAGAGACAGACATGCCTGTCCTCTACGCATCTCAGCCACCAAAGCGCTTACGCACATCGCCTAGGAACCGAACAATCTGTCCCTGCTCCCTGGGGCTCGATGCCTTCTCGACGTCGCTGCCCCAGAAGTCGAGGAACCGGACCGCGCCATCCTCGGTCAGGCTCGGCATCTCGTTCGACGGCGTAGAACCAGCTCGCTGACGCCCGCGCTCGCCTTGAGCCCGCATGTCGGCTAGGCGCTGCTCGTCAGACTTCTCTCCGTCCTTTCCCGTGGCGATGCGCTCGCCAGTCTTCATCCACTTGACCATCCAATCATCGATGTACTTGCCGCGATCCTTCTCTGGGAGCTTCAAGTACTCGTCAGCGCCCTGCGCAAGTATGTCCTTTGCCAGCAAGCGAGCGTTCTGCGTCGCCTGCTCGCGGGCTGGGCCCGACAGCCCAGCCAAAAACGAGGCCATCAGCGCGCTTTCCTGCTGGTCGCCCTTGCGGAACCGGTCCGCGAGCTCGCGCAGGAAGCGAATGCGCTCGTCGATAGGCAGCTTGGAGAAGTCGTCCAGTGCGAAGTAGCCGAGCACGTCGTCGACAGGCGAGTCGAAGATCGATGGCGGCGGACGGAAGCGGATCTCGATCCACCAATACACGCCGGCACCCAGCAAGGAGGCCAGAAGGACACCGCCCACCGCAATGCCCAGCTTGCGCCGGCGGTGCTCCCACGAGTCGCTGATCGCGGTGTCAAGCCTGTCCCTTACGTCGGTGATGGATTGGATGAAGCTCATGCTTTCGCCCTGCTGGTCACGGTTCAGCCGTTTCCTCTGCATCGCGCATCACGCCGACGCTTCCGTCGATGTAGACCGCGTTGCGCGGATTGCGCGAGCCGATGCGATGCCTGTCCTGGCTGTCGTAGAGAACCGCGAACGTGCGCGGGCTCCGTGCATACAACACCCCGACGAGCTTCGCCTCCGCATCGCGCCGCTGGCGCTCGCGCTGACGATCCGTCAGTCCGTTGCCGGCCGAGGCCATCATCAGCGCGCCAACCTGGATTTGCACTTGCGGGGCGTAGCGCAGCAAGCCCGGCATGTACATGTAGCTCGTGCCTGCCGCGAGCGATCCTTCGACATCGTCATCCGCCACGCAGAACCAGCACTTGCAGTCGCGCTCAATGGTCTTGCCCAGCACATCGACCAGCCCGCCAACCGGCCCGTTCGGCGTCGCCGCAGGCAGGAAGTCGCACATCGGCAGCAAACCGCGCTGCATGGTCGAGTAAACATCGATGGCCGCGTGCAGCTGCCGCAAGTTCGCCTGGCAAGATACGGAGAGCGCCTCGCGCCGCACATTGGCGATGGACGGCACGATGATCGACATCAGAACGCCGATCACGCCGATCACGGCAAGCATCTCGACAATCGTGAAGGCGCGCCGTGCTCTGCCGAACCGTGTGGGATGGACCGAATGCGTTCCCATGCGGTGAGCTCTCGATGGTTCCTCGTTCGCCGACAGGGCGCCACGATCCGCCGATGTTAGCCGCCGAAGGCGGTTTTCCCGCGCTGATTGCCCCGAAACCCGCTCACTCCGAGAACATCGCCTCGACAAAGCGGTCCGGATCGAATGGCTGGACGTCCTCAGGCCGCTCGCCGACGCCGATCAACTTGACCGGAACATTGAGCTCCTCGCGGATCGCGACCACGATGCCGCCGCGTGCTGTTCCGTCGAGCTTTGCGAGGAAAATCCCCGTGACGCCCGCAGCCGCGCCGAAGAACTTCGCCTGCTGCACTGCGTTCTGCCCGCTGGTCGCGTCAAGCACGAGCAGAACCTCATGCGGCGCGCCGGGGATCTTCTTCGCGAGCACGTTGCGGATCTTCGTGAGCTCGCGCATCAGGTTGTCCTGCGTGTGCAGGCGCCCCGCGGTATCGACCAGCAACACGTCGATTCCGCGCGCGATCGCCGCATCTGCCGCGTCGAACGCGACCGCCGCGGGATCCGCACCAGCCTTGCCCTTCACGATCTCGATGCCAAGCCGCTCCGACCACACCGTCAGCTGCGCAACGGCCCCGGCGCGGAACGTGTCGGCCGCGGCCAGCAGAACGGTGCGGCCTTCA